>ERZ1034569.291-NODE-291-length-18784-cov-10.125848_pt1 | contig 18784 bp, 23 predicted proteins | sample MGYA00520706_ERZ1034569 | MGnify/ENA primary metagenome ERZ1034569 (study PRJEB33760, sample SAMEA4777722) | hypersaline lake metagenome | biome: hypersaline environment; feature: brines | place: Spain | collected 2014-08 | depth 0 m ...
ACAGGAGCAGTGCGACCAGCGCCAGCGCCACTGCCGTCCGTCGGGGCCTCGCATCAGGCATACGCGGTCCGTGTGAACGCGTGCCAGTATAGCCGTCGGAAGATCAAACAGCGGTTTTGCCTTCCGGCGAAGCTGGGTGTTCGCCGTCAGCCGCATACGTCGCCGGGCCCAACGTCAGTGTATGTGCGCCGGAATCGCCGACATCGACCTGTTGTCGATGACCTGGGAGGACCTGCTGTTCGCACATTGGCGGGTCGACCCGGCGGTCGTCGAGGAGCACCTCCCGGGGGGGCTGACCGTGGCCACCTACGAGGGCGACGCCTACCTCGGGGTGGTCCCGTTCGTGATGAGCTCCATCGGTCCACGGCTCGCCCCGCTCGGCATCTCCTTCGGGGAGCTGAACCTCCGCACCTACGTCCGGGAGACGGCGGACGGTTCGGGCGCGGGGCCCCGCGGGGTCTACTTCTTCAACCTGGACGCGGACGACCGTCTCGGGGTCGCCGTCGCGCGGTCGGTGTTCCAGCTACCCTACTATCGCGCGGCGATGACCGTCGACGCGGCCGGGGAGCGGGTGGCCTTCCGCTCGCAGCGGCCCGACGGGAGCGCGTCGTTCGCGGCCGCGTACGGGCCCGAGGGCGACGCGTTCGTCCCCGAGGCGGGCTCGCTGGAGGCGTTCCTCGTCGAGAACTACCGCTTCTACACCGCCGACGACCGCGGCGGTATCTGGTACGGCGACATCGACCACGAGCCGTGGGAACTGGCGCCCGCGACCGCCGACTTCGTCACCAACGAACTGTTCGCCGCCAACGGGTTCGACCACCCCGCGGGCGAGCCCCTCCTGCACTACTCCCCACGGATAGCGGTGACCGCTGGGGCACCCCGCCGGGTATGACTGGACCCCCTTCCACGGCGCGGGGTCGGGGGCTACTTTACCCGCGCGCCACTAGGTGGGCCCGATGAGTGACGGCGACGGCTCGCGGGCCGACGACACCGAGGCGGGTGAGGCCCCCGTACCCGACGGGACCACCCGTGGCCCTCCGGCCGACGACACAGCGACCGACCGGACCGGGCGAGCGACCGCCACCATATCGGAGGCGGCGACCGCGCCCGACGACACGTCCCCGGCGTCGGAGTCCCCGGCCACAGGGGACGACAGGACCCGCACGGAGCCGCTGCAGCCCTCCGACATCGATGTCGCGGAGCTCACGGGCCCCGAGCGGAGCCTGGAGCCGGCCGTCAGGCTGGTGTGGATCCTCCGCGCCGCGGTGAGCGCCCTCGTTCTCGGGACCGTCGTGGGTGCCGTCGCGGCTGTCTTCGACCTGCCGCTCTGGGCCGGACCGGCCGTCTTCGCGCTGCTGTTCGTCCTCGGTGCCGGGCGAGCACATCTGCGCTACGAGTCCTGGTCGTACCGGGTCCGGACCGACTCCCTGTTCCTCGACCGCGGCGTCCTGACGCAGGTCCGGACGGTGGTGCCGTACGTCCGCATCCAGCACGTCGACGCCTCGCGCGGCCCGGTCGAGCGCGCGTTCGGGCTGGCGACGGTCGTCGTCTACACCGCCGGCTCCCGGGGTGCGGACGTCACCATCCCGGGGCTGACGCCCGAGCGCGCCGACGACCTGCAGGAGCGGCTGAAACGACTCGCCATCGCCGCGGAGGGGGAGGACGCCGTCTGAGATGCGACTCTCCGCGCTCTCCATCCCGTACGGCGCGGTCATCACGGCGGCCCGGCTGGGCTGGCTGCTGGTCATCGTCAGCTTCGGCTCCGCGCGGGTCCCCGGCGCCGGTCCGCTCGTCGCGGTCGCGGTCGTCGCCGGGGCCCTGGCGCTGGCTGGCGCCTACCAGTTCGCCCGCTGGCGCCGGTTCGAGTACCGGCTGACCGAGGACACGCTGGATATCGACTCCGGCGTGTTCTCCCGCCGGAGCCGCGAGATACCGCTCCGACGGGTGCAGAACGTCGACACGAGCCGGAACGCCGTCCAGCGCGCGCTCGGTATCGCCGCGGTCACGGTCGAGACCGCCGGCGGGAGCGACGTGGAGGCCGACTTCCGCTACGTGAGCGAGGCCGAGGCCGAACGGCTCCGCGCCGAGATCGGCCGGCTGAAGCGCGACCGCGGCCGGGAGGACGGGTCGGCCGGGGCCGCCGAGGCCGGCGCGACGGCCGCCGACGAGCCGGTCGAGGAGCCGCTGTTCGCCATGTCGACGCGGGAGCTGCTGTTGTTGGGGCTCGTCTCCGTCGACCTCCGGCTGCTCTCGCTGTTCTCGGCCATCGTCCCCATCGCGGCCCCGTCACTGGCCCGGGAAGCCGTCGACCCGCTGTTCTCGCTGGCCATCGCCGCCCCGCTGCTGGCCGGCATCGTGGTGACCGTCTCGGTGCTCGCGAGCGCGGCGTTCTCGGTCACCAACTACTACGGCTTCCGGCTGTCGCGTGCGAGCGACGAACTCCGGTACGAGCGGGGGCTGCTCAACCGCTACACCGGGACGGTCCCGCTGTCGAAGGTGCAGTCGGTCGTCCTCTCGGAGAACGTCCTGGCCCGGCGGCTGGGCTACGCTGCGCTCACCGTCGAGACCGCGGGCTACGCGCCCGGCGACAGCGGCGCCGAGTCGGCGGTTCCACTGACCCGCCGCGACCGGGCGGTCGAACTGGCACGGGAGGTGGAGCCGTTCGGCGAGGTCGAGTTCGAGCGCCCCCCATCGCGCGCACGGACCCGGTATCTCATCCGCTACGCCATCGTCGGGCTGCTGCTCACGGCCATCGCCTACGGCATCGACCGGTTCACCGGACTCTCGTTCGCCTGGTACGGGGTCGCGGCGCTGGTGGCGCTGGCGCCGGTTGCGGCCCACCTGAAGTGGCGCAACCTCGGCTTCGCCGTCCTGGAGAACCACGTCGTCCTCCGGTCTGGCTTCTGGTCCCGAGAGACGACGGTCGTCCCGTACTACCGGGTCCAGACCGTCATCGAGGGGCAGACGCTGTTCCAGCGCCGGCGCGACCTCGCGACCGTCGTCGTCGACACCGCGGGTTCGCGCGGGCTGACCGGCGGCGACCCGAAGGCGCTGGACATCGAGGCCGACCGCGCGACCGAACTCCGGGAGACCATCGCCGACCGCCTCCAGGCCTCCCTCGGCGGCCACCAGGCTGAACGCCGCCGAACGCGCCGGTCAGAGCTGCTGGCCGGGGGCGACGACTGACCGACCGGCCGTCGACCCGCCCCCGAGCGTCAGGCCCAAGCCTCGGGGGCACGGGCATCAGGCGTGAACAGGCGCACACGGCTTGCCGGCGTCGGGAGCAGCCTCGCGCTCGCGGCTGGCGTGCTGGTCGCAGTCGCGCTGGACTCGACCGTCAGCGCGCTCCCGGTCCGCGCGCGGCTCTCGGACCTCGGCCGGCCGGGCGCGCCGGGAGCGCTCGTCTTCGGCCTCGGACTGTGCCTGGCCGGCGCGCTCGGGTTGGGGTTCGCCCGGGGCTGCTGGCGCGCCGCGAACGACCCGCTCGACCGTGCGGTCGCGGCGGTCTCGGGTGCGGCCTTCCTGGGACTGGGCGTCGCGGGCGCCGTTCCCGAGCCGGGCATCGCGCACGTTCCCGCGCTGTCGACGGCGTATCTCGCCGGCGTCTCGGCGCTCCTGCTGGACGGGGTCCGCCGCAGGCACGGCCCAGGCGACCACGTCGACAGTGCCGGGTCACGGGCCGGGACCGTGCTCGTCGGCACCGTCGGCATCGTGGCGGCGCTCTGGGCTCTCCGCGCGCTCGTGGCGACGACGTTCGTCCTCTCTGGGGCGACGAGCGCACTCCTGCTGGCCGAACTCGGCACGCTGAGTGCGTTCGGCGGCTGGGTGGTCTTCCGGGCACGTGCCGGAGCGTCGGCCGAGTCCGCGGCGTCCGGGGTCACTGCCGCCGAGCGGTGACCCCGGTTGGGTCGCTCGGCTGGAGGGTGATGCTGAGCGACGGCGTCGCCAGCGAGAGCCGCGTCCACAGCATGGCGAGCCGGGCGCCAATACAGTGGCGCGGGCCACCCTCAGAGCGGCAGGAGGCCGGCGCTGTTGGCCGCCAGGAGCCCCGCGTCCACGAGCAGCAGGATGGCGACGACGCCGGCACCACGGTAGAACCGGCCGGCCTCGCGGGCGGGCGAGCGGACCTTCTTTAGCTCCAGGCCGTCGCTCATCCGGGCGTTACCGACCTCGACCAGTCCGGCCATCACGAGCCACAGCAGCGTCATCGCGAGGACGAGATGGCCGCGCGTGCTGCCGGCCAGGGTCTCGAACGTGTAGAGCTGGGCGGCCATGTGGCCGCCGGTCAGGAGCATCACGACCGCACTGACACGGGAGAGGGTCATCAGCCGGCCGAAGACGGCCGCGAGCGGCTCCGGGCGGACATCGCCGTCGCGGGCGGTCGGCAGCACCGCGGCCACGGCGAACAGCACGCTCCCGGTCCAGAGCGCCCCCACTAGGAGGTGCGCCGCGTAGATGACGGCGTTGTGAACGGACATACCCGAAGCGGGGGCTGACGGTTCTTGAAACCAGGCGGGACGGACCCGACGCCGTGCCAGCAGCTCGCGGGAGGCGGCCCGCTTGACAAGGCTTAAACACGGTCCACGACCAAACGGAGGTATGAGTCAGTCCGATAGCAGCGAGACGCGCCAGTGCGTCTCCTGTGGCATCAACATCGCCGGGACGAACGCCGCCCGCTTCAACTGCCCCGACTGCGGGCAGTTGATCTTCCGGTGTGCGACCTGTCGGAAGCAGAGCAACCTCTACGAGTGTTCCAGCTGCGGCTTCATGGGGCCATAACGATGGGGAAGGTCGCCGCCAAACTCAAAGTCATGCCGAAGAGCCCGGACGTGGACCTCGATGCCCTGCAGGAGCGCCTGGAGGCCTCGCTGCCGGAGGGGGCCCACATCAAGGGGACCCAGCGCGACGACGTCGCGTTCGGCCTCGTGGCGCTGTTCCCGACGGTCACCGTCCCCGACGACGCCGGCGGCACGGAGGCCGTCGAGGAGGCCTTCGCCGGCGTCGAGGACGTCGAGTCGGTGCAGGTAGAGGAAGTCGGCCGCATATAGCGACCCCGCTCTCGTCGGACCGCTGTGCCGCTGTCCGTCCCCGGGGGTCCGGAGACCGCCGAGAGGACGCTCTCTCAGTTGTTTCGCGCCACGATAACGCCCATGCTGATTATATGTACTGGTGCGTTACGGGGTAACAGAGCATGAGGGACAGCAGTCACCGCTCGACCCGGGCAACGACGGGGTGGTCGGCGTGAGCGCCGGCGCTCGCGAGGACGGCACGGAGTCGGCCGAGGGTGGGACCGACCCGCTCGCGCCGTGGGCGTTCCGTGCGGCGATATCCGGGCTCCCCGAGGACCAGGCGCGCGAGCTCTTGGAGGGCGACCGGTGCCCGCAACCGGGTCACGAGGAGCGATGGGAGGCGGAGATGGACGCACTGGAACTCCGCGAGGAGGGCAACGAGGTCGTCGTCTACCGGATGGACGAGGAGCACGCGTGGCTGCAGTCCGACACGGCCCTCCGGCCGGACGAGGTCCGCTGACCGGGGGCACCGCGTCGACCGCTACATAACACACCATTCAAGTACTCCTCGGGTCAACGATTCTGCACGATTATGCCGAGCTCGAACGGACCACTCCACGGGACACGTAACAAACTCCGGAACAAGCCACGCGACCGCGGGACCTCGCCGCCGCAACAGTCCGTCGAGTCGTTCGAGGCGGGTGAGAAGGTCCACCTCGATATCGATCCCAGCGTCCCCGACGGGCGCTTCCACCCCCGGTTCAACGGTCACACCGGGACCGTCGAGGGCGAGCAGGGTCGAGCCTACAAGGTGACCATCGTCGACGGCAGCAAGGAGAAAACCGTCATCGCCAAACCCGCACATCTCAGCCTCCAGACGGAATGACGATCTTCAAGGAGACCCTCGACGCCGAGTACATCACCACCGCCGAGGCCAAGGAGATCCTCGCGGGCGTCGAGCAGGAGCGGGCGCTCGACGAGGACCGCGAGATGCGGTACGAGCTCGCGCGAGCCATCGACCACGTCAACCGCTTCGCCGAGATGGATGGCGAGGACGGACAGGCGCTGGTCGAGGACCTACTGGAACTGGAGAAGCTCGACGCCAAGACCGCCACGAAGATCGCCGACACCCTCCCGCAGGACCGCGACGAGGTCCGGTCCGTCTTCGCCCAGGAGCGCTACGCGCTCGACGGCGAGGAACTCGACGAGGTCCTGAACGTCGTCTCGAAGTACGCGTAGTCCTCCCGTTTCCGCTCGGTCAGGGCGAGAGCGTTCCTTCGTCGGTGACAACCGAGTCGACGAGATGCGTCGGCGTCGCGTCGTACGCCGGGTTCTCGATGTCGAACCCCTCTGCCGGCTCGAGCATCACCTCGCTCGCCGGCCGGTACTCGTTCTCGAACTGGAACCCGCCCTCGTCGATGACCTTCGCCGAGGAGCCGACCACGGTGAACGGCACCGCGAGCTCGGCCGCGGCCGCCGCGATGGGGAACGTGCCGACCCGGTTGTAGTATGTGTCGTCGACGATGCAGGACATGCCGGCGGCGACGCGGTCGCATTCGGGGAGCACCTCCCCGCTGGCCGAGTCGACCAGCAGGTGAGCCTCCACGCGGTCGATACGCGCGAGCGTCCGTGCCGTCCGGCGCCCGAGGTAGCGCGGTCGGGCCTCGGTCACGTACACCTCCAGATGGCGCCCCTCACTGGCCGCCAGCTCGACCGCCTCCAGCACCGTCGAGGAGTAGTCGTGGGTGAGGAGCGTGTCGCCATCGTGGAGGGTATCGGCGGCGTTGATAGCGGCCTCGCGTTTACCCGTCTCGACATTCGCCACCACCCTGTCGATGGCGTCCGCCGTCACCGCCTTGGCGGCCGCCACGTCCGCCGGGTCGGCGTCCTCGACGGCCGCGCGGATCTCCGCCTGCGTCGTATGCAGCGTCGCGTGGGAGGGCTGTGCCCGCTTGAGCGCCCGGCTGTTGCGTTCTATATCCCGGCGGTACTCCTCGATCGAGGGGTACTCACGGTCGAGCAGCGCCCGCAGCGCCTCGGCGGCTTTGATAGCCACGATCGAGGAACTGTGGGTCTGCATGTCCCGTATCTCGGCGACGGTCTCGTCGATCATGTCCGATGGGACTCCCGCGTCGCTCAAAGGCGTATCGGCAAGGGCGGTCCGATGCCCCGTTCCCGGCCGCGCCGGTCGACGTCGGTCCACGTCCCGCCACGCTGCCGCCGCCGTGGCGGTTTAGCCACTGGCCCGCGTATCGGACGCATGGTTACGGTCACCTACACCTGCCCACGCTGTGACGCGGTGGTCGAACTGGAACGGGACGCCTACATGGCGGACAAGTCGGTCACGCCGGACCCACTCGAGGGCTGGACGTACGTCCCCGTCTACGAGGCGGTCTCGGCGTCCGGTGAATCGCTGGTCGACGAGGCGACCGTCGACGCTGACGGGGTCGAGATCGTCTGCGGCGCAAGCGAAACCCGTAGCGAGGGCTGTGGCCGTCCGTTCTACCTCTCGTTCGTCAGATACGAGGACGGCGAACCCGTCGACCCCGGGCGTTCGCTCGAGGAGGTCTCCTTCGACTTCCTCCGGGGCTGAGGCGCTGTCGCAAGCGACGGTCCTGTGGGTTTGGAGCGGCCCGAGGCGCATAATTGCAGTTATATACGTTTTGATGACGGGGCGACGCGGCGAACCAAAGTTATAAATCCGAGAATAAGTAGATGGTAGTTGTGCCCCACTGCAACAACTGCGATTCGTACGTCAGCGAGGCGTACGTACGGGTGTTCGCCCCCGAGGGCATGGATACCGTTCGCGTCTGTCCCCACTGCGAGGACAAGCTCCGGGACGGCGCCGATGTCCGTGAGGCGCGGGCCCCGCGTCAGCAGTAACGAAACGGGGGTACAGCTCGCCGGTCCCCGCGACCGGCTCCTTCATCACACGAACCAGGGAGCGACAGCATCGTCCGCTGACCAATCCCGACGCCGCTCCCGGGTCAACCCTTACCGTTGCAGACGAGAAACCCCGACCCACAGTTGCATCCACAACCCAGCGTTGTCCACAACGATTGCCGGTAACGAGGGTGCGAGTAGGAACTGAGAGACTACCGGGAGACAACCCGGGAAGACGACCACAGGTAGCGACCACCCGGGACCCCGAGGAGAGTTCACCCGCTAAACTGGCGTGACTGGCTATACCAGTGTGACCGGCTCTACTGAAATCAGCGGTCTCTGGCAGTATCGACGTGCTGGATGTAGAGCTTGTAGCCAGCAGTCCAACCGGTGTATTCCTCCGTCTCAGTATCGAACTGACCGACGACTGAACGTACGTATCGAGTCGATCGGTGTGCAGGATCATATTGGAGATCAGGTTCGTACTCAGAACTCACTTTTCGTATAGTGAGTTAAATGATCGTATAATTTGGTTGTTTCGGTGATAGCTGTGTTCTCTGGGTGCGCCAGCAACGGATCTAATGATACCGACGGGAGGGTTCACCAACAGTAATCCCGACGGCACCTGAGCCCCCGACGCCGACAGCAACTGGAACACCGACCGGGGCCCCGGCGCCGACGGCAACTCCTGTTCCTCCAGGCAGTGAAAGCGCACGTCTCGATCTTGACCGATCCGAACTGGTTGGACTGCGCGTGGATGAACCGTCTGTGTTGGGGCCAACGACCAGTATCACGCCCGGTGAATCGGTTGATCGTGAGACCAGAGACGGTTCGCTCTCCGTATCAACAGGGACAACCATCGCTGAAGACGGGCGAGTTGAGTGGGAGTTCGACTTCTCCCGCCGGTCAGAAGCTACAGAGGTTGGGATGACTGTACGCCTCCGGGGAGGCAGGTTAGCGGAGTGGCGGTCTGAGGTGATTCCGCACACGCCGATAGCCGATGCAAGTGTGTGTGATCACTATTTTTGCTGCACTAACCTACCGGAACGACAGGTCTCTGCGAAGCTTCTATGCAGGACTCACGCCCTGTATGCAGCGAACAGCGACAGACGTTGCTGGTCGCTGTCAGTTCGGCCGTGATTGATACAGAGAGTGTCTTCAACGGAGGAGTGTGACAAACGTACTCGGACGGAGAGGAAACGGTACGGCTTCCACTGGAGGTAGCACGCGAGTTCCGTGCCGTATTCGCGCCCCGTGTTCACGCCTGCGCGTTCTGACACTCCTCACGGACAAACGGTTCACCGATCGCAACACCCGGGCGATGCGTTCAGCAGTCGGCTACATACGAGGGGCGGCTCCGGTGAGAAGTCGGGTCGAGACCGGTCGCTCGCTATTCGGGCTACGCACGACGACAACTCGTAACTTGGCAATCAACCAGTCAGACGATCGGCCGACAGTCGGGACTCTGTCGGTGTTGCAACCAGACTGCGACCCACCGGGTCGAGTGATCCGAGCTATCAGTGGGATGGTGTGTCAGTCACCAGTCGTGGTCGATGTACGCCTCATCGCGCCGGTCGCTGATGAGGTTGACAGCTGCCTTTGCGCCATCGCCGATGGCTACCGAGGTCTGATACTCCCACGTGTTGGCCAGTCCGGCAACGAACACGTTGTCAGTTGCCTGATTCGCTTCGTCTGTCTCGATGTGCCGCTCCATCGTGAATTCCCCGTCCCGACCACTCACAAATTCGAGTTCGTCACGCAGCGGCTCCAGAAAATCGAATTCGTCGGCCGTCGCAACGATGACACTCTCCGCGATATGTGTCTCAGCGTTGGCGGTCGTGGCAGTGAATGGTCCCGGTGTGTCCTCTCGGGTGAGATCAGTTACCGTCGTGTCCCTGATATCGCCGCCCAACGACTGGACCCGCTCTCTACCGGTATCGATGATCTCGTCACCGGCGATCCGCTCCCTGGTAACCAGATTCTGGATCTTGTCGGTGCTACAGACCAACGGCTCATCGCCACTCAGGACAAGCGTGTCTAACCCCGCCTTTGCCGTGAACACGGCTGCCTGGAGTCCGGCTACTCCACCGCCAATCACGAGCACCTCGCGCATACCATCAGATATGATACCAACAATCATTACGTTTCGGCCAGTGCCGTATTCGCGCTCCCTGTTCAGCAGACGAGTCGAAACGGTACCGATTGCCGTCAGATTGCGGCTGCTGAATACAGAGGGTAGGTCGGCCAGGCGGACCGAGGGCGTGGATGTCCGGACATCGTGGGGATGACTGAGTTACTGGACCCCCGTGTCCTCACACTGGACCGACTCGCTGCCCTTCGTGGATGATGAACTCGGTGTCGGCTGCGAATCGCATCAGGGCACGGTCGCTCAGGTCCAACTCCTTCAGACGCTCTGCACGCGGATGCTCGCCCAGTGAATAGGAGATGTTGCTACTGTACGGCCAGAGGCCGATCTCGCCGTGGAGTTCCAAGTCCTCGCGGAGAACACTCCCATCTTTCGTCGTATAGCCCACGCTCGTGTCGCTCTGGCTGAACATCGGCGGACGCTCTACCGTCACGTCGATGAGATGCTGCCCGTCGATGTGGACGGACGTGCGTCGAGTCGAGCCATCGTCATCGTGAGTGATGTCAGCGACCTCCTTCGGGTACCCCCAGATGTCGACCCCGAGTGCTTTGGCAGGTTCGGAGGTCACGGGCAGGTGCCAGACGTAGCCCGAGACACCTCGGGTAAACACCGACGCGTACGGTAGGGTCCGTGTGTCGCCGTCAACCGCCGGTATCAGGACGCCGAACTCGTTGTACGGCGTGATGCCCGAATCGTACCCGATCCGATCATAGTCGACGCACAACAGCGTTACTGCAGCTCGATCTCGAGTCGCCCGGATGGGACGTAGTCCCCCGGGCAGAAGCTCGTGGACCGCCTCGGGCGATGCCGATAGGACCGCACCAGTCATCGTGGCGTGTGTGGATAACGGAAGCTCTACCTGATGGCCAGTCGAGAGTTCTTCCGATTCTCCGTTCGTCCCCCCAACCGCTGTGATGTCCGCAGACATCGTGGAGATACGTAACTGCTGCTGACATCATATATGTTTCGTGGTACCATGCCGCTCGGGCTGCGGGAGGGGTGCGTTCTCCCACCGTCCTGCGTGGAATGGAGTCGACGACTCGCGCCCTCTCTTCGGTAGAGCCCGATTTTGTACCGGCGTGGTGGGGGGAATCCCCTCGATGGTCGGCTGTCGGTCGGGGATGGATGGATCGTAACCGGTAATCCAGCCACCCGGTCTTCGGGTTCGAGTGACGACTCCAGATCTGGTTCTCAAGCTGTTCGAGACGACCAGTGAACACACGTGTCGGTGTACTCGATTCGGAAAATCCAGTCCGACAGTGAGGAGCCCGTCCGGTTCACCGTCGCATTCGCGTTCTGTATCCGTTAGACGGAGGAAAGCGTGACTACTCGCCGTCAAGTCGAGTTCATCGAATGCGGAGCGTATCCCCGGCAGACTACCCGAGCACGGCCAGACAGTTAGCGACGCATTGAGACCTGACGATACGAAGCGACGCCGGTGCCCCGGTGCTGTCGGTGGAGCAAGCCTCACCATGGGAACTGGTTGTCCCGGCCGTATCCACTCGGGGAGAGCCTGAGCGGTCGGTATCACTCGGGAACCGACTGATATCGATGCTGATGTCGAAGCTGGGATCCGGGGACCACGACTCGCCGCGGAGCAGACGGCACTCCTTCACTCTCAGTGGAGAACGCGGGCACGGGAGAGGTAGTCATCGGCTTCACCGACCGGAACCCGAGTCCGCTGTTCACCGTGACCGAACAGTTCAGGCGAACACCCGGACGCTTTGACGGTCCCGTCTCCGCGCGCATCCGTTGCTGGCAGGACGGTGAGCACGAGCTGGGAACCTGTCACGGGAGCGGGCCGTGGCGCCCGGACAGTGACCGGCTCCGTGAGGTGCTCCGCATTCACAGCGAGTAGCCGCCGGTGACCGCGGGTACCCCCAGTGCCGAGGGCGAGTCGGACAGGAGAACTTGGTATTCGAGACTGATATAGCCGAAATGTCATCAACGGGAGGTGGCGTCTGGATAGGCGTCGGATGCGCGGATTCCGTGAGGAGCATACGACTGCTGTACCAGTCACTGGCCATCCAGCCTCGTGTAGCTCTCTGGCGCATATCGAACGACCCGCGCCTGATCGTATGAAAATGCCGTCTGAGCGGACCGACACCCGACTATATGTCGGCCGTCTCGAGTTCCTCGATCAGTTGATCGTGGAGCAGGCCGTTGCTCGCGAGCAGTGGCGTTCGCGTCGTCCCGTCGGCCTCGAGCAGAAGCTCGTACTCCGTACCGTGCTGGTCGGTTGCCCGGCCGCCGACCTCGCGGAGAAGACAGAGCCCGGCTGCGACGTCCCACGGCAGAGTGTCGTACTCCCATACTGCGTCGGCGCTCCCGGCAGCGACGTACGCGAGATGAAGGGCCGCGCTCCCGAGCCGTCGAACCCCCTGCGTCTCCTGATAGAACGCTTGGAGGAACCCACCGTCGGGATCGTATCCCGATAGGAGCATGCTCTCGTCGAGCCTGTCCCGGGTTGTCGTCTCGATCTGATTACCGTTCAGGTATGCGCCGCCCCCGGCCACGGCGTGGAACATCTCGTCCGTCTCCGGCGCGTATACGACGCCGACAATCGGGACGCCGTCCTCGAGCAGGGCAATCGAGACCGAGTAGTTCGGGTTGCCGTGAGCGAAGTTGCCGGTGCCGTCGAGTGGGTCGATCAGCCATACGTAGCCGTCGGCCGGTTTGACGTCATCGTTCTCCTCGGACTGGACCATATGGTTAGGGAACTCGCTGTTGATCGCCGTCCGGATGATGTCGTTGGCTTGATAATCGGCTTCCGTGACGATATCCGACTTATCGGTCTTGTACTCGATGTTCTCGACTTGGCCGTGAAGTTCGCGAAGCGGCTCACCGGCCGACTCGGCAGCCTCCTTTGCGACCTGTGCCGCTCTGACCCGGAAATCGGTCGGCTTGTCGGCGCCTATATCGGTCAGCGAGGACCGGGGTCCATCCTCATCGACCGTTCGGAGCCCCCAGTCGAGTTTGTCGACCAGTGCAGTGATGAACGGGTCGTCGTACGATGTCCTGACAGCCTGTGCCGGTTGGTCTGCCCCGGTCACCTTGACAACGGTTCCCGCCTCGAGCCGCTGGAACTGCCGTCCCCCGTCGATATCGATGTCGAAGTCGTCGTCAAGGACGACCCGAATATCAGAGTCACAGCTCACGACGATAGGGTCGACGGCGGCGCTGATCGTCTCGTGTGGAACGATTTGCAGGGTCCGGTTGTCCTGTGGGTAGTGCACCGGCCCGTGGTTCGAGTACGCTCGCCCGGTGCTGCCGGTTGGCGTGCTAATGATGAGACCACTCCCGAAGTACTGCCCGACGTACTCGTCATCGACGAACACGTGGAGCGACCCTACCTTTGTACCGTACCGCTCCTCTGGCGGATGTTTGCGGAGGAACACCTCGTTGATACCTGTCGTATTGATATCGTCGGAGACAACCTCGTACTGCTGTCTGGCGTTGACCGATGCCCGCCCTCGGAAGACCTCGGACAGAGCATCCTCGACGTCCGTCTGGTTTACGCGGGCGAGAAACGCCAGCGTACCGGAGTTGATCCCTAACAGGGGAATCTGGTGGGGCGCAAACGCGCGGGCTCCTTCGAGAAACGTGCCGTCGCCCCCGACCGTAACCCCCATCGTCGTCTTCGTGCGGTCGACGTGTTCGTCAGTAACGGACGTTCCAACATCGAGTGTAGTGACACTGATGTCGTGCGTGTTCGTCCACGAGGTGACCCTGTCGACCATACTGTCACTGTCGGGGGCTGCCAGCACGATCACTTCCTCCAGTGTCGAGAGCCGTCGTCCGTGCATTAGTTATCAAGTCGCAATACGCTACCATGCGATATAAACGCAAGGGGGCTTCGCCGTGCAGTGTTCAGGTGAGACTTGACCATTGATCTGATGCGTTTTCAACGCCCTCCGTGCCCGAAAACGACCGTCCCAGCGGCCTGCTAAACGGGAATCGACGTGTGGTCTCTACAGCGGGAAGCAGTACCGGGGTCGGTGGATCGTAGTTCCAGGCGGCGGCGTCGTTGTGTTGGACTGCTTCGGCGTGGGTCGAACCGATGGAGTACGTGGAGTCAAACGGGCTGCGGGCGGTTGGCTTCCGGCGAACTGCCATAGTTATCTGACCGTCGACAGCCGTTGCTCGGGTACCGCTGGATCGCACCGGCCGTGTTCAGCCGTACTGTGGGCATTCGGCCGCAGTCCGGCGGTTCGCTGCGTCAGGAGTACCGGGATACGTCTCCGCATCGCTCACTCTGCAGACCTCGCGACCGCGGCGGTTTCGGTCGATGAGGCCTTACCGAAACCACGGCCGATGAGTAGCGCGAGATCGGATAGATTCCCTTCCGGAGTCACGCCCCCTCCAGTTCGTTGGACCTGCTATCGTATTGGTCCGCCGTGCTGTCTCTCGGTGTTGTACCGGAACCCGGCGGTGGTGAGCAGCCCCATCAGGTTCACCGAGCCGTTTCTGGTTCCGAGACGAACTCGCTCGGTATCCTCCCGTGACGTCGCATCGAACCGCCCGGTGCCGTTCGTATCGATACCCATCTCGTCGGGAGCCGTTGCAGCCTCCCGTATGAGCTGCTCGCCGGCGTCGGCAGCCGATTCGTGCCGATTCTGTGATACCGTCGGGCAGTAGCGGCTCGTCTCCTGCTGTGCACTCGGGGGATTCGTTGCACCGAAGAACGTCGATAGAGAGTGCACGCTGCCAGTTCGACAGCCGCGACAGCGAAGCGGGTCGTGCTCGGTCCCTCCGGAACACCGAGACGGATCAGTAACTGTTTGGACCCTCTCGACCCCGATTCGAGGCGTACTCCGTGTGTTCGAACGCCGTTCCATCGATTCCGTGTTTCCTGCCGCGTTCGTACACTCCTGAACCCCACCGACCGGGAAGCCGTAAGTCGGTGCCCGTCGAGCATCCAGAGGGCGTACGTCCGGATGCCGGGGAGGTGGGTCGTGTTCCGGAGCCATCGGAGCGTCCGTCCTGTATCCCCGTCAGCAGCGCCCGGCTGGCGAGCCCCCGGGTGTGGACCCGCATCCGCTCGTGTTCGTCGGGTCGATCCCCCAGGCGAACTCGTGGCGCCGGTGGAGGGTCACATCGCCGGCGTCAAACGTCTCGGGGTCGGTTGCGTCGCTCGTAGGCGGAGCGGGGACACACTGGCCGAGTCGGTTACGCAGGGGGCCTGTGCTCGTCGCCAACACCCCATATTCCTTTGAGCGACCCGCCCGAGAAGACGTCTATGAGAGCCGTTCGGTACCACGATCACGGCGGGCCGGAACAGCTGCTGGTGGAGGACATCGACCGCCCGGAACCGGGCGACGGTGAGGTCCTGGTGAAGGTACACGCCGCGTCGGTCAACCCCGTGGACACCTACTTCCTCGAGGGGTCGTACGAGCCGGGAGCCCTGCCGTGGATTCCGGGGAGCGACGTCGCGGGCGTGGTGACGGCGGTCGGGGACGACGTGACCGCGTTCGACCCGGGCGACCGCGTGTTCGCGACCGCGCTCGGCAACGACCACCCCGGGACGTGTGCGGAGTACGTCGTGGCCCCGACCGACCGGGTGGCGGGGCTCCCGGACCGCGTGGGATTCGCGGCCGGCGCGGCCGTCGCCCTGGTCGGCGTGACGGCCTGGCAGTCGCTGGTGGCCCGCTGTGGGATGGAGCCCGGGGAGCGCGCACTGATTCACGGCGGCTCCGGTGGCGTGGGCCACGTCGCGGTCCAGATCGCCCGGGCGGCCGGCGCGCAGGTCACGACCACCGCGAGCCCGGAGTACCACGATACCCTCCGCGAGTTGGGTGCCGACGACGTGATCGATTACGCCGGCGAGGACCTCACCGCGACCATCGCGGCGGCCGGCGCGCCGGACGTGGTGCTCGACCACCGGCTGGACGAGTATCTGGGGCTGGACTGCGAGGTGGCGGCCTTCGGCGGTCGCATCGCCGCCATCGGGAACACCGACCCGGCGGCGACGTTCCCCAACGTGCCGGGCCACCGCGGCAAGGCGCTCACCGTCCACCACACCTCCGTGTTCAACACACCCGACGTGGCGCGGGTGCTCCGGCGACTGGCCGGTCTGATGGAGCGTGGCGCCCTCGAGCCGCACGTCGCGGAGACGTACGACCTGAGGTCGGTCCGCGAGGCCCAGGAGGCGGTGCTGGACGAGTCGTTCCTCGGGAAGCTGGTCGTCGAGCCCTGAGACGGTCAGACGGCGTCCGGTCCCCGCTTGCCGGTCCGTATCCCCAACGCCGTTTCGGCCGGCAGCACAACACCGTCCCGTCGCCCACCTGCCCGGTGTGGACCGCGTCCGCGATGGCCTCGACCACGTCGTCGACGACGTTCGTGACGACGCACTCGACCGGCGCCGTTCGCGGCCGCGGTCCGGCGACCACCACCAGCACTGCGGCGCTCGCGTCGAGGGCGGCGACGCCGGGTGGCTCCGTGCCGGCAGGTCCACCGGTGAGCCGGTTCGGCGTTCCGCCCCTCAGGCCGGGAGGACCCGTTTCACGTCGTCAACGCCGGCCCGCCGGACGACGGCCCGGACGGGGTCGCGGTAGCCGGCGAGGCTGTCCGAGTCACCGTCGAGGACGAGCAGTCGCGCGATGCGGTCGGGCTCGATGCACCCGCAGTCCAGACCCGCGAGGTCGGCACCGGCGACGGTGGCCATCCGGAGGACGTCCGGCGCGGTGACGCGGCCGTCCGAGAGCTTCGCGGCGAACTCCATCTCGCGGAACATCGACGGCGCGTTCAGCATCACGTTGTCCGTCCCGAGGGCGACGGACGTCCGCTCGAGGAGGTCGCCGATGGGCGGCGCGCCGACGCCAGTGACGAGGTTCGACCGCGGGCAGATCGCGATGGGCGTCCCCCGCTCCTCCACCCGGTCGAGGTGGAGCTCCTCGGCGTGGACCATGTGGACGAGGAAGTCCGGGTCCAGATCCAGGGCCGCGTTGATGTCGGCGGGGTCGCGCTCGCCGGCGTGGATGCCGAACAGCTTCCCCGCTTCCCTGGTCGCGTTGCGCTCGCGGTCGAAGTGGCCGTCACGGGCCCCCGAGGCCCCGAACCCGTCGGCGGCCGCCATCGCGTCGACCGTCTCCCGGCCGAGGACGACCGATTCGATGTCGATGCCCGCCAGCGCGTCGCGGATGGCCTCGACCCCCTCGACGCCGCCCTCGCGGAACCCCACGAACGCGCCGGTCCCCCCGGCGCGCATGAACCGCAGCGAACGGACCATCGCCTCGACCAGTTCCTCCCGGTCGGCATCGCGAAGGAGCCGGTGTTTCAGCCCGTCGGGTGGCGCCACCAGTTCGTCCAGCGAGAGCCCGGCGCCGGCCTCCTTCGCGATGGAGTCCCCGATGTGGGTGTGGGCGTTGACGAAGGCCGGCAGGACGATGTCATTGCTGCTCACCGTGTCCCGCTCGACCCGCTGGATGACGCCGTTCTCGACCACCACACGCCCCTCGACCGGTTCGAACTCGCGACCGGCGAGGACGGTTCCCTCGAGCACCATGCCCCGGCGTCCGCGCGCACCGGATAAAAACCGGGCGGCCCGACCGCGTCGGGAGGGCGCCGCAGGCGGTGTCGCCCGCCCGCTGCGCCCCGTGGGGTGGAGGACAGGGTTTAGTGTGGCGCTGCGGAACTACCGTGTATGACCACCGACGACGGCGAGCGCGTCCGCGCGCACGTCCTCGTCAGCGGCCGCGTCCAGGGGGTCACCTACCGGGCGACGACCCGGCGGACGGCCCGCGACCGCGGCGTCGACGGCTGGGTCCGGAACCGTCCCGACGGCCGCGTCGAGGCCGTCTTCGAGGGGCCCCCGGACGCGGTCGAGGGGATGCTCGACTACTGCCACGAGGGGCCGTCCCGGGCACGGGTCGAGGACGTACAGGTCGAGTACGAACCGCCCGAGGGCGCCACGGGGTTCGAGATACGCCGATGAGCGACCGGGGGGCCGTGCCGGGACGCGATGTGCCGTCGCGGCCACGACGCCGCGCGACCGCTTGGCGACCCGTTCGCCCTCGTCGCCGACGGTGGGGTGCTCGTCTTCAGCTACCCCTCGCCGGCGCCGGGCGTGGCACGAGACCCACCTGACGACCCCCGACGACTACCGGCTCGGCGAGCATGACGAGCGGTGGCTCCGCCGCCGGCTCCGGCCGGTCGACGCCGGCGGGAACGTGCTGACACGGTCCCGGGTCGCCGAGGTGCTCGGCCGGGAGCCACGGCCCGCGGGCGCGCTCCTCGACGGCGTGACGCCCACCCCCGACCCCGTGGCGCCCGTCCTCGCCGCGGAGACACAGCGTGGAGTCCGAGCGTTTCGAATCAATCATGTAGATTCGCGGATTGTATCCGGTACTGCTACCGAAAGCCGCGGGTAACGTACGTATTTGCACGCCCAGGGGGAATACGCGAGGAGTCGGCCTGGCTCGTGAGGAGCCGCTCACTCCAGATACGTCGAGACGTACGGGCCGTCCTGGAAGTAGCCCAGTTTCTCGCGGTAGTACTCCCGGACGCCGATGCCGGAGATGACCGAGAGCTTCCGGTAGCCGGCCTCGCGGGCGCGGCGCTCGGCCTCCCGCAGCAGCGTCCGCCCGTAGCCCTGGTGCTGGTGGGAGCCGTCCTCGCCCTCGGCCCCCCCGACGCCCACCTCGTTGCCGTAGACGTGGAGCTCCCGGACCAGGGCGGCGTCCTGTCGTTTCCGGCGCGTTGGCTGGCTCGGGAAGCGGAGTCGGCACAACCCGACCAGCCGGGCCTG
>ERZ1034569.292-NODE-292-length-18780-cov-18.116796_pt1 | contig 18780 bp, 19 predicted proteins | sample MGYA00520706_ERZ1034569 | MGnify/ENA primary metagenome ERZ1034569 (study PRJEB33760, sample SAMEA4777722) | hypersaline lake metagenome | biome: hypersaline environment; feature: brines | place: Spain | collected 2014-08 | depth 0 m ...
ACCCCGCACAGCACCGCAGCCACACCCTCCCCAACCGACTGCGCTCCTCGCTTCGCTGCGGTGCTCGTCCCTCGCACGACGCTTGCGCTCGCAGGGCCGCGAGCGCTGCGCGCGCCCGGAGAGGCTGCCGATGAGCGTGTGTCCGTCGACAGTCCACAGGACGCGCGCGGCGGCCCTCTGGGGCCGCCGTGCGGGGAGGCGTGGGGATGTACTGAGTCCCGACTGTCCCACGCGAGTCGCCACGGCAGACAGAGGGAAGAACGGAGACAGAGACAAGAACGGAGATAGAGACACGAATAGAGGCACATACGAGACGCGGGCTACGCGAACGCCCGGAGCACACCCTGCCCGTCGGCCCCGCCGATGTCCGGGAGACTCGCCCGCTCGGGGTGTGGCATCATCACCGCGACGTTGTCCGTCTCGCCCAACACGCCGGCGACGTTGTCCCGTGAGCCGTTCGGGTTCGCGGCGTCGGTGACAGCCCCGTCCGGCTCACAGTACCGGAACAACACCCGCCCGTCTGCGTCGAGCCGGTCGGCGGTCGTGTCGTCGGCGACGAACCGCCCCTCGGCGTGTGCGATCGGCACCTCGATCACCTCGCCGGCGTCGTAGGCGTTCGTCCACGGGGTGTCGGACCGTTCCACCCGGAGGTGGACGTGTTCACACTGGAACCGCGCGGAGGCGTTCGTCGTGAATGCGCCTGGGATGAGCCCCGACTCCGCGCCGACCTGTGCGCCGTTGCAGACGCCCAGGGTCGGCACCCCCGCGTCGACGGCCGTCTGGACCTCCTCTAAGATCGGTGCTTGCGCGGCGATCGCGCCCGCCCGGAGGTAGTCGCCGTAGGAGAACCCACCCGGCAACACGATCCCGTCGAGTGCCGCCGGGGTGTCGACACCGGCACCGTCGGCGAGCCCGTCGTCGTGCCAGACGAGTTCGGCGTCGGCACCCAGATGCGAGAGCGCGGCGATGGCGTCTCTGTCACAGTTCGACCCGCCAAACTGGACGACTGCGACCGTCACGACTCCCCCGTCGCCTCGTCGTCTCCGCCGGTGTCGGCCGTCGCCTGCCCGCTCCCGGCTGTCTCGTCGCCTGCGCCGTCCGTCTCGTCACCCTCAGCACCGCCCGACTCGCGTTCGGTGACGGTCACCTCGTAGTCGTGGATCGTCGGGTTCGCGAGCAGTCGCTCGGCCATCGACTCGGCGCGGTCGGCGGCCGCCGCGGCCGAGGCCGCGTCGAGATCCACCTCGTAGCGATCCGCCGACCGGAGCGTCTCCAACTCGAACCCCAGCCGTTCCAACGCCTGCTGTGTCGTCTCCGCCTCCGGGTCCAACACACCCTGCTTGAGACTGACCGTGACCGTCGCGGTGTAGGCGGTCATCGACTGTCGGTGCGTGGTCGTGTGTAAAGTCGGTTACGGCTCGCGAACGTGTAGGCACGTTCGTGCATTCTCGCCGCGCCCGCCCGTCGGCGGTGGACCCGACGTGGTCGCCCCGACCGGAGCGGAGCGTCACGAGGATGCGTCGTCACCCGACTGTGAACCAGAAGTAACAACTGGAACGGGTTCGTGGGAAATACACAGCGACGCAGCCGTCTCTCTCACCATGTCCGAACACTACGATGTCGTGGTCGCCGGCGCCGGTCCCGCGGGGGGACAGTGCGCCCGCGATCTCGCGACACGAAACTACGACGTACTGCTGTTGGAGGCCGAAGGGGAAGACGAGTTCCCGGCCGGGAGCAACAAGTCCACCGCTGGGACGTTCCCCTCGGTGATGTCCTCGTTCGGGATTCCCGACGAGGTCGTCATGAACTACACCGACGAGGTCGTCCTGGAGTCGCCCAACGACCACTACGTCCGCGACCAGACCGGCGCGGTGTTGCAGTTCGCGGAGTACAAACAGTGGCTGGTCGAAGACGCCCGGTCGGAGGGGGCAGACGTGCGGTTCGACGCCCGGGCGACGGCGCCGATCCGGAACGACGGCCGTGCGGTCGGCGTCCGGTACAACGGGGACCAGGAGGTGTCCGCCGAGGTCGTGATCGACGCCACCGGCCCGGCGGCGCCGTTGGCCCGCAAGCTCGACGTGTGTGATCTGGAACGGGAACGCCAGGCGATCGGCGTCGAGTACGAGATGCGCGGGATCGACATGAACGCGCCCGGCCACGCGGACCTGCGGGACGCGATGATGCTCCGGCTCGACCACGATCTCGCCCCCGGCGGCTACTCGTGGATCTTCCACACACACGACGACGAGGCGAAGGTCGGGGTGTGTTACATCCAAAACGAGAGCCACCGCGAACACGCCCGCGAGGACTTCCGGATCGACGACTACCTCCAGTACTGGATCGACGACGACCCGCGTCTCGCCGACGCCGAACGGATCGAGGGGAAACAACACCGCGGCTCGGGCCACATCCAACTCCCCGACAACCTCTCGACGGGCGGGTTCATGGCCATCGGCGACACCGTCCCGACGATCGACCCGTTGTGGGGTGAGGGGATCGGCAAGTGTATGCGGTCTGCGCGGGTCGCCGCGGCGACGGTCGACAGCGCGCTCACCGGGGAGACGGACACCTCCGCGGAGATGATGAGCGTCTACGACGACCTTTGGCACTCCGACGTGGCGCCCAACGCCCGGAAACGGTTGTTGATGACGGAGTTGTTGTATCGGGGGTCGAACGACCGGTACGACCGCCTGATGCGGGATCTGAAGGCCGCCGGCACGGACACGCTCCAACGCGCCAACAAGGGGAGTTTCGCCGCCATGTTCAACCTGCTCACCTTCGACGACGTGCCGCTCGTCGCCGGCCTCGCCCGTGACCTGCTCGACGACGCGATCCCCGGCGTCTCGTTGTCCTGACGCCGCCTGACACGCCCGCCCGTCGTCTGCCGAACGCCGACCGGGAACCGCCGGAGATTCAAACACCCCCGTATATGGATCGGTATGCTCCTCTCGGTCGTCGTCGGCGCGCTGTGGGCGGTGTTGCCGGCGTACCTCCCGAACAACGCCGCCGTGCTCGCGGGCGGTGGCCGACCGATCGACGGCGGGCGCACGCTCGGGGACCGCCGTCTGCTGGGTGACGGGAAGACGTGGCGTGGCACCGCCGCCGGCACCGCCGCCGGCATCGCGCTTGCGGTCTCGTTGGACGCGCTCGCCGGTCGTGCCGGCGCCGCGGTCGGTGTCACACTCCCCGGGTTCCCGCTCGTGGCGGCGCTGGGGCTGGCGCTGGGTGCGATGGTCGGTGACGTGGCCGCCTCGTTTCTGAAACGCCGCAGTGGCCGCGAACGCGGCGCCGCCGTCCCCGGGTTAGACCAACTCGACTTTGTGGTCGGCGCGCTCGTCTTCGCCGCTGCCGGCGCGCCGGAGTGGTTCGCGGCGACGTTCACACCCGCACGCCTCGCCGTCGTCGTCGTCGTCACCCCCGCGCTCCACGTCGGGACAAACGTCGCCGCCTACGCACTCGGGCTGAAAGACGAACCGTGGTAGCGCCGCCGTCGTCTCGCGTCTGATAGCCGGACCGGCGCGTTTAACGGCGTCGCCGCCCGACGGCGGCGTATGGGAGCCGAGGAGCCGTTCGGCGACCGCGAGGAGGAGGAGCCGGGGAGCTTCTTCGAACGGTTCCGGACGGTGTTCTCGTTGGTCGCGACGGTGGCGTTGTTGGTTGCGGCGGCGGGGGCGGCGGTCGTCGGCGGGTTGGTCGCCTCCGGCGTCGGCGGTGAGCCGCTCCAACGCCCGCCCGGCGACGCCTTCTCCTTCCAGATCAACACCTCACAGAACGTCACACAGCTCGAAGTCCGGTACGCCGAGGAGTCGATTCCGAACGTCGACCGACTGTACGTTGTCGACGGCGACGGCAACCGGGTGGCGTGGACGGCCGCGAGCGCGGGGAGTGGCGCCGTCGTCCGCGTCTCTGGCGCCGACTCGGACCTCTCCTGTCTCCGGCAGGGTGACAGCTACCGGATCGTGTTCGACGGCCGGGCGACCTCCGGGACAATCGCCGCCTACCAGATTGCCGACCCGATCCCACCCGAGCAGGTGAACGCCTGTCTGTCCGCCGCCGCCGAGACGGAGACCCCCGGGTTCGGGTAGCCCGCCGCCCGAACCGGTAGCTTTTGACTCCGAACGCACCCACCCCGCGTATGGACACGACACGGCTCGTGACGGCGTTGGTGGAGACGGACGCCGTCCGGTTCGGCGAGTTCGAACTGTCACACGGGGGCACCAGCGACTACTACGTCGACAAGTACCGCTTCGAGACGGACCCGACGGCGTTGTCGCTCGTCGCCGAGGCGTTCGCCGACCGGCTGTCCGGTGAGCGACTCGCGGGCGTCGCGTTGGGTGCGGTGCCGTTGGTCGCCGCGACGGCCGTCGAGACGGACACACCGTACCTCATCGTCCGGAAGGCGGCCAAGGAGTACGGCACCGGCAACCGGATCGAAGGAGAACTACCCGACGGGGAGATTGTCGTCCTGGAGGACATCGCGACCACCGGCCAGTCCGCACTCGACGCCGTCGAGGCGTTACGGGACGCCGGCACGACTGTCGACCGCGTGTTGGTCGTCGTCGACAGACAGGCGGGCGCGAGCGAGTTGCTCGCCGAGGCGGACGTACAGTTGGAGTCGCTCGTCACCGCTGACCAACTGCTGGCAGCACGAGAGTAGCGTGTCGGTCGTGACGACACGAGAGTAGCGTGTCGACCGTGGCGACACGAGAATAGCCCGTCGGCACGCGGCGGACCGCCGTCGCGACCGTCTATCGCTCCGAGACCGGCACCCACTCCCGGTCGGTCTCGCCGACGTACCGGGCCCGCGGGCGGATGAGTCGGTTGTCCTCGTACTGTTCGAGCACATGCGCGATCCAACCGCCGACCCGCGAGAGCGCGAAGATCGGCGTGTAGATGTCGATCGGGATTCCCATCTGGTAGTACGTCGTGGCGGAGTAGAAGTCGACGTTCGGCGCGATCCCCTTCTCGTCGGCCATGTACGACTCGATGTCCCGAGACATCTCGTACCACCGCGTGTCGCCGGCGGCCTCACCCAGCTTCTCGGAGCGTTCCCCGAGAATCTTCGCACGCGGGTCTTTCACGTCGTAGACGCGGTGGCCGAAGCCGGCCACCCGGCGCTCTTCTTCGAGCGCCTGTTCGACCCACTCGACGGGGTCCTGGTCGGCGGCGTCGATCTCCTCCAACATCCGCATCACGTCGGCGTTCGCGCCGCCGTGAAGACTCCCCGACAGCGCGCCGATCGCGCCGGTGACGGACGCGTGGAGATCCGCCAACGTCGACGCGGTGACCAACCCGCCGAACGTGGAGGCGTTGAGCCCGTGGTCGGCGTGTAACACGAGCGCCTGGTCGAACACGTCGGCGGCGACCGCGTCCGGTCGCTCCCCGTTGAGCATATAGAGGAAGTTGGCGGCGTGGTCCAGCTCCTCGTCGGGCGCGACCGGCTCCTCACCGTCTCGCGCCCGGGCGAACGTCGCTAGCGCCGTCGGCAGTTTCGCGGTGATCCGACGGCCGCGCGCGACGTTCGCGGCGGTGTCAGTCGGCTCTGCGTCGCGGTCCTCGTCGTACGCCGACAGCATCGACACCGTCGTCTGGAGTGCCGCCATCGGATCGCCCTCTTGGCGACCGAGCGTCTCGACCGCCTGTGACACCTCCGCCGGGAGCGACCGCTCGGCGGCCATCGCGTCACGGAACGACGACAGTTCCGACTCTGTGGGGAGTTCGCCGTTCCACAGGAGGTAGAGCGTCTCCTCGTAGGAGGCGTGGTCGGCCAGGTCCGCGATGTCGTAGCCGCGGTAGACGAGCTGCCCCTCACTCCCGTCGATGTAGCTCAGCGTCGACTCTGCCACCAGAACACCTTCGAGCCCGCGCTGTAGTTCCTCGGACATTGTCCGACCGTTCCCGAGGCCCGTCAAAAAGCGTTACCGTTCCTGGAGTGAGCGACGCGCACCCGCAGAACCACAGGACGGCGTCGGGGTCATCTGCGCTCCCACGCCGAATGTCGACCGTCGTCTCTCACCAATTTCGACGGTTGTCGAAAGCGGATGGCGGGTCAGCCGTCGAGAACGAACGACGGGTTAGCCGTCGGCACCGACGACTACGGTGCCGTTCTGTGAGCCGGCGTCTGCCGCAGTCTCCAACAGCTCCTGGTAGCGGTTGCGGATCGTCACCTCCGAGATGTCCGTCACCTCGCTCACCTCCCGTTGGGTGAGGTCGGCGTTTGTCAACACGCCGGCGGCGTACAACGCAGCGGCGGCGAGCCCGACCGGCGACTTGCCGGAGTGGACGGCCGACTCCTTGCCGGCCGCCAGCAGGTCCCGGGCGCGCCGTTCCGTCTCGTCGTCCAACTCCAGTTTCGAGGCGAACCGCGGGAGATACTCCGTCGGGTCCGCCGGCTGGACCTCCAAGCCGAGCTTCTTGACGATGTAACGGTACGCCCGTTGGAACGTCTCCTCGTCGACCCGGGAGACGCGCGCCACTTCGTCGATCGACCGGGGGACACCCGCCATCCGCGCGGCGGCGTGGAGTGATGCGGTCGCGATCCCCTCGATGGAACGGCCGGGGAGGAGATCTTCCTCCAACGCCCGCCGGTAGATGACACTGGCCGTCTCGCGGACGTTCTCCGGCAGGCCCAGCGCGGAGGCCATCCGCTCGATCTCACCCAACGCCTGCTTCAGGTTCCGCTCGGAGTGGTCGGTGGTGCGAAGCCGTTCGTTCCACGTCCGGAGCCGGCTCATCCGTTGGCGCTGGTTCGCCGACAACGCGTTGCCGTAGGCGTCTTTGTCCTGCCAGCCGATGTTGGTCGACAACCCCTCGTCGTGGAGCATCTTCGTCGTGGGTGCGCCCACGCGGGACTTCTTGTCGCGCTCGGCGGAGTCGAACGCGCGCCACTCCGGCCCGCGGTCGATCTCGTCTTCCTCGACGACGAGCCCGCAGTCGGCACACACCGTCTCGCCGTGGCGTTCGTCGTTAGCGAGGTTCCCGCCACACTCCGGGCAGACGTGCTGGTCTTCCGTGATCGACTCCTCGTCGTTCCGTTCGGCCGTCTTCCGACCGGCGAGACGTTGCCCGCCGTCGGTGACAGGCAGCCCGTCCGGTGCACCGCCACCCTCCTCTGTGGCGACATTGTCGTGTTTATGTGTCGGTGCCTCGGCTTGTCTGTTCTCTGCGTGTGTGTCTCGTGTCATGGTGAGTATGACCTCGAAGAACGAGAAGCCGTCTCCAGCCCTTCGCTCACGTGAGATTAGGTTCTATAGATATATAAATATTTTGGAAACGGAGACGGACGGTCCCCGTACTGTCGTCTTTCGAGCGTCAGAACGACTGCTAACTGGGAAATTTAAAGCTGGCGAACCCGTCGCGACGGGACGACGCTGCGCGCGCGCACTGCTGGGAATAAAGATTCAATCAAACGACAAAATATATTACAATACAATAAGCAAGAATGTTGTGGAGATAAGAACATATGATAACTAAATAAAACTTCTAAAAACACCTTTGGATATTTTTCTCTAAGCTATTTTTCTTTTTGGTATTGAATGTGCCAGCAGCACACGATTACCTCGCTCGATAATATTAAATTCTACCGTGCCCCTTGTACAGCTATGTCAGGAGACGCACCCCGTGGGCTGACTGGTCGCGACAGCATACAGGCTCCGGCGATGACGACGATAACGAGCGAGGCGAGTATCTCCGATCTCGACATCAACTACGAAGACGAGGTCGGCGAGGCGATGTTGGAGGAGGCACGACAGGCAGAGTTCTCTCCGGAGGTCGAGGAGATCATCCGCGACGACGGCGTTCTGGGTGACCGGCGGTTCTTCACCTGGCAGTGGATCTACTACATCTTCGGCGAGCCGCTGACGATCGGCCCCGTTCCCGAGGAGCACAGACAGATCGCACAGGAGGCGAAGTTCCTCGCCGGCGCGTACATCACGCTCGTCGACGATCTCGCGGAGAAACACGGGGACAAGGAGACCTTCTGGGAACTGGCGAAGGCCGCGTACCCCGGGATGACCCCCGACTGGGACCGTGAGGATATCCGCCGGGACTACGCCCGGAGCACGGAGCGGGTCTGGAACGCGCTCACCGACCGGCTCCAGGCGGCTCCACGGTTCGAGGAGTTCGTCGAACCGTTCATGTACGATCTCCGGGTGGCCGTCGAGTCAATGGACTTCGCTCGCATGTCCGGCGAGTACCCCGCGTTCGCCAACCGTGCGGAGACGTGGCAGTTCGAAACCGCGGCGATCGGCGTCTACGTGTTCTGGGACGCCGACTTGATGTTCGCCCCGTCGTTCGAGCGTGACGACTACCACGAGTTCCGAGAGGCGATGTACGAGATCCAACACATGTGGCGGCTCGGCAACTGGGTCATCACGTGGGAACGAGAGGTCCACGAGAAGGACTTCAGCGCCGGGATCTTCGTCGAGGCGATCCGGCAGGGTGTCATCTCGGAAGACGACCTCGAACGGTTGGAGGACGGAGAACTCGACCCCGAAGTCGTCACCGACAGAATCCGGTCGTCCGGGATTGTCGGCCAGTTCGTCTGGGACTGGAAGCGCCGACGCGACGAACTCCGCGAACGGGCCTTCGAAATGGAGAGCATCGACGCCAACGATCTCGTCGACAAGATGGAGTGGTTGATGCGGAGCCACCTCGCGACCGAAGGACACCGCTGAGCGACGTTACTCGACAATCTCGAACGCGTGTGTCTCGTCGTCCCGGGTCGTGACAGCTTCCGTCTCGACGGAGTTGCGTGCTTCTGTCCCCTGCGCGAACCCTCTGATGATCCCCCGTGTGAACGCTTCCGGGTAGTCCCACCCACCGAAGTAAGCGATCCGGATGTTCCCGTTGTCGAGCCGTTCCTGCCGTATCTGTCCGGCAACCTCCGGTGAGAAGTTCTTGTACGACTCGCGCTGTTGTTGTTGGGCAATCTCGATAGCGTCCTCGATGCTCGGGAGTCCGGACAGCTCCGGGATGATCTCGATCATCTGGATCCCTGCCCGCTCGGACGTCTTCTCCCCGGCCTCCCGTTCGATCTGGTGGATCGCGTTCGAGAACTTCTCGGTGGAGTACCACGCCTCTGGGTCGACCTCGCTAACCCCGTTCGACTCCAACACGTCCATCGCCTTCTTCTCGAACACCGGCGACACCAGTCCCGCGCTCTCGACGAACGCGCCCACGAACTGACCACTGATCTGTGTGTCTCCCATACCGCCGTTTGAGGTTGGACGACGCATAGTTCTTTCGAATTCTATCATGCATTTAATACAGTGGTTAATATACGAAATGCGAAAGAAAATCTCTAGTACGGACGGAGAGGACCGAACCGATCTCAGCGTGTGTCTGATAGTGATCCGGACACGGTCTGAAACCGCAGTAAAACCGGTTCTCTACGCTCTCTGTGGTGAGTTTATCGGGACCCTCCGCGTAGGTATCGTGCTGTCGGTTCCACACGGTCGAACCGTTCTCCAACCGAACTGTGCCAGTGTCGGCGGGACTACCGCCTATTCGATGATCTCGAACGCGTGTGTCTCGTCGTCACGGGTGGAGACAGTTTTCATCTCAACGGAGCTGCGCGACTCTGTTGCCTGTGCGAACCCTTTGAGAATTCCGCGGGTGAACGCCTCCGGATAGTCCCACCCGCCCCAGTATCCGATTCGGATGTTGCCGCTGTTGAGTTCCTCGTACCGCAGTTGACCGACCGTCTCTGGGGTGTAGTTCTGGTAGTTCATTTTCTGTTGCTCCTGTGCAAGTTCGACGGCCCTCTCCATCGACTCTAGATTCGAGAGTTCGTCGATCACCTCGATCATCTTGACACCTGCCTGCTCGGAAGTTTTCTCTCCAACCTCGTCTTCGATCTGGTGCATCGAATTGGAAAACTTATCTGCGGAGTACCACTCGTCCGGGTCCACCTCGCTAATTCCGTTGGACTCGAGAATGTTCCGTGCTTTCCGTTCGAAGACGGACGACACCTCACCGGCACTCGCCAGGAATCCAGCGACGAACTTCCCGATGATCTTTGGATCTGACACGGTAGCTGCTACTGAACTCTATAAAATATACTTTCTGGTTTGATAGGTCTACCAGAATAAATAAATTTTTTGTAAAAGAACCTACACATTATATGGGAAAACACTACCGCTTATGCGGAATTAGCTCAATCGGGCGGTCTGGCACCGCTGCGAGGCTGGCGTACATGTCGAACTCCTCCGTAGCCCGGTCGAATGTGAACCGATCACACAGCGTTGCCACGACGAGCTTTGCCTCTGCTCTGCCGAAGTCTTCGCCGATACAACGACGCGGGCCGACGCCGAAGGGGAAAAACGCGTACGGATTGTAGTCGGAGTCTGCGAACCGCTCTGGACGAAACTCCGACGGGTCGTCCCACCACCGTTCATCACGGTGGATCACCCACTGTGGCAACTGGACGATGTCCCCCTCGGGGACAGTGTAACCGTCTACGATCACATCCTCTGTCGCCTCTCGGAACAACGCGTGTGCAGGACAGTAGAGCCGCAGTGCTTCGTTGACAACCTGTTCTGTGTACGTCAGCTCCGAGAGATCCTCGGACGTTGGCGTGTCACCGTCGAGCACTTCGTCCAACTCTGTGTGAAGCCGTTGCTCCGCCTGTGGATTGTCTGCCAAGAGATAGAACGTGTACGTCAGTGTGAGTGCGGTCGTCTCGTGAGCGGCAAACAACATGTTGATCATCTCGTCCCGAATCCGATCTTCGGTGTAGTTCGCCTCACTCTCTGCTCCGAGTGCGATCAGCATCGACAGAAGGTCGCTGTCTTCGCTCCCGTCGCGTTCGGCAATCATCTCGTTGATCAACCCAGTCAACTCCGAGAGCCCGGTCTCGAACCCTTCCTGCACCTCCGGTGGCACGTCTCCCGCCGTGGCGGTCTCTAGGAACCACTCCGTGATCTGCTCGGCCGCGCTGCTGATCGTGTTTTTCCCTTTCACACCCCCGAAGAGGGTCCGCAACATTACTTCCATCGTAAGATCACTAAACACGGTCCGAGCGTCGAACCGACTCCCGTCTTCCAACCCGTCTGCAGCAGTGTCGACGATCCCTCGCATCTGTGTCACGTACTCTCTGACCTTCTGTGGGACGAACGCCGGCTGCATCGCCCCCCGTTGGGCACGCCACTGGTCACCGTACTCGGCCACGATCCCTTGACCGAAGACCGACTCGTACCCCTCGAACTTGTCGAACCGGTCCTGATCGAACATGATCTCCTCGACGTGGTCCGGGTGAACTGCCATGTGGTGATCCACGTCCTGTCCAGTGATCCGAACGAGATCTCCCTGCTGTGCCCACTCTGTCCGACGGTCGAACGGTGCCTCAGTGTACTCTGCCAGTGTTCCGACGACTGGTGGACGCTCCGGTTTTGATGCCATGCGTACAAGTCGTAAGACTGTTGTCTTATTGAAATGCTTTTTGTCCCCATTCTAGTCTGTGAGTGTATATTCTAAATATTGTAGACAAATAATAGCTGAAAATATTTTCCTGAAGCTAATAAAGATATACATGTTAAAAATTTGATCAAAAGATATATCAGCCCTGATACACATATTTACACCATGGAGGAAGGGACCACAATCCTCGGCCGGTATATTATCGCGTTCGTTGAGAGCACTGGAGATGTCTCGTCAGTGTTCAAGCGGAAGACGCGAAAGATATTCGAGAAGAACGGGTTGACTGTCGACGACATCGAACCAGACGGACAGTACGACGCTAATAAATACGCAGACGCTATGTCTGAGATCAGAGACGAAGTCGGACAGAAGACCCTCCGTCAGGCAGGAGCCGAACAGGCAGCAAACGTCCCGTGGGACGAAGACATCAACTCAGTTGCCGACGGCCTCCGGTTCGTCGTGCAGGCCGACAGAGAGGCACACGAGTCTCCCAGTGGTGGCTTCGATGGAAACTACAACTTCGAGATGGTCGACGACTCGACCGTCCGAGTCGGCATTCCTGACTACTCACCGTACCCGGTCGACAACTTCAAGGGTGTGTTCGACGGTGCGGTGAAGTCCCTCTCGGAGTCCGGTGGTGCGCGTATCTCGGATGCTGATCCCAAGCCCGGGGAGAAGACTGCGTTTGAAGTCAGCTGGTAACGGTTGAGCGTGGCGGTGACAAAGCTCCGGCTCGATTTCACCGCCAGAACTGACCACGCTACCGTCTCTCCAGGTTACAGTGTTATCTGCCGTCCCCACTGACCTACACTCGACAGTCTCCCCCGTAGTCGACAGTCTCCACGCAGTCGATCCCGTCCTCCCCACACACCGGACAATCCGGACGCCGCTCGTAGGGAACAACCTCCGTCTCCAGGCTCGCGGCGTCGTAGAACAACAGCCGTCCCACGAGCGGCTCACCCTCACCCAACAGGAGCTTCGCCGCCTCCGTCGCCTGGATCGAGCCGACGGTGCCGGGCAACACCCCCAACACCCCGGTCTCCGCGCAGTTCGGCACCGTCCCCGGTTCGGGTGCCGTCGGGAACAGACACCGGTAACACGGCCCGCCGGGGACGAGCGTGGTCGCTTGTCCTTCGAACTCGTAGATCGCGCCGTGGACGACCGGTATTCCCCGGAGTCGGGCGGCGTCGTTCAGGAGAAACCGGCTCTGGAAGTTGTCCGTCGCGTCGACGACCAGATCGTAGTCGTCGAGCAGTCCGACCGTCTCCGTCGTGAGCCGCGTCTCGTGGCTGTCGACGGTCACGTCCGGGTTGAGCGCCCGCACCGTCTCGGCGGCCGACTCGACTTTGGGGCGCCCCACATCTGCGTCCCGGTGGATGATCTGTCGTTGTAGGTTCGACCGCTCCACCCGGTCGTCGTCGACGATCCCCAGTCGGCCGACGCCCGCGGCCGCGAGATACTGGAGCGCCGGCGACCCCAGCCCGCCGGCGCCGACGACCACGACCGCGGCGTCGAGCAACGCCGCCTGCCCGTCGGGACCGACACGGTCCATCACGACGTGACGGCTGTACCGGTCGAGTTGGGTGGCGTCGAGTGCGAGGTCGGTCACGCCGGCGAGTCGGCGGGCGAAGCGAATAAGCCCCGCGGACGGTGTTGTTCACCGTGGACGGTGGTCTTGTTCAGCGTGGGTCGTCGTCGTTCGCGTCTGTGTCGGCGGCGACCCTGTTCAGCGTGGGTCGTCGCCGTTCGCGTCCGTGTCGGCGACGGCCCGCATCCGTTCGACACCGTCGATCTCCTCGATCACACCGACGACAGGGTCGGGGACGTGTTCCCGCCAGTCTTCGTCGGCAAGCATCCGTGACCGGAGCTCCGTCCCCTCCAACACGTCCCGGCGGAACATCGGGGAGCCGCGCACTTCGACGCCGGCCTCACGGAACAACCGCACGACCAACGGGTTGTTGGAGTAGGCGACATCGAACTGGGGACACATCGACTGGACGTGGCTCACCCAGACGGCGTTGCGGTCCAGATCCTCGATCGGGACGACGTAGGTGGTGGGGTCGAACCCGGCGACGGCCTTGCTCACCATCATCACGCGTTCGCCGGCAGTGAACGGGTTCCGAGGGGTGTGTGAGTCGCCGGCAGAGCCGATCCCGAGCACGAGTTCGTCCACCTCGTCGGCGATCTCGGCGACCATCTGGTGGTGGCCGTCGTGGTACGGCTGGAACCGGCCGATGTAGAACCCCCGCATCCTGCCGGAGCCTTCTGGAGCGGGATTTATAAGCCCGGCGGGTCGCTCTCGGAACGACGAGTCGTCGCGAGAACGGCTCTCAGTTCGGATTTCGGTCGCCCGCCGGGTGTACGACTCGGGAGAAAGTATATCAGTTGCTGGGCCCTCCAACTGTATACGGACGTTCTATGAGCAACGACAACGACGACGGCGGGGAGGACCCCTTCATCGTCGACGACCCCGACGGGGTCGACGACGACACGGTGGGTGGGTCGAACACCCCAGCCGACGAGGACGCGGCCATCGAGGACCTCGGCAGCGACGTCGAGATCGAAGCCGAGATCGACGAGGACGCCGAGGACGACCTCCTCGGTGGGCTCAAGATCGACTCGACGGCGGACATCGAGGTTCCGGACCGCCTCGTGGACCAGGTCATCGGGCAGGAACACGCCCGTGACGTGGTGATGAAGGCGGCCAAGCAACGGCGACACGTCATGATGATCGGCTCGCCGGGGACGGGGAAGTCGATGTTGGCGAAGGCAATGTCGGAGCTGCTCCCCCCGGAGGAGCTGCAGGACGTGCTCGTGTACCACAACCCCGACGACGGCAACGCTCCGAAAGTGCGGACGGTGCCGTCGGGCAAGGGTGAACAGATCGTCGAGGCCCACAAGGAGGAGGCCCGCAAGCGGAACCAGATGCGGTCGTTCCTGATGTGGATCATCATCGCGATCGTCATCGGGTACTCCTTCATCATCGCCGGCCAGATCCTGCTCGGGATCCTCGCGGCGGGCGTGATCTACCTCGCGTTCCGCTACGGCTCCCGCGGCAGCGACGCGATGGTGCCGAACCTCATCGTCAACAACGCCGACACGACGACCGCGCCGTTCGAGGACGCGACGGGCGCCCACGCCGGCGCGCTGCTCGGCGACGTCCGCCACGACCCGTTCCAGTCCGGCGGGATGGAGACGCCGAGCCACGACCGCGTCGAGGCCGGCGCTATCCACAAGGCCAACAAAGGCGTGTTGTTCATCGACGAGATCAACACCCTCGACATCCGGAGCCAACAGCACCTCATGACGGCGATCCAGGAGGGCGAGTTCTCGATCACGGGCCAGTCCGAGCGCTCCTCGGGCGCGATGGTCCAGACCGAGCCCGTCCCGACGGACTTCATCATGATCGCGGCGGGGAACCTCGACGCGATGGAGAACATGCACCCCGCGCTGCGCTCGCGGATCAAGGGGTACGGGTACGAGGTGTACATGGACGACACCATCGAGGACACCCCGGACATGCGCCGGAAGTACGCCCGGTTCGTGGCCCAGGAGGTCAACAAGGACGGTCGGCTGCCGGAGTACTCCGCGGAGGCCATCGAGGAGGTCATCCTCGAGGCCCGGCGCCGCGCCGGCCGGAAGGGCCACCTGACGCTGAAGCTCCGGAACCTCGGCGGACTGGTCCGCGTGTCGGGCGACATCGCCCGCTCGGAGGACGCCGACTACGTCACCCGGGACCACGTGCTTCAGGCGAAGGGCCGGAGCCGGTCGATCGAACAGCAGCTCGCGGACGACTACATCGAGCGCCGGAAGGACTACGAGCTCCAGGTCTCGGACGGCTACGAGGCCGGCCGAGTCAACGGCCTCGCCGTGATGGGCGAGGACTCGGGGATCATGCTCCCCGTGATGGCCGAGGTCACGCCCTCCCAAGGACCCGGCGAGGTCATCGCGACCGGCCAGCTGAAGGAGATGGCCCAGGAGGCGGTCTCGAACGTCTCGGCGATCATCAAGAAGTTCTCCGACGAGAACATCTCGGAGAAGGACATCCACATCCAGTTCGTCCAGGCGGGCCAGCAGGGCGTCGACGGGGATAGCGCGTCCATCACGGTCGCGACCGCCGTCATCTCCGCGCTGGAGGACGTCGGCGTCGACCAGAGCCTCGCGATGACCGGCTCGCTGTCGGTACGGGGCGACGTGCTCCCGGTCGGCGGCGTGACCCACAAGATCGAGGCGGCGGCGAAGGCCGGCTGCGACCGGGTCATCATCCCGCAGGCGAACGAGCAGGACGTGATGATCGAAGACGAGTACGAGGAGATGGTCGAGATCGTCCCGGTGTCGCACATCTCCGAGGTGCTCGACGTGGCCTTGGAAGGCGAGGCCGAGAAGGACTCGCTGGTCGACCGGCTGAAGAACATCACCGGCTCCGCGTTGGAGGCCGCCGACACGGGCGACGTGTCCGGCCCCTCCAGCCCGAGCCCGCAGTAGCGCACTTCTCTCCTTTTCTGAGGTGATCGAGGCGTGGTTCGTTGGGTCGCGTTCGCCGGCGTCGTCTCCGTGCTCGTGACGTTACTGCTCGCGCTCACACGTAGTTCTGCCGCGGCCGTTCGCGAGACAGGGTCAGGCGACGACAGAACGGGCGAGGAAAGTGACCTGACACGCGTGCGTGGGTCGCTCGGCGACTCCGACGAGGGCGGACTACTCGGCGACTCCGACAAGAGCGGACTGTTCGGCGACTCCGACGAGCGTGGGTTGCTCTCCCCGCTGCCGTGGCGGTCTGCCGACGACCCGGAAAACCCGTTGTCCGGGCCCGGCGGGACGGAGCTCACCACACTCGACGAGTCTGACTACCCGGAGCCGCCGCCAGAGCACGCACGACCGGACGAACCGACCACCGAGAGCCCGAACGGCCCCCCGGACCCTTCGGAGGCGTTCCCGATCTCCGGCGAGGCGGAGTACACCGACCCCGACCTGCCAGCCACCGACGGTCGTGCAGACGCAGATTCCGACACCGGTGGCTCGCGGGTCGCCGGTGGCGACACCGTGCCCGACGACGACACGGACGAAGGAGCCTCCGACGATCCGGCGGACACGGACCCGGCGCAGGGGGAGTCGACAGTCGACGACCCGCTTTCGCCGAGCGGCGAGCCGTTGGACCGGACGGGTCGTGGTGATCGTTGGAACGGGGCTCCCGACGACCGGGACCGGTGGGCGGAGACCGACGACACTCCCGAGGATCGGTGGGGTGAGCGTCCGACTGACGACCCCGACGAGGTGAGACCGGGTGCGGCGGCCGACGGCACCGCAGACGACGACACCGGTGACCCGGCCCCCACCGGAGACGGCCCGAACACGGCTACGGACGACACGGAGACCGCCACGGAGCCGCGCCCCGGCGTCGCGACGGCGGCGGCCGACGCCACCGGGGTGACACCCGGCGCATTCGACGGCCCAGACCCGTTCGCGGGGGAGACGGACGGGTTCGATCCACAGCTCCCCGCCGAGCGGGACGGGGTCAGGGTCGGCGACCGCGAGCTGTCGACGACGGTGTTGTTGGCGAACGTCGTCGGCTCACAGCTCCTGTTTGCGGGGCTGCTCGTGACCGTCACGGTGTGGGCGGCGGTGCCGGCGCCCGCCTTGGGGCTCGGCTCGGTGACGCTCCCGCAGGTGGGTGTCGGCGCGCTCCTCGGGGTCGCCTTGTGGGTCGCCAGCGAGTCCGGCGGACGGCTGAGCCGCCGGCTGGGGATCGACCCCGCCGAGGCGCTGCGGGGTGCGCTCGCCCCGACCACCCGGCGGGAGTGGTGGCTCCTGTTGGGCGTGGTGTTGCCGGTCGTCGCCGTCTTCGAGGAACTGCTCTTTCGGGCGGCGTTGGTCGGCGCGTTCGCGGCCGGGGCCTCGGCAACCGGAATGAACGTCCCGGTCGCGGTCTTCGTTGTCGGCTCTGCGGTCGTCTTCGGGCTGGCACACTCCGCTCAGGGACGTGTCGGGATGGCCGTCACCGGTCTGTTGGGCGTGGTGTTGGCGACCGCGTTCGTCCTGACGGACTCACTCGTGGTGGTGGTGGTCGCCCACTACGTCGTCAACGCCGCGGAGTTCGTCGTCCACGAAGGCCCGGTCAGTCAACTCCCCGCGGAGTGAGTCATGGGTGGTCCGTGAACCCTGCACACCTCCGTGCGACTTTAGCCGCCGGAACGCGTTCGTGTGTGTGATGGCAGACCTAACACTGTATGAACTGGACGGCTGTCCGTACTGCGAGAAAGTGAAGCGGACGCTGTCGGAACTCGAGTTGGAGTACGACTCCGTGATGGTGCCGCGTTCACACGGCGAGCGGACGGAAGTCGAGGAGATCAGCGGCCAGACGGGCGTGCCGGTGCTCGTCGACCCGGAACACGACGTCGACGGGATGCCGGAGTCTGACGACATCGTCGCGTATCTGGAGGAGACGTACGGCAACGGCGCGGCATAGTAGCAGTTCTCTGAACGTTCGGCTATCCTATTTATCAGTGGGTTTAATAGCACGGCTGACCCTGTCTAGCTGTGCAACTGGAAGAAGTTCGCGTCAGGGGGTTCCGGAATATTGAGGACTCTGGTTGGGTTGATGTTCACGAAGACGTGACGACGCTCGTCGGGAAAAACGAGAGTGGAAAGACATCGTTTCTGGAAGCCATCTCTCGACTTGGGGATACAGACGAGATTAAAGATGGCGACATTAATAATGAGATGAGTCCTGTTGGCGCCCAGTTTCCTGTAGTAGAGGCTCGCTTATCTGTAAATAGTGATTTTGATATACCAGCATCGAAAAATGCCAATATATACAAAAGAAAAGATGGGCAAATAAGATCTCTGAACAACTTAGGGATGGATAAGAGAGACCATATCATCGTAGAAGACTTGATTCGATCATTAGAGGACGCTGCTGGAGTCTCACACTCGGATGTGAGGGTCGGGGAATCAGTTGTGAAATATAATATAAAAAGCTTAGAAAATAAAATTTTATCTGAAGAAAATAGTCCAGAAAGCATATCAAAATCAATTAACTCACAACCAAAACCAATAAAATCTAGTAAATTTGGGGAAGAATTGAAAAGAACACGGAAGCATCTCAAAGATCACAGCCCCCAAATCGTGAGCATAGAAGAATATCTCCCCAGTATTATACTCAGTAGAAATATAGAAATGATCTCTGACAACTTTAGTACTGATAATAAAAACCCTATATTTCGAAAAATGCTTGAAATAGGAGGAATCGATCACAAAAAACACGGTAAAAAATCATCTCAAACGCAAATGCGTGATGAAAACAATGTAGAAAATACAATCGAAGAACTATTCAACAGCTTTTGGGATCAAAAGAGTGTGGATATT
>ERZ1034569.294-NODE-294-length-18686-cov-12.712361_pt1 | contig 18686 bp, 21 predicted proteins | sample MGYA00520706_ERZ1034569 | MGnify/ENA primary metagenome ERZ1034569 (study PRJEB33760, sample SAMEA4777722) | hypersaline lake metagenome | biome: hypersaline environment; feature: brines | place: Spain | collected 2014-08 | depth 0 m ...
CGCCTTCGTATTCCTCGAGGGCGTCTTCGACGTTGTTAAGCTTGGTTTTAACCTTAGCTTGGTTCATCTCGTGCGCGCTTATCTTCTGATCAATGTCTTGGATATCCTCGTTGGCGTTTACTATTTTACTCTCGTACTCGTTGATCTCTTCATTGAGTTCTTTGCGCTCATCAAACAACTGTTTGAACTCGTCGTAGAATTCTTGTTGGCTTTCTTTTCGTTCGTCCAGGCGCTCCTTCATCGCTTCAAGTTTCTTTGCTTCTTCTTCCTTATCTTCTCGTTTTGTTCTGATCTTGTCTTGGCATTCTTGCAGTTCGTCATTGATCGACTGTAACTTTGGACCTACTACTTCATCTTCTTGGATTTCGACTTTGTCAAGTTCTCGTTGTAGCTCTTGCTTTTCCTCTTCCAAGTCCTCTATTTGTTGTTCGTAACTGGTTATCTGAGCGACGACTTCATCGCTGCGTGCTTTGCTCAACTTGTCTCGTAACTGTTGCTTTTTACGTTTCAACTCAGCTAGTTCCTTGTTCTTTGAGGATATGTTTTGTTGAACTTCGAAGATCTTGTCTTCGAATTCTTGGATGTCCTCTTGTAACTCCTCTTTTTTCTCAAAGCTTTCATCTGCGTCGTCAGCGTCTATTCTCAGGCTTTTCTCTAACTTGACGATGTCACCTTCCAACTCGTTTTTAAGGTTTCGAAGACGTTTTATCTTGTCTTCTAAGCTACTTCGCTTCTCTGAGAGTCTTTGCTCAGTGCTTTGTAAATCTTTGATCTCTTGTTTGAGCTCGTCGAGTTCTTCCGCTGTTTCCTTCTGGGTGAAACCGAGTGCTTTCTTACTTCGACGGTGTCCGCCTTGCATGGCTCCGCTCTTCTCAACTTTGTCCCCATCCAATGTGATCATGCGTGCTTTCCCAAAACCAACGTTTTTCGCGGTAGGGATGTCTTCCACGATGAGCGTGTTGCCAAGTGCGTATCGGAAGGCCTTGTCATATTTTTCATCGTAGTCTATGAGGTCGATCGCTAAGCCTATCACGCCTCTCGTGGAAATGTTTCGGAGGCTTGGATTGATGCTTCGAGACGATATCTTGTTGAGTGGTATGAAGTTCGCGTAGCCGAGTTTGTTATTCTTCAAATAATTGATGCAATCTTGCGCTACCGAATCAGTTTCTGTGACGATGCTTTTTGCTCGACTCCCCGCTGCTATTTGGAGTGCTGTTGCGTATTGTTCTTCGACCTGTCCTAGCTCGCTTAACACCCCGTGCACTCCGTCTTTCCCGAGGTCCAAGACGCCTTGTATTGCTTTGCTCCCACTCATCTTTTCTCGTATGCGGGCGGTCTTAGCTTCTAATTTGGCTTTCTTCTCTTTCTTCGAGTGGAGTTTACTCCGTACATTGCTTTGTTGAGAGCTTAATTCGTTGTCTTCGTTGAGTGCTTTGCTGAGATCGACGCTGGCTTGCTTATATTCTTTCTTCTTCTGTTGGAGCCGTTCAAGGTCTTTTTCATTCTCTTCCTTGGCTTCTTCGAGTTTTTCTATTCTCTCATTCACCGTTTCAAGACGGGTTTCTTTCTTGTCTTTTTCTCGCAGTAGCTCTTGTTGTTTTTCTCGTAACTCATCGATACGTCCTTGGACGTCATCGATATCCTCGTCTATGGCTGCCATTTTGTCATCGATGTCAGCAGCGTTACCGATCTCGTGTTCATTTTTGAACTCTTCAAGCTCTTTTTCTACGGATTCGATCTCCTCATCTTTCTCGGCTAGCTGGCTTTGCAGGTCTTCTTTTTTGTCAACTAAGACACTGGTCTCTGTGTCAAATTCTTCTTTCTCGCTTTGTAATTCGGCGATACGGTTTTCGAGGTTATCGATGCTGTCCGCGACGTCTTCAACGGTTTGTTCTTGTTTTGCGACATCGACTTTGAGCTCTTCGATTTCTTGGTGGATCTCTACTTGCTCTTCTTCACCGCGGCTTTCTACTTCTTCGTTTATCTCTTCAACTTTGTCTTCGCGTTCATCGATTTCCTGGCGGTAACCATCGATGTCGTCTTTAATGCCTGCTTTTTTCTCCTCGAGCTCGTCGATTTTATCTGCGAGTTCTTCCACTCGGGCTTGGTACTTGTCTTCCTCTCTGTGGAGCTTCGTGGCTTTGTTACGTTTTAGTTTGTCTTTTACTTCCTTGTATCTCTCGGCTGTCTCTTTGTCGTCTTCGAGTTCTTCTAACCGTTGTTCGCGTTCTTTCAACACGATTTCTGCTTCTTCGAGTTTTTCTTCGACTCGGTCCAGCTCTCGCATGGCTTTCTTTCTCTTGTCTTCATAGATATCTATGCCGGCGATTTCCTCGACGATTTCTCGTCGCTCGTTGTCACTCATCTCCACGAGCTTGCTAATATCACCTTGTAGGATGATGTTGTACCCGTCAGGGCTGATTTGAGCTTTGCCAAGGGTTTCTTGGATGTTCGTGCGCGTTGTCTCCTCGTCATTCATCTTGTAAATACTGCTGCCGCTTTGTTGGACGATTCGGCTCACCCTGAGCTCGTCGTTTTCAGTGTCGAACACGTCTTCTGAGTCATCGAAGTAAATGGTGACGCGGCCTTGCTTGGCGGGCTGGCCGTTTTTACCACCGTTGTAGATGAGGTTGGCGGTTTTTTCAGCTCGCATGCCTTTTGCGCTCATTTTACCGAGAACGAAGCAGATACTATCAATTATGTTGGACTTCCCGCTACCGTTAGGACCGAGAATGCAGTTAAATGAGTCTCCAAATGGAATCACTGTTTTCTCCCCGAAGGATTTGAAACCTTCCAGCTCAAGACGCAGTACCCGTGTCATCCATATTTTTACTTTAAAAAAATGTATTTAAACTTACTCGTTTACGTCGGTCCTTGACGGTTAGCAGCGACCGGGTCGTTTTTTAATGCTAAGCCCAGTATATTCGTATATGAAAGCTGTGTTTCTTGGAACTGCTAGTATGGTTCCAACAAAGCATCGGAATGTGTCGAGCGTGTTTGTCGAACACCTCGGTGACTGCTACCTTTGTGACTGTGGTGAAGGGACGCAGCGTCAGATGAATATCGCGGGGTTAAACAGGCATCGTGTCAACACCGTGCTTATTTCGCATTGGCACGGCGATCACATGTCCGGGTTGATTGGCTTGTTGCAGACGAAGGATAAAGTGCCAGAGCCTGAACCTGTTACGATTATCGGTCCGAATGGTTCGAAAGATCATATGGACCACCTCTTGCAATCGTGTCACTTCAATTTGTCCTACGACGTCGAAGTCGTAGAGGTCCCTCGAAGCGAGGATTTTGACTGGTCAAATGACGAAACACGGGTTGAAGCTTGCTACCTCGATCACGGTGTTCCTTGTGTTGGTTTCCGCATAGCTGAGCGTGCAAAACGACGTGTAAAGATGGATGCACTCCGGGAAAAAGGAGTGCCGGAAGGCCCACACATAGGTGAACTGCAAGGAGGCCAGGTCGTCACGTACGATGGAAAGCAGTTGGATCCTGACACGTACACGTACATACCAGAGGAGGACGTTGTCGCATACGTAGTTGATACACGTCCATGCGAGGGCGCGAGACGGTTAGCTGACCAAGCTAATGTCCTCATAGCAGAGGCGACCTTCGACAATGATACACAGAAGCGAGCAAGAGAATACGGTCATATGACAGCTGAGGAGGCTGCGGAGATCGCCGTTGACGCTACTGTTGATCGGTTGTTCCTCACCCATTTTAGCCAGCGTTTTAGGGATGTGAAGCCGTTAGCTGAGGAAGCCCGCTCAGTGTTTGACGACACGGTGCCCGCCAAAGATTTCTTAGAAGTGAATGTTCCCGCTGCCGAGAGTGAACGCTCCGACTAAGGGTGTTATCTCCGTGCTACGTAGATCTGGAGTGTAGGGGAGTTCATCTTGAAGTTCTTCCACTAGGGGTTGTTTGAGATCCTCCCAGTATTCGGCAAGATGTCCACCGATGAACACGGTCGGGGGTGCTGTTGTCCTGATCAGTGGCGCGGTTAGATGGGCGAATCGTTCGATGTATTGGTAGACTACTTCATCCATATTGTCTAATAGTTGCATCGGAGGTCTGCTGTCACTGTCGTGTCGTGTCATAGCTGCGAGGCATAGTACGTCGTCGTATGATCCATGTGGTGATTGCGCGGTGGCTAGCTCGCCAGCTGTGTTACTGGCACCGGTTACTACGTCTCCGTTGTACGCTGTGGCATACCCGAAACCGGTTCCTGGGTAGAGGAGTACAAAGGTTGACGAATCGTTGAGGTGAAGTATACCTTGTGCCGCACAGTGTAGGTCGCGTTGTATGGCTACTCGTGGTTCCACGCGGTCATTTAAATCGTGTTGTAATGGAGCATCATCGATGGATATATTTGGTGATGGAGCAGCCGACGGTGACACGATTCCCGGTGGATAAATGGGGCCTGGTACACTGACACCGACCTTGTCAGGGTTCTCCTGGTCGATAATTGTTTGTAGAAGGGATAGCAACGATGTGTATGACATGTCACTGTCGTAGTCGGTGACCTGGTATGATTCGTAATCTCGGGGTGTGCCGATGGCGTACCGGGCATTGCTCCCTCCAATATCAAATGCGAGTATCATAAGGATTCGATTCGTTGTATTCGCTCGTCTAAAGGTGGGTGCGTGCTGAATAGTTTGTTCATGAAGCTATCATCGTCGAGGTCGCTCCGGATGAATAAGTGGTTGAGACTGCGAGGTGTGTTTTGCATCCCTGTTTGAGCGTGTTTTAGTTTGCGTAAAGCCCCGCTCATTCCGTTTGGATTCCGCGTGTACTCGACGGCTTTTGCATCGGCTGCGAACTCCCGTTTCCGGCTCACGGCGAGTCGTATAAGCTCTGCCACGATAGGTGCTAGGATCATGGCGAGCAAGCCGACAATGATGAACACCCAGTTGTTTCGTTGTCGTCCACCGCCGAAGATGCTAACCCTGAAGAATATATCGCTGAGAATAGCAATGCTTCCAACAAGCACGCCTGCTATGAGCATGGTCTTTGTATCCTGGTGTTCAATGTGAGCCACTTCGTGTGCGACCACCCCTGTCAGCTCATCTCTATCCATGGCTTGGAGTAATCCCGTAGTAACTGCTACTGCGCTTTTTTCTGGGCTCATACCTGTTGCGAACGCGTTTGGCGTGTCATTTTGCATTATGTAAACTTCGGGTTTAGGAATTGACGCTGCTATAGCTATCTCCTCAACCACGTTGTGCAAGGTGCGGTATTCGCTTTGGTCTGCTGGCTCAGCTCCGGTGAGGGATAGTGCCATGTTACTTCCCCTGTAGTAAGCGAACAATCCGTACCCGCAGAAGAATATGAGTCCTATGCCCCAGCCTAGGACCAGGCTGTTCAGGATGAACCCTATCGCTGTTGATAGGCCTGCTATGAGGGTGAAAAACGCTATGAACAGGAGGGTGGTGCGGACGTTATTACTCCGTATTTCATTCCAGGTGAAGGTGCTCATGAATCAATAGATATGGTGAAGTCGTCGGTCTCTTGTTGGGACTCCTGGAAGAGTTCTAAGGGTTTGAAACTGAAGAGTGTTGTTATGATGTTTGAAGGGAATGTTTCTCGTTGTGTATTGTAAGCGGTGACAACGTCGTTGTAATGTTGGCGGGCGTAGGCAATCTTGTTCTCGGTGCTGCTCAGTTCTTCTTGGAGTTGTCTGTAGTTCTGATCCGCCTTAAGATCAGGATAGTCCTCTGCGACTGCGAATAAGCGGCCGAGAGTGACAGTGAGTTGTTCACTGGCGTTGGCATTTTCCTGTGGTGTGTTTGCCTGAGCGAGTGATTCTCTGGCGTCAGAGACTTGTTCAAAGACGTTTTTCTCGTGATCCGCGTATTGACGAGTGATTTTAACGAGATTGGGTATGAGGTCAGCTCGCCGTTTCAATTGTATACTTATTTGGGACCACGCATTCTCCGCTCGGTTCTGAAGGCTGACTAGCTGGTTGTACAAGTAAACAAATACCGTGGTGAGGACGACAAATATTACTATGAGTATCCACGTCGTTGTCACGGGTTATTGGACGTTGACAGCTGATTCGATATCTTCTGCTTGTACTGTGCTTCGGTCTGCGTGTTCTGTGTATGTGAGAGCCAGTTCTCCCACGTCCTTTGCGTGTTTTTGAAGGTAGGCCCGGAGCTCTTCTTTTGCTTCTCTACTGACACGTTGAGCACCCGCCGACCGTAATATCTTTTCCATGCTGTTGAGGCTCAGATGATTTTCGTCCATACTGGACAATACCCACGTAATCATTTATAAATAGTCTGATATGGGTTGTAAGTGTGTCTAAGAAAAGCCAAGGAATCTCTTATGAACGCGAACTCATCCACCTTTTCTGGGATGAGGACTGGGCGGCTTTCCGTGCTGCAGGGAGTGGGGCCATGAAGTATCCGTGCCCTGACATTATAGCTGGTAATGCTCGGCGGAAACTGTCCTTGGAAGTGAAAAAGACAAAAAAGGATAGAAAGTACTTCAAGTCCGACGAAGTGGCAGCGTTAGATGAGTTCTCATCACGGTTTGGAGCAGAATCGTGGGTTGGGGTTCGGTTTCACAGAGGGTCGTGGCATTTTATCCCCATCCATGATTTGGAGGAGACACCGAAGAACTACGTGGTGTCGAAGGAGCACGCTGAGCGAGCCGGCCTGTCATTTGAGGATCTCATCTCTCTCTAAGCTTCTTTGCTAGCGGTGCGGGATCGTATGTGTATGCTCGTAGTTCATCGAAGTAACCGCATGTAATATTGTCTAGAGGGATATCTGCGCAGTCGCTGAGCATCATGGCGTACAGCAATGTTTGTGTCGTCGCTGTCTCTTCTAGATGCGCGTCAGGCTTGTAATCCCACACCCAGACATGGTTATCTTCTATGCGTAAGAGGTCGATGTGCCCGGTCATCTCATGAACGTTTGGCACATTCCACCCGTCGTTTTGGAACCACACCGGTACTTCCATGGCGAACGTCTGTTTGTCGTAGGCCAACATGAACATTTGCACGTTCATGTGATTGTCCTTGTAGTAATCGCTTTCTAATCCGATTGAGGCTAAATCTGTGACGAGGTGATCTACCTCGTTTACTCCGGCATTCACCGATAGGTCTGCTTGAGAGCTACGAGGCCCTCTTTCAAACCTACTATCCGGCCTGTTTTCTTGTTGTCGGGCATCTAAGAGGAAATCAGCCAGTGAGGAGTACCCTGACTGTCTGACAGTGTCTAGTGTTTCTTCGTGTACTTTATAGTAGTAGTACCAGCCGTGTTTGAGACTCTTCGAGAGAATCACGCATTATTCGACGTGATCTTCGAGCATGTCCTCTATTTCTTCTTCTTCCTCTAGTATTTCGTCTTCTTCTTCGAGAATGGTTTTGACGAGGGTTTCTACGTGTGCATCGAGTCGTGCTATACGTCGTTCCATGAGTACTAGGACACGTAAGCTATACACGATTGCTCCTAGGGTGCCAATTATCACACCGAGGATCACTGCTTGTATACCTGTAGCCATTAAAATTCCGCCTCCTGTACTATAGCTCGTAGAAAAAGGTTTAAATAGATTTTGCTGTATTTGTGTGATAGAGTCAATATGTTAGATATGAAGCAAATCACGGACACCTATAACATGAAGGTGTTCACGGATGAAGGAGATTATTTTGGCACCATCGATGAAGCGGTTGTAACACATACTAAGGTGTTTGGTTGGAAAGTGAAAGCCGATAAAAACAGCTTCTTATCCAACGTTCTTGGCTCTGCTAAAGGCGTTGTCGTACCGCATGACCTTGTGAAGGCAATGGGGGATATCATGATTATAAGTAAAGCGGCAGTCCCCGATGATAACGTGGAATGACTGGGTAGACGAGTCAGTCCTTAGCTATCTAACAGCGGGTCTTCTGGCTGTTACTTCTTACGTCATACAGTTAGTCAATAATCCATTATATCCACCGAATCACAACGATTTTCTTGGTCTAGCGAATCAGACATCATTGCTCTGGGCGCCCTGGGTGCAGTTGGAGCGACTTCTATCGCATTTTTTCATCGCACCAGTCTATTACGAGATGATTAGTTTCATCGCAGTGAGCGTGACATTGCTCTGCCTGTTCTTTACGGTGCAACGTGTGACAAATCGATTTGGCGGCCTTGCAGCGTGTATTTTGTTCGCGTTATCGCCGTTTGCAGTCCGTGGTGCCAGCGTTGTGCCCCTCCCTAGTTTGATTGGTTTGTTTTTGACTAGTTTCGTTGTGTTAATGGGGTACGGGCGGGATAAAGTGAGCGCAGGACTCCTCGTTGTTTCATCCGTGGCGGTCGGGTTTTTCCCACTGTACGCTGTGGGATTATTGTTCGCTATCTTATCAGCGTCTCTGTTTGAATGGTTGAAGTATCCGCCGAGCACATCCTTTCGTACTGGGCTAGCTGGTTTCTCATTACTTCCTTCGTTTCTCCTGACATTGTTCTATGATTGGCAGGGAATCCTCGCATTGTACGGTGAATCATTCTCCGTCATCAGTCAGACACTCCCGCAAGGATTCTCTATACCGACGTTGTTGACGTGGTTTGGTCCGTTAACAGTTGTCTTCGCGGTGGTCGCCGCGTATCGTTCTATTGGAGGGGTTGCGAATAACGCACCTATCTTTGTCGGGTTAGGGGTTATCGGCGCTGTGTTGTTCGCGCAGCGATTTGTTGATCCATTACTTGGGTTTAGCTTGTTAGGATTAGGGCTGTTTGGTTTGTGCGGTGTGGGCGCTCATGATGTAATCAACATTCAAGTTCGACAACGATACCGGTTGGTGCTCTATGGGACTATCTTCGCTCTTATATTAGTTGCGTTGATCAACCTCGTGGCGTTTTTACAAGTCGATGTTGAGGCGAGTCGTCCAACCTCAGGGGATGTGCGGGGATATAGTGCGTTAGAGGATTACGGCGTGGAGCGCGTCATGGTATCGCCTCGTGAATCTGTATTAGCCAAGTATTATCTTGGGAGTGATGCTGTGCCAGGTTCTTGGCAGTTACGGTTTGCTAATGATAGCAACGTCTACGAACGTGTGTTTATCACTGATTTAGTGGAAGAGGTGCCGGAGAACACCACGTTAGTAGTTTCAAACTGGGTTCAAAATCGCACCCAGTCTGATATCGTTGATCGATTAGAGTCAAGTGAGTGCTTCCAGAACGTCATTGCGATTCGTGGTTTTAGTGCGTGGGATTCGGAGTGCGTGGTAGAGGTCTCGGTCGCTGAGTCTCCGTCCGCGGAGAATTGAAACTATTAGTTGGGGTTGAGCAGTGTTTCTGGGCGGTATATGAGAGCCCACAGCCAGCCTGCCGCGAGAGCGCTCCATATGAGTAGTGCGAGGATGGCTCGTTTCTCCCCGCCATATGTCTCTGGGTCTCGGTAGTGACGCTGTAACGCAAGTATGCCGAATATGAGGCCTGCTGTTCCAAATATGAATCCTAGTAAGGGTAGGACTCCGAGGATGCTTGAAATCAGGCTTGCCGTCGCTGTACTGGTTTCTTTGTTGTTTGTCATTATTGGTTTACTCCTGTTGATTTCCGGATTTGCTGAGTAGGAACCATTCCATGTCTTTGTTGGTCATCGCTCTATAAATGCCTTTGTTGACGTAGTACGTTGTGATTATGCCCAAGGTGAACATTGAAGCTAAGCTTTTTGGGTAGAGTCGTAGTCGGCCGGCTCTGTACATGCCGATCCCGGTTATGACGATGAGCCCGCTTGTGAGTAGTATGTTAGTCACGGTCTCGGAGAGGAATCTTGGTAAGTCGAGTGGTCCTGCGGGGTGTGTGATGAAGGACAACGTGCCGAATATGACGAGGCCGAATAGCACTGTGCTTAGTATGTACCCGAGTAGTAAGATCGTGGCCATTGTCATGCCAGCGACCGGCCTTCTATCTGTGTCCATTGATATCAAGTTGGTGAAGAGATCTTTGCCGTGGGTAATCCATGATGTGACCACGCCGTAAGCCCATCGCATTTGTTGCTTGTACAGGTCGTTTGGGACGAATGGTAGTTCCATGGGGCATTTAGCAGATGGGACCCAGTGGATGTTGTATCCTTCCTTGAGGAGCCGCATGCTAAATTCGATGTCCTCTGTGAAACTACCGCTTTTCCACTCACCAAGGCTTTCTAGTGTTTTTCGGCGCACGCACTCTGCGGATCCTCTGAGAACAACTGTGTTTAGTAGTCTGTCGACGAAAGGGAGGGCCACGTAGTCAAAGACATCGGTTATTGTCGTTCCTAGCGCCGTCGTGTAGTTTTGATACGCGTTGTATGGCTCCCATCGTCCTTGTGTTGCGTGTATTGATTCATCACGGACCATCGGGGTTACGAGCCGCCGCAGGAAGTCTTTGCCGGGTTTGAAGTCGCTATCGAACACCGTTATGTATTCGCCGTTGGTGACGGTGAGCATGTTGTTCAGGTTGCCTGGTTTGTATCCGACGTTGTTGTCTCGAGCTGCGACTTTCACGATGTCGTGCTTGTCAGCGAATGCTTGGATTTGCTTGGTCACCTCGGGCTTGTCGCTGTCGTCACCTATGATGATTTCGAGTTTACTGGTGGGGTAGTCTGCGTTCAAGCAGTGCTCCGCGCAGTCTAATGCTGCTAGTTCGTTCCTAGTCGGTATGTGCACTGTTAGTTGTGGAGCTTCCTCGTCGGTTATGGGTGCGAAGTCTCTGTTGCGATACCAGGCGGATATGAGGCTGAGAGTGATGTAGAGGAGGGATAGGCCGATGCCGATGTAGAGTAGGATTATGAAGACGTTGTTGAACGCTGTGTGCATCCAGTCTACGATCGTCCTGGAATTATCCAAGTACCAGGTTATTACCGTGTCGCTTATCTGTGATGCCCAGGCGAAGTACTGTCGTAATATATCGGTGAAAGCCATCGTTTATTCGATGTAGTCTTTGTCAGGGTGTTGTGTTGCCTCCCACACCCCTAGGAGTATGAACGTGTTAAGTAGGATGGTGTAAGGGAAGTATAAAAAGAGTGCCACTATATCGCCTACGCCGACGTTTTTATCATAGTACCAGAGCCCTGTTAGTATTAGCAAGGAGGTGAGCAAGCCGCTGAGAACACCGAACGCGTTGTACCAGGAGAACCAACCGTTTGGTATGTTGTACAGGACGGCGACGGGTCCGAGTAGCGATAGCCATCTACCAGTGTAGAAGGCGATGTCTATGATGGGTCCGGGTAGCCAGTGAGCGAACTGATAGGCTAGTATGGGGAGGCTGAGTAAGGCGTACACAGCCCACCACCAGTGGTGGAAGGCTATGAAGGTGAACGTTGCGTCGTCACCGAATAAGTCGTTGTGTTTGTGGAGGAGTTGGTAGCCACCCCCCCACCATCGCTGTCGCTGTTTGGCGAGGTCTGGCAGTGTTTTTGGTGTCTGTGTCTGGCCGTTGGCGAATGGGGCGTGCACGGTTTGCCAGTCGTGGCGGCGCATGCGCATGACAATGTCCATGTCTTCTGTGAGGCTTTCCGCGGGGAAGCCGTCGATGTCTTCAAGTGCTGAACGTCTGTATGCTGCTATGCATCCGAAGAACCATATGTCGGTTGTGAAGACGGTGCTTATGGCGTTACGGATGAGGTTATTGTAGTAGTACTCGACGGTTTGGAACCAGTGAAGGAATCCGTTCGTGTTTTGTTTAGGGGTGACGGCTCCTGATACGGCGCCGACACGGGGTTGTTGGAACGGCGCTGTCACGCGGTTCAAGAAGTCTGCGGCTACGGTTGTGTCTGCGTCGGCGACGACGATGATGTCGTGGGTTGCGTGTTGGTAGGCTTTGTTGAGCGCTGCAACTTTGCCTCTGTGGTCTTGTTGGATGAGTTCTCCGGCTGAGTGGCTTTGTACTATTTGCTTGGTGGTGTCGTTACTTCCGTCGTCGACGACGATTATTTCCACGTTGTCAGACGGGTACTGGTTTTGTTCAAAGCTTGTTAGGCATGCTTCTATGTGGTTGGCTTCGTTGTATGCTGGTATGATGACGGAGACGCGTGGCTGATGTGATGCTAGTCGTTGTTTTCCTTGTGCGATGGTGTATAGTATGAGAGCGGTGAAGGACGTGAGGAAGAGGAAGAGAATGCCGAATATTGGTATGCCTGCGGCGAGTATGAGGTTCGTCATAGGTGTGTTGCTTCGAGTGCGTCTGGGTGTTCTCGTTCTAATGTGATAGCCTCGTATTCGAGGTGTCTGTATCGTATGGTGGTGCGGTTGGTCTCTTTCAGTGTGAACTGGTTTGCCATGTCGAGCAGTAGTTCGTCATCTCTTACGAGGAAAATCATTTTGCCGCTTTGTTTGAGTACGTACTTACCGTATCGGAAAAGGTCGTGGTAGACGTTGCGTAGTTTGTCTTCGGGGAATTGGCGGCTCGGTGTTTTTGGCCGGCCGTAGATGAGATCCACTTGGAAGTCATCGAATTTGAGGTCGATGTATTCTGGTTCGAACCGGCTGAAGGTCATATGGTCTTCGACGCCTGCTATCTTGGCGTTTTTCTTTTGCGCTTTGAGGTTGCGGAAATCTCGGTCGTAACAGTGAATCTCGGTGTTGCTTTGTGACAGAGCACCATCGATTTCGTCTAACTTGTCGTCTATGGTGAAAAAGTCAAGGATGTTAAGTGAGTCTAGTTTGAAGTCTCGGTCGTAGTGATTGACGCTGACGCCTTTGTGGTCTAAGGCGGTCTCTATTGGTATGACGCCATCGCGGCTGAAGGGGTTGACGACGCGGCTGTCGTCACTGATATCGCAGTGTTGTATGAAAGCGTAGCCAAGTGTGGCGTTGATACCGTTGTTACTGCTGAACACTTTGTATTGGCGTTTGCTGAGGTCTCGTCCGGCTATGTCGAGGCCGATGTGGTAGGCGTTGTCTTTGACATACACGTATACTGTGTTGTCCGGCGTGGTTAAGTCGATATTGGTGTGGCCGTGATCGGTTAGTTGTCCGCCGACGCGTTTCTCTACGTCGACGCTGGTGAAGTCGTGGTCGCCGACGCGGTCACAGCTGACGCGATACGATGAGTTCCTTAAGTGGTTGAGGGCTTCTTGATCGGTTAAGGTGATATCCTGTGTGTTGTTGAATGAGCTGTTTTCGAGGGTGAGTGTGATACGTTGCGGCATTTGAGCGAGGTATGCCACTTTGAGTAGTTCATTCGTTGTGAGTGTTACGGTCACCGCGGGGAGGCTTGATACAGGGGACGGGTCGTGGCCGAATCGCTCGCGGAGTTCTTTGGAGAGGTAGTGTTGTAGTCCGGGCTGGGCGATGACGGTGACGTTGTGCGTCATACCCTGTTTGTGATGTGTGATGCGATTTCTTTGAAGGATCGAGTTGGTTTACGCCAGGGGTAGCGATGTGAGAAGGGTTCGCGTTGGTGCAGTGCTTGTCTGAACTTCCTGTGGTGTGGTATTGTTTGCACTATTGGTGCGTCTAAGTGTTTTTGTATGCTGGTTTTTGCGAGGTCGGAGAATGAGAACCATCTGTATTTGTTGAGGACCACGCCGTTTAACACGCCGTTTTTGTTCTGGACGAATCGTTCGACACGTCTCGTGTTGGTGACGGTGGCTCGATCCGGGGTGGTGATCAGGAGTATTTCATCGCTGTGCTCGACAAGTGCGTCTGCGTTGTCGCTGAGTTCTGCTGTGCCGTCTATGATGATGTAGTCTGCGTGGAGGTGGAGGTCTGTGATGTGTTGGTGGAAGTCGTGGGGTTCGACGTGGTCGAGGTTGGAGGCTGTAGGTTCACCGGGGACGACTTTGACCCCGCTAGTGTGTTGGTACACGGCGTTGGTGATTCGGTGTTCGTCGGCGAGGACGTCGTGGATGGTGATAGGGTAGTGGTCGCTGCCGAGGTGTAGGGCTAGGTTTGGACTGTAGAGGTTGCCGTCGACGACGATGGCGTCTTCGTTGAGTTGTTCGATGTGGTAAGCGATGTTGATAGCCGTAGTGGTTTTCCCGACTCCGCCTTTACCGCTGAGCACTGAGATGATTTTAGCCATCTTCTTCGAGTATGTCTCGGCGGATTGTTTCGAAGAACTCTGATATTTGTTCGAAGTATTGCATGGCTAGGTCTATGTTGAAGACTTCTTCTTTGCCGTCAATAAATGTTTTCATGGCGACGTGTCGTCGGTATTCTTCTTCCTTGATAGGGTTTGGTGCTCGGAGTATTTTTCGTAGGAGTAAGTAGAGCTCGACGTTGTCGTCGATGATTTCTTCGTCGTAGCTCTCTCTGACTTTGTTTGCGAGTTTGACAGGGGCGTCTGGAATATCTGCGTCTGGGTGTTTGTTTGTGTACAGGGCTTCAAGCATGTAGTTGTAGGCTTCTATCATCCGGTTCAAGACGTTTTTGAGGACGTCGACGGTGCGGGTGTATTTGAGGCTGACGAATACGAGGTGTTCGACTCGCTTGAGCTCTTCTTGTGCGTCGTCGATGATGTCGTCGACCATCGTTATTCGTCGTTGACTGCCATGATGGCTTGGGCGAGGTCGTAATCGTTTGCTTCAATGGCTTCTCGTGCTGTTTCTTCGCTACAACCGGTTTTGTTGACGACTGCTTGGATGTCGTCGTCACTGATCTCTGGGTTTCGGTTTTCCGCGGTTTGTTCTTCCGGTGTGCCCATGACTTGGTATGTTTCTTGCCCCATCATGTCGACTTTTTGCACGCTTGGGTCTGTGAACACGAGGCGTTTGTCGGCTGTGTGGATGACGACTTTCGATGCATCCACGTCTTCCTGTTCGATGCCGAGTTTTTGCATTGCTTGTTTCATCTGTTTGGGATTCATGTTGCCTCTCATGGTTATGCGGCGACTCCGTGGGCTATTGAGACGAGTAGTGTGATGACTGTCATTGTTATCATCGCTGCTTTGGGATCGATTTTGTACGACGAGGAGTCCTCGTCGAAGAACATGGTGAGACCCGAACCGCTGTTCGGCATTGATATTTGTTGATCGTTTGCCATACTAACGAGGACGGGGTTTGTCTATTTAATGATTAGGTGTTGAGGTAGATGAAAATAGCCGCGCCGATGACGATTAACGTGGTTGATATGAGTGAGGCAGTGATGAAAAGTGTTTGTCTGCTTGGCTTCATTTGAGTTGTTTGAGGCTGACGAATCGTTCTCGTTCTTTTTCCATGAGTTTTTGTTGGATTTGTTCCTCTGTTTCGTTCATCTCTGGTATTTTTACGTGTTCGAGGCTGTTAACGCGGCGCTTGGCTCGTTGGATGGCGTCTGCTAAGGTGTGTATTGTTTCTTCGACTTCGGCGAGTTGTATGAGGAGCTCTGCTATCTCTGTGAAGGACTGCTGTGCTTCTGCGAGGCTCTGGTCTATGTCCATCTTTGAGGTATTGTCTGTGACCTCGTTTCGTGTGACCTTGTAGTGTGGAACGGTTACGCCCATGAGGTTTTCTGTGCCTGTCTTGACGTCCATCGTGGTCGGTTGACTGAAGCCGACGCTTCGGACGACGTCGACGCCGTTGATAGCTTGTGTTTTGTGCAGCGTGGTGTATCCGTCTTGGAGTTGTTGGTACGCGGTTTGTTTGATCTCTTTGTATTCGTTGATGAGGTCGAAGAACTTGTGTATGAGGGCGTCTCTTTTCTTCTCCAGTAAATTGTGGCCTTTTTCTGCGAGGGATCGTTTGTCTTGTAAGTCGAGGAGTGCGCTCCTCGTTGGTGGTGTGTCAGTCATAGTGTTCTTTCAGTGTGTCTTCGCCTAGTTTGTTTAATTGGTCGCGTGGTAGGGTGCGGATTAGTTCCCAGGCGGTGCTCAGTGTTTCGTCTAGATCTCGTCGTTCGTCAAAGCCTTGGTCGAGGAAGTTAGCTTCGAAGGCGTCGCCGAAGTCGAGGAATGCTTGGTCGTCGTCTGATAGTCCGTCTTCGCCGATCACGGCGACGAGTTCTCGGAGTTCTTGTGTCCTGGCGTATGCTGCGTAGAGTTGGTCTGCGACGGCGGAGTGGTCTTCGCTTGTATCTGATTCTTTTGGGTCGAGTCTGCTGAGGCTTGGCAAGGGGTTGATCGGTGGGTTGATGTCTTTTTGTTGGAGGTCGTTTTCGAGGACGATTTGTCCTTCGGTGATGTAGCCTGTGAGGTCTGGCACGGGGTGTGTTTTGTCACCGCTTGGCATTGTCAGTATGGGTATTTGGGTGACTGAGCCAGTGTTGTCTTGTGTGACGCCGGCTCGTTCGTAGATCTGGGCGAGGTCGGTGTACATGTATCCGGGGTAGCCTCGTCGGCCGGGGATTTCTTCTCGTGACGCGCTGACTTCTCGTAGGCTCTCACAGTAGTTGGTCATGTCTGTGAGGACGGTTACGACGTTGTAGTCTTGTTCGAAGGCGAGGTATTCCGCTGTGGTCAGTGCGACGCGAGGGGTCATGAGGCGTTCGACGCTTGGGTCGTCGGCGAGGTTGAGGAAGGAGACGGTTCGGTCGATCGCCCCGGTCTTTGTGAATTCGTCTTGGAAGAACCGGGCTTCGTCTCTGGTGATCCCCATGGCTGCGAAGACGATGGCGAGGTCTTCTCCTGGTATGTCTGCTTGTCGTATTATCTGGGCTGCGAGTTTGTTATGAGGAAGGCCTGCTTCGCTGAAAATCGGGAGTTTTTGGCCTTGGACGAGTGTTGTCATGTTGTCGATGACGCTCAGACCTGTTTCTATGAATTCGTCTGGTTGGGTTCGGGCTGCTGGGTTGATGGCGGAGCCGTTGATGCTGCGTTCTTGGTCTGTGCTGTGTGCCTCTGTTTCTTCTATTGGTTCGCCGAGGCCGTTGAAGGTTTTGCCGAGCATGTCCTCGGATACGTTCACGGTTGGTGCTGACCCGGAGAACTGGACTTCTGCGTCGCGGCTGAGTCCGAGGGTTTTGCCGAAGACTTGGATGACGGCTGTGTCTTGGGTTGTTTCGAGGACTTGGCCTTGCATCGTGGTGTTGTCGTCTTTGATGGTCACTGTTTCCCCGTAGCTTGGGTTGTCGAGGTCTTCGAGGAAGATCAGTGATCCTTTGACTGAGTGCGTCGTGGTATACCATGGTTGTTGTGTCATAATGCCTCCGTTGCGTCGTCGATGAGTTTGTCGGCTTTGTCTTGGTGTTCGGTGAGGTCGTTGAATTCGTCGTTGTCTTCGTATTTGAGGTCTCTGATGTACTGCACGATGTCTGTGTCTCTGAGACCTGAGAGGTCTATTCCGTCCAGGTTACTGTGTAGTGATCTCCGTAATTCGTGTATTGTTTTGATGATGTGGTATTGTTTTTGTGGTGGGCAGTATGTATCCGTGGGGTGGAAGGCGTCTTGTTGGAGGAAGTCTTCGCGTATGATACGGGCTATGTCGAGGTCGATTTTGTCGTCGTCTGAGAGGCCTTCTCGTCCGACGAGTTGGACGATGTCAAGTAGTTCTTTTTCTCTTTGTAGGAGAGACGTTGTTTCGTTGCGTAGTTCAGGCCATTCATCTTTGGTTTGTTCGATGAAGGCTTCTGAGACGTTTTCGTGGTAGAGGCTGTAGCTGTCGTGCCAGTTGATGCTGGGGAAGTGTCTTTTGTCGGCGAGGTCTGAGTCGAGTGCGTAGAATGCTTTGACGATTCGCAGGGTGTTCTGTGTGACTGGCTCGCTGAAGTCGCCGCCGGGGGGGCTGACGGCTCCGACCGCGGTGATGCTTGCGTCGTCGCCGTTCATCGTTGTGACGGCGCCGGCTCGTTCGTAGAATTCGGCGAGTCGTTTGCTGAGGTAGGCTGGGAAGCCTTCTTCGCCGGGCATTTCTTCGAGGCGTCCGCTGATTTCTCGCATTGCTTCGGCCCATCGTGACGTACTGTCTGCCATGAGGGCGACGTCGTAGCCTTGGTCTCGGTAGTATTCTGCGATGGTCATACCGGTGTAGACGCATGCTTCTCGTGCTGCTACTGGCATGTTACTGGTGTTGGCGACGAGGACGGTGCGGTTCATGAGGGGTTCGCCGGTCTTGGGATCTTCAAGTTCGGGGAAGTCTTCGAGGACTTCGGTCATCTCGTTGCCTCGCTCGCCGCATCCGATGTAGACGATGATGTCGGCGTCGCACCATTTGGCGAGTTGTTGTTGTGTGACTGTTTTTCCTGCTCCGAACGGGCCGGGTATGGCGGCGACGCCGCCCTTAGGTAGTGGGAAGAGGAAGTCGAGGATGCGTTGGCCGGTTATGAGTGGCTCAGTAGGTGATTTGGTTCTATGTGTTGGTCGTGGTCGTCGAACAGGCCATTCTTGTTGTAGTGTTATTGGTTCGTCGCCGATTTCTGCGACGGTGTCTGTCACGGTGTGGTCCCCGTCGTGTATGGTGGTGACTGTGCCGTTGTGGCCTGGTGGTACGAGTACTTTGTGGGTGATTGAGTTGTTTTCTTTGACGGTGCCGATGATGTCGCCTTGTTTGACTTTGTCACCGGTTTCTACTGTTGGGTTGAACGTCCATTCTTTGTCTGGGTTGATGCTTGGTTGTTCGATGCCTCGGGGTATGAAGGTGCCGTGTTCATCGTATATGTTGTCGAGTGGTCGTTGTGTGCCGTCGTATACGTTGCCGAGGAGGCCTGGTCCGAGTGTGACGCTCAGTGGTTCTTCTGTGTTTGTGACTGGTTCGCCTGGTTTGAGGCCGTCTGTGTCTTCGTAGACTTGTATGATCTTGGTGTCTCGTTGGATTTCGATGATTTCCCCGAGGAGTGATTCGTCGCCGACTCTGACGATGTC
>ERZ1034569.295-NODE-295-length-18685-cov-30.790070_pt1 | contig 18685 bp, 17 predicted proteins | sample MGYA00520706_ERZ1034569 | MGnify/ENA primary metagenome ERZ1034569 (study PRJEB33760, sample SAMEA4777722) | hypersaline lake metagenome | biome: hypersaline environment; feature: brines | place: Spain | collected 2014-08 | depth 0 m ...
TCTCAAACTGTACTACCGTCTTTGCACCGTCGTCCCACAAGAGATCAAGATGGGTGATTTCAGCGGCCTTGTTCGCCTCGGCGAGCACAGCCACCACGTCCACACCCTCGATCTCTAAGAGTCCGGTCACCGTGTCGTCGTTGTATTGGGTCGAAATAACCCGAAAGGTGACCTCTGGGTATTCAGTTGAGACTTTTGCGATCCATATATTCTCCGGGATTGAGATAGCAATATTCGCAAGCGGCATGGTTAGATTTGGTTTGTTGTCCCAGCGAAGGTGTATGCGAACATATTAGATTGGTGCAGACATGTTCGTAAAACCGTTTAGGCTACCGCGGCAGGTATCTCCGGCTACATGGGTGAAAATGTCGGCCTGGAGACCGTTGATCTCAGGGGAGAGCGATGAGCGATGCGTCTACACCCGTTTCAGTGCTGAGCAAACAGATCGTTGAACACCCAACGTGGATTGTGGTCGTATTTCTTTTATTTACCGCAGTCCTTGCAACCGGACTCAGTGATATTAAGATGGTCGGCGGCACCGAGCAGTTTTCTGAGGATGTCGATGCATACGCGGTCAATGAGAACGTTGAGGAGACATTCCGACCATCGTTTAGTACCGTCGATGGCACAACACTTCTGATACAAGACGGCGCAGACGTACTCTCAAGGACGGAGTTGCTTCGGATGCTTCGGCTTCAGGCGGCCTTGACTGAACGCCCCTCACTGCGGGTAACAGATACAACGAGCCACGCAAGTGTGATAGCACAGGAACTTGATCCAACCGCAACGAGCACTGCGGATCAACTCCGGGCGGTGCGGCTGGCGAGTGATACCGATATACGGCGGGCTATCCGGGCGAAGCAGAACGACCCAGCATTTCACCGACTCGTCGGCGAAGATTTTAATCCCCGATCAGCCTCCGCATCAGCGGCGATCGGAACCGTCACTCACGACACAAAGGGTGATGAAGCACTGTTTAAATCGATCCAGTACGAGGCGCGGCATCTCGCAAATCTCGCCGAGGGCGACATTCGGGTGTTCGGATCAGGGATCACGGATACTGAGAGTATGCGTGTCATTCAGGATTCACTTGGGGTAGCGATCCCAGCGGTCGTCGTGCTGCTGCTCGCAATTTTGGCAATTGCCTACCGAGACCCATTCGACATTGCGTTAGGCGTCCTTGGGCTGGCAATGTCGCTTATCTGGACGTTTGGCTTCATCGGAGCCTTCGGCATCCCATTCACACAGTTACAGATTGTCCTACCCCCACTGTTGATGGCGATCGGTGTTGACTTCGGGATCCATGTAACAAACCGGTACCGAGAGGAGATTACAGACAGCGCAGAAACGCCAATAAACGAGGTAGCGGCGATCAGACAAGCGATCCGCCGGACGGTCGCGCCTCTCGCGGTCGCATTTTTCATGGTTGTGACGACCTCTGTAATTGGGTTCTCTGCGAATATGGCCAGTGGGCTTTCACCCATCGCTGACTTCGGTCTCGTCGCCTCAGCCGGTATCGCCGCCGTGACACTCATCTTTGCGATCTTCCTACCCGCGGCGAAGCTTTTAATTGAGGAACTTCGATCTCGGACTCGGCTCCCATCGTTCGTCTCGACACCGCTCGGAACCGAAGGATCCCTTCTTGGTCGACTACTCCCGATGCATCTCTTGGTGACGAAACAGGTACCGATCGCCTTTCTTCTCGTTGTTGCACTGCTCACAGGTATGGCAGGCTACTATGGACAAGATGTCGGATCATCGTTCGAGGACGATGATATGCTCCCACCAGAGGAGTTACCAACATATATTGAGCAACTACCTGGGCCGATGGCACCAAGAACGTACACGGCGACGGAGAGTATACAAACTCTTGAGACCGAGTTCGAAACGACAGCGGAGGACACAGTCACAATATACGTCCAAGGCTCGTTTTCGGAATCCCATGCGCTTGAGTCACTTCACCGGGCGAGCACGGATCCTCCCACGTCGATCATCGCGTCCGGAGGTCAACAGGCCGAATCAAAGAGTATTCTAACAGTTATCGACCGGTATGCGGATCAATCTCCGTCGTTCGCCCGGTTGGTCAAACGGAGCGATCAAAATGGGAACGGGATTCCAGAGACGAACCTCAAACGGATCTACGAACGTCTTCTATCGTCGCCGTTCGGTGCTGAGGCAAGCCGATATCTTACCGATGACTACCGCGAGGCGCGGATCGTCTACTCTGTCGAAACAGACGCGGCTGACGCAGCGATCACCGCCGACGCCGAATCGATGGCAGATAGATCGTTTCGCGGGACAGCCGTAGAAACGGGGGATGTCGTCGTTTTCCAGCGGGTCTCCGAGGAGGTGTACCGTTCGGCTATCGATGCCCTCCTGCTTGCGCTCGTGCTCTCGCTTTCGTTCTTAACAGTAATGTACTACGGCATCGAACGGCGACCCGCATTAGGTGTTGTGGCACTAATGCCAATTGCCTCGACGGTCGTGTTTCTGGTAGCGACGATGCGGTATTTGGCGATCCCGTTCAATATGCTCACAGCGACGATTCTATCTGTCACAGTTGGGATCGGGATTGACTATTCAATCCACATTATCCACCGGTTTACTGAGGAGCTTGATGCAGGGTGCGATGGAGTTACCGCCGCACGGATCACACTACAGCGAACCGGTGGGGCACTCTTCGGGACAACGGTGACTACGGCAAGTGCGGGTATCGCGTTACAGTATCTCTCAATCACTCCGATCCTCACTCAGTTCGGCGCGTTAATCGCGTTGAGTGTGACGTACTCATTTGTGGCTTCGACAGTTGTCCTTCCGATCGTGTTAATCCAGTGGGCACATTGGGAGACCGTCGGTGGAGTGTCAATACCAGTCTTACAGCGATAGCGAGATGAAGGCCCATCGGCTTCAGTCGTGTAAGGATATCAATCTGGATTCTCCATCCGCTCCGCACCGGTAAGACGAGTTTCGGATTCGGCTGGTGTGGGGAGGTCATCAACAAAGTGTTTGATCATCGTTTCTTCGGCACGGTGTAGCGTCTCGCTGCAAGTTGATTTCGCAATCCCGGCCGCGTCGGCGACCTCACTCAGTGAGCAGTCCCGGGGTGTATCATAGTACCCCTGCTCAACCGCCTGCAGCATCAACTCCTGTTGGGTCTCAGACAACAATTGTGTCGTGTGGAGTCGTTCCTGAATATATTCGATATTGAATGGTAAATCATTGTCACGGAACTGTGATGTCAGTTCTGAAAGCCGGTCGTGAGACCCAGTCACATCGACGGTTGCGTTCCCGTCAGTGATCGTAACCGGAAACTCAATTGGCATTCCTGAGACCTTTGCAGCGAGTAGAAGCAGCGGTGAACTACTGGTTTCAATCTGTACCGTCATTTGTTGTTCCGTTTGCTGTATAACTGAGATATCAGTGATCTCGTCGTGGGTTTCAATAGCAGCAAAAAGTGTATCTAACTGCTCACTCTGAAGTATGAGTACCGCAAACGCAGCATCCGACCCTGGCATGGCAGTCATAACTTTGATTTCGGCGTCAGGGTGGTTGCGTGATACCTCACCGATCCAGATGTACTCCGGCAGCGTTACTGTCAGTCGCGCTTGTGTGATACTGTATCCCCCAATTGTTTCTATCATACCGCTACTCACAGGAAAGTATTTGGAGAGAGCTCACACCCCTGAGAGGGGAGAGGCAAACAACGGTTTTGGAACCGTCAGTGGAGACAATCAAGACGAGTACCTGAACGCAACAGCACAAACGCTGTGGCACGAATTCCCAGCCATTGAAAACTCAATAAATGAAATATACGAAGAATATCAAGATATAATACAGTATTATAGCACTTGATTCGCCTCTTAGTTATTTGAATTTGTTTTATTGTGCAAATTAGTATAGTATATATGACAGTCAAACGTATGCATCAACCACATTAGCCGAACATATTCGAGAGTAAATGTAGGGAGACGCCGGTGTTGGCCACAATCATGTACCGGGACACCAGACCGGAGTCGTCTTTGACGGGTGTCAACGCATGACTGAAGCACGTCTGCGCGTGACACTGCCAGAATCAACGTTGATCGGGGATCTCTCACGGTCGTTTCCCGCTGCAACGGTAAGAATACTCACAGCGTTGCCAGATGATGCGGCCGCCTGTGCGTGTCTACAAGTCGAAACAAGAAAACCAGACGCGGTGCTGACGGCTGTCGAAACACACGACCACACCACTGAGTGTTCGCTGATTCAACAGAGCGACCGGAAGGCAACTATACAGATCGAAACCACCCGTCCGCTGGTTGTGCAATCGATCGCAAAGCAAGCCGGCTTGCCGATTGAACTGCCACTGCAGATCAGTGATGGCGAGGCAACGGTGGATATAACCGGAACCCACAATCGAGTCTCTGAGTTTAGTTCCCAGTTGACCGCACATGGCATTGACTTTCAGATCGAGTATATCCGCGAACGACTCCACACCGAGCAACTGCTGTCGGCGAAACAGCACGAGCTATTAGAAACAGCGGTAGAAATGGGGTATTACGATACCCCACGCAACTGCACGCTCACCGAGTTGGCGGCGGCGGTTGGCATTGCAAAATCGACCTGTAGTGAGATCATCCATCGGGCCGAAGAAACAGTAATAAAGGATTTTATCGACGAGGGGTCGCTGCCGGGACAAGCAGACACACAGCCGCCAATCTCATGACACCGGCCTAGCAGTCCCACGCCGATAGTGCTAGTTGTGGGACTGATTGCGCTATGTGATGTCACCTTCTCCGTCGTGAACACCGGTATTCTCTCTTTGTTACAGACAGGTGAGACGTTGTGTCACCACGATCGTGCCACACCGTGTCGACAGCTACGGACAAACGGTTCGTACCAGCCATGTTTCTGGGTTTTGTTGTTTGACCTCGAAGGTGTCAAGCGAATCAACACCGTCGAACAGGTTGACAAGGTGTGAGCGGAGTGGTGAGGGGTCACGGTCGCTTACAACATGGATTGGTTGTCCTGACTCCGCCGTCGAGACATGATCTTCGACTGTTTCATATCGGTTGTCGGCAGCCATTCCGCGTAGGTCAACCGCATCCGGCGGCGTCTCAACCGACCAGATCTCCGCATACCGGTCGGTAACCGAGCTACCAAGTTCGTGTAACATCTCCGGGAGGTCGTCATCTGGTACTGTCGGAAACGCTTGGAATTGTTGATCGAACGGCAGTGCGGCCAAGAGAGGCCTGTTCAGCGCGCCGATCGGGTCGCCATCGCTAAACAGATCGTGAGGTTCTCCGCAGTTGTTGCAGGTGAACTCGCCCATATTGGAAACGACACCTAATACGGGAACATCGTTTTCCTCAAACAGTTGCAACGAGCGGTGGGTATCAGACACTGCCGCATGGAACGGGGTCGTGACAAACACAACGCCGTCGATAGGCACAGCCTCCAGCGTTGTCAATGCGATATCACCGGTTCCCGGCGGGAGATCAATGATGATTGTGTCTGGATCATGCCAACTGGTGTCGTCAAACAGTTCCGATAGAGCGTCGTGTGCCATTGCACCACGCCATGCCAACGGGGCTGAATCGGACATCAGTCCAACGCTCATGACCTCAACCCCGTGTTTGTCTACCGGGATAGGATTGCCGTCATCGTCGGAGTGAACCGGGCCACTGACCTCAAGTAACTCCGGAATGTTTGGCCCATGAATATCAGCATCAAACAGGCCGACAGCGTCACCAGCTGCCGAGAGTGACCTCGCAATACCGGTCGCAACAGTTGATTTCCCAACGCCACCTTTCGCGCTGGCAACAGCGATAACGCGATCAGCCGTCGTGATCCCTGCTGTTCGGTCGTCCGTCTCGGGGCGAGTCGGTACCTGTTCAACGTGGGCGCGTTGCACCGCATCAACCGCCGAGGCAGCTTGCACCAGTGTGGCGGTCACTGATTCGGCCTCTTGTGGTGGGAAGTCATGTAAGTCAACTTCGATAATCACTGTCCTGTCAGTAACGTGTATGTTCTCGATCAACCCGGCTTCGAAGACAGAGACCTCTGCCTCCGGGTCGCGCACATTTCGGAGTGCGGCTTCAACATCGGTTTGTATCGTGTCGTCGTCGGGTGAGTTGTGTGCCATTAGAAATCAGGTTGCTTGTTCAGTCGACTTTTTGTTGCATCGGTGTCAGCTTTGCCCTCTGTACCACCAGTGAACTGTCGCCGAAACGCGCCAGGATCCTCTTCGAGTGACCGAGCGGCGGTTGATCTAACGACTTCCGGTTCGGACGTATCGTTGGCGACCTCACGTAGACGGGTTTCGACTTGTTCACCCGGAATGCCGGCAAGGAGATGGACGGCCCACTCTCTGACACGCTCGCTTTCGTCCCGTGTTTGAGTCAAGAGTGTGTCCTTTGTGTCTGTGCCACGAAGCTTGAATAGCGACACAGCTGCATTCCGTCGCACAGCATGGTGATCGTCGTCAAGCGACGATTCAATCGTGGTCGCGTAGGCTTGCGGATCGATCTTATCAAGTGCAATAAGTGCCTCAGATCGAACCCAGGGGTCTGGATCTGTGAGTGTATCAACAGCAGCCGTGCCGGCACGTTCACCACCTAGGTCACCAAGCGATTCAACAGAAAACTGTCTGACATCCGAATCATCGTCACAGAGGCCGATCTCGATGAGCGCGTCGAATACTGGTTCTGACGAGGGTTCCTCGCCAAGCGAGAGTGCTGCTCGACGCCGCTCAACGATATCACCGTTGTCAAGCGCGTCTATCTTCGTGTGTGTCTCTTCGCCGATGAGTGGTGAGACATCGGTTGCTTGGAGTTCTCGGGGCGTTGCCTCGCCGATCGTGATATCACGACTGACCTCAATATCTGATAGTCCGGCCGCATCCTCACCGAACCCTGGGCTATCTTCCGGGTGAACGCGAGGATCAGTCGGCCCATCGGTGGCCTCCTCGGGATCTCTCATGCGGAACCCTCCTGAGGACGCAACGCTGTACGATGGATGACAACGGTAACACCAACGAGTAATGCGGCGGCAGTTGTCGGTGTCGCTGGGATACCAGCGAAGAGACAGAGTCCGGTTCCGGCAACAGGAATCACCGCACGGGTCTGGATACCTGAGAGAAGTGCCGCAACCGCCCCACCGATAGCGAGCGCGACGATCACAACAGAGAGATGTGTGATTCCAAAGCCGACAAGTAACGTTGCACCGGCGGCAAACGGGGCGGCGATACTGACCCAGACCACCCCTGCGGCGACGATACTGCCGCCCACCAACGAGCGGTGGTCAACCGGCAGTTCAACAGCAAGGAGTGCAATCGCTGTAACTGTCGCACCGACGCCAACAGTATGGCTACCGCCGGGCGTAATGCCGATTGTTCCGCCCAACGAGACAGCTGTACCAACCAGCACACTGCCGACGAGTAGTAATCGTCGAACAGACACTGGCTCGTCAGTATGGGTGAGACCACCGTACAACGAGACGCCGCCACCCATAGTGACACCGAGAACAGCTGGGAGGACGGCTGCTGACGAAATCGATCCGACGATACTAAACGCGGCAATAAAGAGCAGTCCGATCCGCACTGTTGGGTTGTCGGTGGCACTTCCGGTTGCAATCGCCGCTGTGCTCACAGCCAGTGGCGTCACAAGCGAAAACACAGCGGTGAGAATCGATAGTCCAGACACCGGCTCAAAGGGGAGGTTGCCGGCAATCGTGACCGCGGTCTGTCCGGTAACAGCAAGCGCGGCAAGCATCACGGTGGCTGCGACGACGAGGTGCTGTTGGTTGCGTAACCGGGTAAGACGCCGGTACGTATGCAGGTCACGTGAGGTGGTGCGTGTGGTATCCATTAGTCGGGGGCTCCGTTAGTACGGGTGGTCGGCTGGGTGATCTCTCGGGTGGCCAACTCCTCGATGTCAGCTTTGCTTAGCCGATTAAGAAAGTCCGCTGCGCGGCCGAACACACCGGTGCCTGTTTCTGCCTCAAGTGCTGTCGCTAACCCATCAACGAACACCCGGAGATGGCGGTCGTGGAAGTCGATCCGTGCGGCGGCGATCCCTGGGTTGACGGCCGCTTCACGCCGGCACAGATAACTCATGAACTCAAGTTCCAGTTTGAGATGATCATGATTGCGCCGGACGTCCTGATTGACTTCACAGCCGAAGTATTCGTACGCACGGGCCAAATCAAGATTCGCTTGATTCCACGAGATCTCCGATCGGTACGCAGATTCATACAGCGAGACTGGTGGGCCTTGATTGTTCATCGTGCCGTCAGTCTTGTCGACGACCTCAGAGTAGCCCACAACAAAAATATCATTAAATCGGGCTGATACGGTCTCATGGTCGTCATCGACGGTGAAATCTGGGGGCGCGACAGACAGCGTCGTTTGATCAAGGAGTGCACGACATTCCTCGGTTATCGATCCATCGGCTAACAGTCGGTACAAGTCATCGTCTGGGTCAGCAAAGAGCTGACTACACAGCGAATACAACCCACCGCGTGCGCTCGGCTCCGGATCAACGCCGTCTGGGAGCGTTGATTGGCGATAGGTGCGTAGCTTAGTTTCGTCCTCAACAGCCATGCTACTCACCCCCTTTTCGGCGGATTCCTTCGATCGTAACCAGTGTCGTCAGAACGATAGCGACGCCGGCGATAACCCAAAGGAATCGTTCATAGCCTGGTGGCCCGGAGCCAACAGCGAGGCGATGCCACTGACTTGCGGATTTGCGTCCGGAAACCTCCATATTCGATCCATTCCAGACGCCGAACGCAACATCAAGATTAGCAGTGTCGGTTGGAATTGTTGTCCGCGGGGGCGTCTCTGTGTTGAGCGATGACGCAATTGACCCGCTAGGATCGAGTGGTCGAATAAAAACGACATGCCATCGGCCATCAGCGTATGTGTGTTTGGTGCGGAGAGTCTGTTCGGCAAATGGTGTTGAGGAGCCTGGGCCGGCAGCCATGATCTCCTCCGTGCCGTCGCTGGACGACCACGACCAGATGTTTACTGGGGTTTCATTGCTTCCCATAGCAATCGGTGGTTGGTTCTCACCCGCAGCTGGAAGCTGGACAGCGACCTGATCGGCAAACGAACGGACACTGCCATCCGATGCATCACGGGTCGGATCCGCCCATGAGGTTCGCAGATAGATGCGCTCGTTGGTGCGAACAGCTTCTACCTGTACCTCCTCGATGCTGACATCGTTGGCCATTGGGACATCAGCCCCCGTTCCGCTAAGCGGGAACGTTGCTGTCTGGGCAGCAGTCCAACCACTCCCGGTTGGTGTCTCAAACCCAGAGCTGTCCTCAACATATTCAACTGGCACGCCACTCTGCGTCTGGGCGTCAGTGACTGCAGGGAGCAGTACGGCCGCACCGGCAACAACCACCGCGAGAGTGATCACCAGCGAGAGTTGGTTACGCGTCATTGAACACCTCCAGCCGATATTTCTCTGATCGATCACTGTTTAGCAACTCCATCAGTTCGCTGTCCCCGCCGCGTCGCACCCGCTCGCGCTCACGTTCGATGGTATCCAACGCGTCGTGGACGTTGGGGCCGAACAGTTCTTCAAGATACTCTCGGGGGATGCGTTCTTCCTCGGCCGTCTCACCAGCTTGGGTGTGTTTTGGTGGCGCAAACGGTGGAATGTAGTAGACATTTGGTTCGGTGCGGTACTCTGGATGGAGTCGAACGGCCACCTCATACTCGTTGACAAGTTTGTGGATCGGTCCGTCTGCATCGTCAAGATAACCGACCATCCGGAGCTGCGGCGGGCAGTCTTCTGCACAGGCTGGGCCACGAACTTCACCCTCTGGGCCTTCACCCTCGATGCGCGGATAACAGAAGATACACTTCTCGGATTTCTTTTTCATCGCATTGTAGTAGACTTTCTTATATGGACAGCCCTCGACGCAGTAGCGATACCCGCGACATCGGTCTTGATCAACAAGAACGATCCCATCCTCCTCACGCTTGTACAACGCCGAGCGTGGACAGGCCTCAACGCAGGATGGATGCGTACAGTGGTTGCAGATCCGTGGCAGATAGAAGTAATATGAGTTCGGGTACTCGCCAGCCCCCTCATCTTCATCCCAGTTTGGCCCCCAGTCGGCGGCGTCGTCCATCGGGCGCAGGGGTTCGTCGCTGCCCTCGTACATGATTTCCTCGTGGTTGAAGTCCCACGGCTGGCCGTAATCCTCCTCGCTGGGCAACTCGCCGGGCTGTCGTTCCTCGCCATCTTCGTCCCAGCCGCCGCCTTTCTCCTCCCAGTCACGGGGATACCCCGCGCCGGGCTTTGTTTCGACGTTGTTCCAATACATATACTCTCGTCCACCGCTGTCTGTCCAGTTGGTCTTGCAAGCGATCGTGCAGGTCTGACAACCGATACACTTGTTCAGATCCATTACCATCGCCACTTGATGATTAACTCCGTCGGCAAGGTCGACGGTCTCATTCTCCCCGCTGTGGGAGCTCATCAGCGGTCACCCCCGTTGCCGTCGTCAATGCGTTCGACTTCAACATTGACATCGCTGTTGACACCGGTTGGCCCCCAGTAGTTGGGGAAGAAATAGAGATGTTCACCGGTGTCTTCCGGATACTGGACAAGTTGGGTCGGTTTTAGATAGGTAGGAACGAGTGTATTGAAGTTATTGCGATCCTCATACTGGAAGTTCTCCCATCCAAACCAGTGTCGGACGGTGCCGGGCTCGCTGCTTGGATAGAGCTTCGCCATCGCCTTCACCTCGGCGAGTTGGTTGTAGACCCGAACCATATCTCCGTCCTCGATACCGCGTTCGGCAGCATCCTCCGGATTAAGCCAGACAGTTGGCTCGCCCCGTTGGAGGCGAAGCATCTTTTCATTGTCGCGCCATGAGGAGTGAATCCCCCACCGGCTGTGTGGTGTGTTGTAGCCGAGAGGGTACTCCTCGGCGTCTCCGCCACCGTCCTCACTGCTCAGATCTGTCATCGGATCCGGTGAGGTCTTATGCGTTGGCAGCTGCTCGTCGAGTTCAAGATACCAGTCGTGGTCGATATAATACTGCTGGCGACCGGTAAACGTCGGCCATGGCTCCTTATCCTCGACGTAGTCCTGCCACGGCACATATGCCTCCCCATCGTTGATATCGGATGTCCAGTGATCGCCTGCTGCAAGGAACCGTTGGGGCTGTTCGTCTGTATCATCGAAGGTGATTTGCTCGTCTGACCCGGCCGGGTTGCTCTCTTCGGAGTGTTCAAGAATGAATTCCGAGGCGGCCTTATCATCAGCGAGACCACCGTCCGTGTCGGTCTTCCAGTCTCTGACGTAGTCGTCGTGCAGGCTCTGGAGATCAATCTCGCGGTCAAACGTCCGATCCTGTATCGGTTCGAGGCCGCGTTCTTCGGCAATCTGCTGGATTTTCTCCGAGAGTTCACGGAAAATCTGCCAGTCAGTTTTTGATTCACCCAACGGCTCAACAGCAGGGGTAAACGGATGCACGTATGTGTGCATATCAGTCATGTTGAGATCATATTTTTCGTAGTGGCTGGCCGCCGGCAGGACAATGTCGCTGTGTAAGGCCGTCGAATCCATCCGGTAGTTCAGATCGACGATCAAATCGAGTTTCGGCCAGAGAACCTCCTCAATGGCGACGTTGCCCTTGCCTTGGTTGTAGTAGTTACCACGCCAGATGAACATCATCCGTGGATCCGGCCGGGTTCCGTTATCACGTTCCTCCGGATACACTGGCATCCAGCCCTTGTCGATAGACTCACGGATGCGTTGGGCCGTGTCTTCGTCGGTGTTGTTGAGGATGCCTGCGTGATAGTACGTCCACAGTGTCGTCGGCACACCACGAACGCTCCCTGTCGGGAAGGACAGCGATTTCCAGCCGTTGAACGTCCAAATTTTCTCTTGGCCGACGTAGTGGTCGACACCGGTTCCTGGACGGCCGATATTACCGGTCAGCGTGACCAACAGCTGGATCGCACGGTTGCCAAGGTCGTTGTGGTACCAGTCGTTGACACCCTTCCCGTGGATGATCTTCGCGCGGTCGGCGTTGCCGAACTCGCGGGCGATTCGCTGATAGGTTTCTCTGCCAACACCCGTTTCGTCTTCAATATACTCCGGGGTGTAGTTCGACAGCTCGTCACGCAGATTATTCCAGACGCTGGTGACGCTGACTTTTCCGCCATCTGCCGTCTCAACTGCGGTGTCGACAGCGAGCTGGGGATCAAAGGATAATTCAATGCTCGCTGTGGAATCGTGCTGTCCGTCTCGTCCGCCGAGTGATCCCGGTGCAGTCCGAAGTGTGCCCTCGGCGTCCTGCATGACAAACACCTGATCCGGCCTGTCGACGTTAGCCTCAAGCCCAGCCACCTCATCAGCCCGGAGGAATTTGCCGGTGTCTTCTCGAACCAACAGTGGCATGTCTGACTGCTCTTTGAGATGCTCTTCGTTGTGTAGCCCCTCCGTAACGATTGTCTGTGCCATCCCAAGTGCGAGTGCGATATCCATTCCAGGCTCTGGACCCAACCACTCATCGCAGTGGATCGCCGTTTGGGAGTAATCAGGGAAGACACCAACCCGTTTTGTCCCGTTGTAGCCAGCATCAAGGAAATATTTCGCATCTGGAATCCGCGTAACATTGATATTCGACCCCCACGCGATGAGGTAATCAGCGTTGTACCAATCAGCACTCTCAGCGTTGTCGGTTTGGGTTCCCCACGTGATCGGCTGGCCCGGTGGCAGATCCGAGTACCAATCGTAGAAACTGTGTGAAACACCCCCGAGTAGATTCACCATCCGGGTTCCTGAAGCAAATGAAACGGGACTCATCGCCGGGATCGGCGTGAAGCTGCTTATCGCGTCGTATTCTTCATCCTCATGGACAGTCTCGATGACTTCCTCGGCGATCTCTGTCAGTGCCTCGTCCCACGAGATTTGCTCCCACTTCCCCTCACCACGCGCACCGGTTCGACGGAGTGGGTGGAGAACGCGTTCGTCGGCATTGACGTAATCGGAGTAGCAGGCACCCTTCTGGCAGCCTCGTGGATTCGGGTTTGGAAGATCATCATCGAAGGTTGGGTAGTCGGCGGCTTGATCCTCGCGCCAGACCTGCCCGTTTTTGACGTACACTTCCCACGAGCAGCTACCAGTGCAGTTGACGCCGTGGGTGCTGCGGGCTTTTGAATCCCAATCCCACTCCTCCCGGTAGAGGTCTTCCCACTCGCGGTAATCGTAGGCACCGATCGGATCATCGATGATCTGCAGTCCATCTGTCTGGAGGAGGCCTCCCCCGGCGACCGCGCCAAGCCCCTTCAGAAAGTCTCGGCGCGAGGCTTCTGCTGTGTCTGTACTCCGTTCATCGATGTATGTCTGATTGTTATCGCTCATAGTGTGTCTTCGGTCTCTCGTTGCGGATTGGTCATGACAACGGTACTTGTGCCGATGAGAACGCCAGTGACCGCAAGGAGGACGCCAGTTGCTGTTGTCCCCCCAGCGTCAAGTCCGAGTGCGACGAGCCCGAGCCCGGCAAGTTTCGTGAGCCGGTCAAGCCATCGGTACTGCCGGGCTGTAAGTGTCATAGAATGTGCACTACTCATTGGTCATCGCCTCCGTCGACTTCGCCGCCATCAGTTGTCACGGCACCCTCAGTGGGTGGATCACCTTCGAACCCACCCAACACGGCGTAGCTTGCCAGCCCGATCAGAAGTGGTGCCCCCACGACTAACCCAATCAGATACGGGCGGAGGGCACTGGTACTCATCCCCACAACCTCAGCGACAATCACATCCATCCCCGCGATGGACGCAGACATGATGAATGTGATTCCAGCCATCCCAACAGCGGTTGGCCACGGTCGTTCGGTTGGATCGGCGGTGAAGTGAATCGGTTCCGGTACTGAGTCGATAAACGGCCATGCTGCGACGGCCGCAAAGACGATCCCTGGAAGCACCATCCCACCGATAAACTCAGCACTGAAATGGATCCCAAGAAGATCAAAGCTGAGCCATGATGGAACCAGCTTCAGGAATCCGTACCCCCACATCAGAAACCAGTCAGGCATGATGAGTCCTGGCGTGCTAGCCGGATCATTCGGGCCGTACTCGGCGATATTGTGCACCGGTAAGAACCCTGACAACAGCGACAGGGCCGCAAGTGTGATGAAAAAGACGACAACACTAACGGCGACCTGATTTGGTACTGCTGGGAGCCCAACAATGACTGAATCATCATCGACAGCAACCGTTTCGCGACCCGGGACAGCATCATCGCGTGCGGCTTCCGTGTGTTTCTGCCGGACAAGGATCGCCATATGAACCGCGAGCAGTCCAGCGATGGCGAGTGGAATCACCAAGATATGGAAGAAATACAGTCGTGGGATCGTCGCACCTGACGGGAATGAGCCGCCGAAGGCAACCTGTGCGAGCCACTCTCCAAGAATCGGAACCGAGAGTGTCACGTTGTATCCGATACCCACTGCGGTGCTCGCAAACTCATCAAACGGAAGCGAGTAGCCGGTGTATGCGGCACCCATCGAGAGTCCAGCGAGCCCAAGACCAACCAGCCACTGTGGCTCTCGTGGATTTCGGTACGCACCGGTGAAGAAGACACGCAGCATGTGAAGTGCCATAGCGGCGATGAACAGGTGGGCTGCCCAGTGGTGCATTCGCCGGATGAGCATCCCAAACGGCACGTCATAGGTGATCTGCAGAACACTGACGAATGCAGCCGGCATCTCCTTACCCTGGTACTGCATGACGCTCCCCTGATACTGTGTCGCGGCAATGCTCGGTTCGTAGAAGAACCCAAGGAACGTTCCTGAGGCCACAAGCAGCCCGAAACAAAACAACGCGACCTCACCAAGCAGGAAGGAATCCTCTGCCGGGAATGCCTTCCCGAGGAACGATTGGGCTGACCCAAGGCCAAACCGGGTATCGAACCAGTCGTAGATCGCATCACGTCGGCTCATCAGTCACCACCGGGGCCGACAGCCCCTTCGAAATTACCCGTCGCGATGAGATGGCCATCGCTTGCGACGGTAATCGGCAGTTGTGGCAGTGCGCGTGGTGCTGGGCCACCAACGACAGTCGCCCCAGACAATGGGTTGAACAGGGCTGAATGGCACGGACAGACTAAGGTGTCGCCATCACGGTTGGAAACCATACAGCCCGCATGTGTACATACCTTCGAAAAGGCAGCATACCCGGCAACAGTGAATTCGCGCTTTATATCGTCGCCGTATGCATCCTCTGAGAACCGAACTAACAGCGTCGGGGCGTCCTTAATACCTGGTCGTGGCTCAGGAAATACGGTGAGCTGCTCGCCGGCTGCCAGCAGATCCTCGGTGACTCGGTCGCCATTGCCGTCGACAAGCGCAATCCCGTCCTCGTAGACCGGTCCTGAGTAGCCGGTCTCGAACGCTCGGCTTAATCCCGCAAGTGGGGCCACAAGGCTACTTGCTGCGGTCATTCCACCAAGTGTTGCCAGCCCCTTTGCGTAATCTCGGCGATGAAGTTCAGCGCGTGTATCTCGCCAAAACGTCTGATAGATGCTTGGCTGGGTGCCGGTTTCTGACTCGCAGTGGCAGTCGTCGGATTCACTACCGCCCGGATACTGCTGGTCATCAAGTTCGTGTGTATTGTCACGCATCAATGATCCCTCCGTTCGGCAACCTCAATATGCGGCATAAACCACGCGTAATACGAGACTGTCAACCCAGTCAACGACATGAACATGCCAAATGCGTAGATACCGAAGTACTGCGTTCGGGCGAGCGTGAGATACTCACCGGTGAACAATGCGGCAAAAATAATCGAGAGTGCCGTTAGTCCACCCATTGCGATAAAACCGGCCAGCGAGTCACTCGGCGGCTCATACCCCACAATCCATCGGTCTTCAGTTTCCATCCACTCGAAGCCAACCGTACCGCCATCCGTAGCGGTTGGACGGGCATCGCCCTCTGGTCTCGCTAACTCGTTCATGAACCGATGGAATGCAGCTACCACACCCATGAGTACGAGAAGTGCGACCCACACAACGACGCCAACCTGACTCGGCGATAGCTTCGTCGGTGTGTCGACAAATCCGTCAAGTGGCTGGATCGTTGTGACTGTTTGATCAATCGATACATCCTCCGATGGTGGTTCCCCCTGGGCGGCAATGAACCACATCGGGAGTAGTACAACCGCCACGAGTAATACGAGTATAAGTCGTTGTTTCATTCTCCGTGTGTGTGTGCTAGTGTCATTTGTCTAACTCTCCACAGCCGAACTCACACGACAGCACCCAGCGAACGGTCGACACGTCTCAGACCGTGTCCTGACACGGCTCCTGTGTGATGTTTCGGCCATCCAAGTTGAGCCAACCCTTTGGCCAATCAAGGTCTTACTCCCGAACATGTTCATCAGCCAGCCGCGTTGCCGACTGAATAATTAAAAATAATTTATATAATGTGAGAAAATGTCATGTATATAACACAGACAGCGCGAACTATGTGAGCTACAGCCGAACATATTCGGCATACGAGTTTAGCCGGTCTCGTGTCCTAGCCGTGATATGGTTGTACAGGCAGTGCGTGTTCCATCTCACAGCGTCAGTGTTGGGTATCGCGGGCAGGGATCGAGAACGGCCGCCGAGTGGACAACGACACACGTACCCCACCGATGAACCCACGGTCAGTCGATACGACGGAGCGACCAGTTGTGCTCATCTGGGAGCTGACACAGGCCTGTGAGCTGGCCTGTAAGCACTGTCGTGCCGATGCAACACCCAACCGTCATCCGGAGGAACTCACAACAACAGAGGGTAAACAACTCCTCGATTCGGCTCGCACATTCAGCGACAACCAGCTTGTTGTGCTCTCTGGAGGTGATCCCCTCGCCAGAGACGATGTGAAAGATCTTGTCGCGTACGGAACCGATATTGGCCTGCGGATGACACTCACGCCCAGTGGGACAAGCTCGTTGACTCCCTCCCGTGTGCAAGCACTCGCCGATGCGGGGCTCCGACGACTCGCTGTCAGCATCGATGGCGGCTCTGCAGCCACCCACGATGCGTTCCGAGGCGAAAGTGGTAGCTTCGAACAAACACGAGAGGCGATAACGGCGGCCAAAGCAGCCGGGCTCCCGGTTCAGATCAATACAACGGTCTGTGCGGAGACGGTCGACGAACTACCTGCGATCCGCGACCTCGTCGCCGACGTTGGAGCCGTCCTGTGGTCAGTGTTTTTTCTCGTGCCGGTTGGTCGTGGGCGAGTGCTGACGCCGATCTCACCGAAGCGTGCTGAGACGGTGATGGAGTGGCTACATACCGTCAGCACCGAGGCCTCTTTTGGGATTAAAACAACCGAAGCACCTCACTATCGGCGTGTTGCGGCAACCAACGCATCAGCAGCGACCCCACCGCCACAAGCGACCGACACCGTCGACCGCGAAAGAGGAGTGACTGCCGGTAACGGATTTGCATTCGTCAGTCACCGCGGCGAGGTCTACCCCTCAGGATTCCTCCCACAATCAGCAGGTAGTGTTCGCGAGACCGATATTGTCGAGATTTACCGTGAGTCCGACCTGTTTCGGTCACTTCGCCAACCTGACGCGTTGGGTGGAAAATGTGGTGCCTGCGAGTATCAGCACATCTGTGGTGGCAGCCGGTCACGAGCGTTTGCCTACACTGGTGACCCACTGGCGGCTGATCCGCTCTGTGCGTATGTTCCAGCAGCGTATGACGGCCCACTGCCAGCCCATCCGATGGCTGACCGAACCGAATCGGAGGTAGACTCCTGATGGCCGACTCGGAAAACCAACGACCAACGCGGGACGCTGGTCACCGTACCGCCACGGAGATGGGTGCCGCGACTGCCAAGCAGGCGATCACCACACAAGCGACCCGGATCAAACAGGAAGAACTCGAGTATGCATACAGTCGCTTAGCGGACGACTCATCGGTGTCACAAACGGAGAAAGCTGTTCTCGATGCAATGGCAACAGCGATCGTCGAGGACATTATCGCGGCACCAGTCGATGTGTTAGAACACACCGCCGCGTACGACGACAAAGCGGTTGAGACCGCACTGGAACTGTTTGATCCGACTGAATGATCAACGACCGGGGAACCAATGTTTCTGACCGAACGGCTATCGGTGATACGGTCACAGGCTATCGAGCGGCCTAATCCGGTGGTATACGTCTATGCTGTCATTCACCGTGCCGGATATCGCTGCTGGATGTCTTCCGATCCGTCTCTAACTCGGTCTATTTGCCGATCGGTGTCTAACGACGATGCGCGTTCGTCGTCAGTGCTGTAGCGAGAGGTGCCCCATGTAGTCAGGCAGTTCCGCAACCGTCCCCTCGGTGGCGTATCCACCCCGGCAAACTGTCGAGAGCCGTATCCCATCGCTCAGGCCACTGACGCGACAACTGCCAAACGACGATCGCAGGGATGCATCCCAGCACGCCCTATACAACAGGTTTGGAAGCTCAGGAAGTGTGGCGGCTCGCTCCGGGTGTCGTGAAGATGTTCGGGGTAACGCTTATTCAAGCCACACGCAACCTATCAGCCATGGGTTTAGGAAAGCCTAAAAAAAGAGATAAGGGCAAGATGGGTAGACAGCCCTTCGAGAATCGACCGGCCCACTGGGTTCTCTCAGAGGTGGGTAAGTCGGTTCTTCGACCGGGCGGACAGGAGTTGACACACGCGCTCGTAGA
>ERZ1034569.296-NODE-296-length-18682-cov-11.575777_pt1 | contig 18682 bp, 16 predicted proteins | sample MGYA00520706_ERZ1034569 | MGnify/ENA primary metagenome ERZ1034569 (study PRJEB33760, sample SAMEA4777722) | hypersaline lake metagenome | biome: hypersaline environment; feature: brines | place: Spain | collected 2014-08 | depth 0 m ...
CCGTTTGACTGATTTATTGAAATGACAGCGAAGCCCAACCCAACCCAGCCCAGCTTAGCTTCCGCACTTCGGGGTCTGCGTCGATCGAGTCGGGGAGGCACCTCTCCACTGTCGGGTGTCCACGGTCTGCCCTCATATCTTCAGGATTTGAGAGCTCCGAGTATTCTCTGGATGTGGCTCTTGCAGACGATACCAGACGTCTCTCTTGGCCGCTCGCCGTATTCGTCCTCTGAGGCGGTCCTGCCCTCATATGAGATCATACCGACTCACAAGCTTTATGTACAAATAAGTCCATTAATGGACATAGATGGACGTTAGTGATGAGTCGCTGGCACCAGCTGTCCGCTCAATTCTCGCGACTGCACGCGATCGGTCAGGTAGTGAATCTGCAGTTACCGTCGATGCGCGCTCATTCAGTGCCGCACGGAGAGCCGCTGAACGAGCAGGGCAGATTCCGGTTATTGCAGAAGTGAAGCCAACGAGTCCAACAGCTGAGCAGACGCACACTGGAGACCCTGTAGAGTATGCGAGCAAGATGGTCGAAGGGGGTGCGTGTGCGCTTTCAGTGCTGACCGAGCCATCACATTTCAATGGGGACACGAAGCATCTTACTCAGATTCGAGAAGCTGTTGATGTCCCAGTGCTTCGGAAAGACTTCCTCTTGAGAGAAGCACAGCTGAACACTGTTGCTGCTGACCTCATTCTGCTCATCGCACGCTTTCTCGGCACAGCAGGGGCAGACTCGTTAGCTGAAATGCACACTGCAGCAGTTAAAAAAGGATTTAGACCGCTGGTTGAGGTCCACACCGCTTCGGAGCTTGAGCATGCACTTGAGATCGGCGCGCAAGTGATTGGGATTAATAACCGAGATCTCGGGGCACTGTCTGTAGATCTCTCAACGTTCGAATCACTTGCTCAGAAAGCTCCAAGTGATGTAACATTGATTGCAGAAAGTGGGATCTCGACTCCACAAGATGTCCAGCGGATGCGAAATGCAGGAGCGGATGCACTACTGATCGGCACCGCAATTATGAGTGGTGACATCCAAGAGACGACTAGCGAGCTTACGACTCCACAATAACCACACAGAGCACAATGACACAACGATACGCAGATGGTAAGTTTGGCGATTACGGTGGACAGTACGTTCCCGAGGCGCTTATGCCTGCAATTGAGGAGCTCACAGAGGCATATGAGCGCTACGTGCTTGGGAATGAAGATGGATTCATGGATGAGTTCCGTGCCCGGTTGCGTGACTTTGGTGGTCGGCCGACACCAACACAGTATGCACATCGCCTCTCGGAGCGGTATGATGCTGAGGTATATCTCAAGCGAGAGGATCTCCTCCATGGGGGCGCACACAAACTCAACAATGCGCTTGGACAGGCGCTATTGGCGAAGTATATGGGGAAGGATCGAATCATTGCCGAGACCGGTGCAGGCCAGCACGGCACGGCGACTGCAATGGCGGCAGCACATCTTGATATGCCCTGTGAAGTGTATATGGGCGAGCGCGATATCAATCGGCAGCGACCCAATGTCTTCCGAATGCGATTAAATAACTCGAAAGTGACGCCTGTGACGATCGGGCGAGGAACACTCAAAGAGGCTATCTCGCAGACGATGCGTGACTGGGCAACGAATGTCGAGGATACACATTATATTATCGGATCTGTGGTTGGACCACATCCATTCCCATCGATGGTTCGAGACTTTCAGGCTGTGATTTCTGAGGAGGCACGTCGACAAATGCGTGAGCAGACGGGAGGACTTCCTGATTCGGTGCTGGCTTGTGCAGGCGGCGGGTCCAATACGATGGGAACGTTCGCGCACTTTGTCGATGACTCCGATGTTGGATTGTATGCGGTCGAAGCAGGCGGGTCGAGTCTCGAGGTTGATGAACAGGAGGGCGTCGCTCCCAATTCAGCATCGCTCTCGACGGGCGACGAAGGAGTCCTCCATGGAGCTCGAACGAAGCTGTTACAGGATAGTGATGGCCAAATTATGGAGAGCCACAGCGTCTCTTCTGGGCTGGATTACTCTGGAGTCGGTCCACAACTTGCACATTATGTCGATCAAAATCGAGTGACACCAGTGCCAGTCGATGATGACGTAGCACTTGAAGCGTTTCACCGTTTCTCACAATTAGAGGGAATTATTCCTGCACTGGAAACGGCTCATGCATTCGGGTATCTTGAACAATATCATGATGAACTTGGAGAGACGATCCTCGTGAACGTCTCAGGTCGAGGCGATAAAGATCTCCAGACAGCAATCGAAGAGACGGCTGCCCGAGATATTGAGGTGGCACCAGACATGTCAGACTTCGCGGGAGGACTGTAACATGGATCAAGAGCAGGCGACCGGGACGCTGGAACATGTGTTTCTCGACGGCCCAGCCTTTATTCCATATCTCGCAGCTGGTGATCCTGACTATGAGGCATCGCTGAGGTACGTCGAAGCGCTTGCAGATGGCGGCGCGGACATTATCGAGCTTGGACTCCCGTTTTCAGAGCCAATTGCAGAAGGGCCAACTATCCAAGGAGCGGTTGTCAGGTCATTAAAGGCCGGGATGACGCCTGAGTCATTCTTTTCATTTGTGGGGGACCTCACAGTGGATGTTCCGCTTGTCTGCATGACATACTATAATCTTATTTATCAGTATGGCGAAGAATCTGGCCCGCGGCCATTCGTGAAGCGGGCAGCTGATATTGGGTTGTCTGGATTTGTCGTCCCAGACCTGCCAGCCGAGGAGGCAGGTCCACTTCGTGAGGCATGTGATGAGTTTGGCCTCGATCTGGTGTTTATTGTCGCACCAACGACCAGAGGAGAGCGCCTCAATCGGATTCTCTCACAGGTATCAGGATACGTATACGTCCAAGCTCGACTTGGAGTCACGGGCACGAGAGACTCAGTTTCAGCGCAGACCGAGACAAGTTTAGCGCGGCTTGACGGATATGATGTTCCAAAAGCAGTTGGCTTTGGTATTAAAACCGAGGAGCAGGCCTCGCGTATCATCGATGCAGGCGCAGACGGGATTATCGTTGGAAGCGCGCTTGTTGATATCGTTGCAGAGGGCGCCGAAGCTGGTGATTCAACAGAGGCGATTGCAACGCGACTGCAACAGAAGGCCCGCGAACTTACCCGTGGAGTGAACCGTGCCGATGCGGAGGCAGCACCGACAGTTGAGTAGCAGAATGAGCGCTGCCTCGTAGCTCTTATTACCGCCGATTGCCACATATTCTCACACGATGGAGACAGGACTTGCTGCCCGCCTTACCCGGATCTCGACACAGGAGCGATATCTGATCGTTCCGATGGATCATGGGATTACTCTCGGTCCGGTTAAAGGTCTCGTCGAACTTGAATCGACGGTCGATGCAATCACTGCGAATGGGGCTGATGCCGTCCTCACGCAGCGTGGAGTTGCCGACCGAGTCCATCCCAATAAAAACGGGAAAGGCTATATCGTTCACCTCAATGGGTCGACAGTAATCGGACCAGACTCAAATGATAAGCGTCAAACATCCACCGTAGAGGCAGCACTCCGCGCTGGTGCAGATGCGGTGTCATTTCATCTTAATGTTGGTAGTAACTACGAACCTGAGCAGTTAGAGGCACTTAGTGATGTAATTGAGACTGCACATACCTATGGGATTCCAGTACTGGCGATGAGCTACGCACGTGGGTCCGGCATCGATGAACACGATAGCGAGAGTCTTGCTCATGCAGTTCGGATTGCTGAAGAACTCGGGGCAGATGTCGTGAAAACGGCCTATGCAGGCGACCCAGAATCGTTCGAGCGCGTCTGCAAGGCAACTGTGTTGCCAGTCGTCATCGCTGGTGGCAGTCGTGGAGCAGACCGGCAGACGATCAAAATGGTTCGCGGCGCAATGGATGCCGGTGCTGCAGGAGTTTCGATGGGGCGATCTATCTTTCAGCATGATGAACCAGCCGCCATCACTCGGGCAGTGAGTGCTGTGATTCACGACAATGCAACTGTTGAGGCTGCATTTGAGGCTGCAGAGTTTGGCATCGAGGTATGAACTGAGTGCGCCCACAACGAACATTTCGCCATGTTCAAGCGGGCTGATGCAGTCATTTCGCTATGACCCGAAGTGTATGGCTCAAAGCCGATAACTCGGTGGGAGAATGGGAGACCCGAAAACAGCGGATTACAACTGGCCTTGAGGCAGGCGTCGATTGGGTACTCGTTGATGAAGCGGATATTACTCGGGTGCGACGGCTAGGTGATGTAAACGTGGCCGCATTTTACTCAGACACAGAGACGAGTATAATCGATAACGCCGAAGTTGATTCAATGGATGCACAGACGCCAGAAGCGTATATCATCGGGAAAGACGCTGAAGGCGATGCAACAATCGACTTACCCGATGAACTGAGTAGCTCGGCCGACCTAACTGCACTCCGCCGAAACGAAGAGGTGGCCTCTGGAGCGTATATTCGCATCCTCTCAGAGCAGTACGAGACGTTCGCACAAACTGTTGCAGAGGAGGCTCATTATACCATTGTTATCGGAGAAGATTGGACAATCATTCCACTCGAAAATCTCATTGCACGTATTGGTGATGAGACCGAACTTATCGCAGGAGTGACAAGTGCTGATGAGGCAAAGACGGCGTTTGAGACGTTAGAATTGGGTGCAGACGGGGTATTATTAGATAGTGGAGATGCCGATGAAATTCATCAGACAGTGAAAGTGCGCGATGAAGCTGATCGCGAGGCGATTGATCTCGAATGGGCAACTGTGACCGGGGTAGAGCGAACCGGAATGGCAGACCGAGTCTGCGTCGACACTGGAACGTTATTAGAGCACAATGAGGGGATGCTCGTTGGCAGTATGAGCCGAGGGTTATTTTTTGTCCATGCTGAAACAGCCGATTCACCGTACGTCGCATCACGGCCATTTCGCGTGAATGCTGGCGCAGTGCACGCTTACATTCGGACCCCTGATGGAGGGACAAAGTACCTTTCAGAATTAAAATCAGGTGATACTGTCCAAGTCGTAAACGCTGAGGGAAAGACACGTGAAGTTGTTGTCGGGCGTGTCAAGATCGAGAAACGACCAATGTTTCGCGTTGAGACTGAGATTGGTGGTGACCGTATCGAGACGCTACTGCAAAATGCTGAAACAATCAAGGTTCATACGAAAGATGGACATACAGCTGTGACAGATCTTGAGCCCGGTGACGAAATGGCGTTATTCCACCAGGAGGGTGCTCGTCACTTCGGCGAGCGGATTGAGGAGAGTATTATCGAGAAGTAACTGCTGTAAGACACTGGTGAGAGAGAGTACTGTGGTCGAATCAAAAGGGTGTCAGCTCAACCTGACCATCTGTGAGCCAGTAGGCACGAATAAAGAGTGGTGTGGGAACAGACAAACCGCTGTGGGTGAAAAAGCACTCGGGTCCAAAATAGATAGAGAGGCGAACGCCGCATTGAGTATCCTGTCTCGAAAGTGTGAGCAGTGAGGATTGGAACAGCCTGAAGAGACAACGTCCCCAGAAACCGAAGGTGGTATGCGAACAAATCACGACACAATTCGTCAACGCCTGTGGAGACTGCGTCCCCTGCGCGGATGGTCGGCGTCAGTTGAGCATCCCTAAAAAAAGCGTGTCGTAGAACCAGAAAGCCTCAGTAAGCGCGTCAGCGCGAATAGGGTGGCTAAAGGAAAGGGTGAGGCTCCTCACGGGGTGACTACTTTATTTAGACTGCGTGTGAATATCGTTTTCTCTGGCGCACCACTGACAAAAACTCAGTGCTGGGATGATTTCTGCACCACACGATACACAGCAAGGCAACTCCGTCTGATTCATCTTGACTTTGGCAGTCTGGTGGGCATCAGCCGTGCTCAAAAGTAGAAGGCACCCGATTGGGACTGCGATGATTGGTGGCACTTGACTGATACGAATAGCCGATAATTCGGTCAACGTCTCTACTCCAACAGTTATCGAGATAAGCATCACCGCGCTACTAATTATACCACTGAACCATGCGGCCGCACGGTCCCACTCGCGCAGATACAGATGCCCAAGGCCAGCAATCCCAACGGTCGCACCGACAGCAGCTATTGCTGCAGTGGTGAGTGCGCGACGACATTCGTCCGTCATACAGTAGGACCAATTGACCAGCAATATAATTCTATCTTCTTACAGCGAACGAATCCTATCAGCGGGGCCGAACTTGACCTCTTCCGTCTAAAGACGAAGGAATCCCGGCTTCTGCCGTTTCAGGTCTCAAGACGCATCCGTTCCAAGTCTCAGTTGCTGAGGTTCAGTATCGTCCTAACTGTCTCGTGGCCCGGTCAATGAGGCCCCGTCACATCGACAACCTCCTCCTGACCGGAATCTCGGTCGCTTTGGGGCTCTCCCCGATGAGGTAGCGGTCTGCGATGTTCAATGCGTCGTTTATCCCGGCCTGATACTCAGACACTCAACAGTTGTCACTGGTGCAACTGAAAGTTGCCCGGTGCCTGCGTGAGCCGACTTCTTTGCAGGCATGGCACCCCTTCGACGTGTTCCGAGAGTTGACGGTTGCAACCTCAATACCACGTTCTTCGGCTTTGTGACTGATTTAACCGCAACGCCCATCGGTGAAGACGGGGGTTCATATACGAGCCATCGTCCATGTTCTGACGGATGTAGGTCAGGTTCTCAAGTACGACAATACCGCCGTCTATACCAGACCAGCGACGTGTTCGCTGAGTCCCGACTTCCCGTATGGAGTATGCCGTCCATCTGTCGTCATATTTCGTCACCATACGTGTCACCCAACACATCAGCTTCACGACGGTGTAGTCGACGCATGGCTGTCAAATACCGTTCACACAACTGCCTCACTATTTTCGTTTTGTCGTTCCGCAGTCTTGGCGCAGTTGGAGAGTCGCAGTCGTTACCGTGACACACCGTGGCAGGTGCGGCTTCTCCAATGTCTACGCCGATCGGAGTAACATCGTCTGAATCCGAACAAACAGTCTCTGAAACCTCAAAGTGGGCTGTGATGTGCAGATACCACTTGACATCTCTCTCAACAACTCGAGACTCTCCCAGCTCTGCATCTTCCGTGTACAGTGCCTCGACCAGCGGGCGTTGTTCCGGGTTGACACAGCGGGAAACCACAGATTATAGTCCTCATATCGTGAGACTTTTACATACCACTCGTGAGTTTCTGTGGCTTGTGGTCAATATCGAATCCTTCGTGAGTGAATTTCACTGGATGTTCCTCACCCACTCGGCGTCGTCTGAGTCACCAGTCAGTTGCGGGACGTACTTCTTGAGGGTATTTTCGCATATCTACTTCGTACTGGACTGTCACATCATTCGTCGCTGATTGTGTCTCACGCCCCTGCTGGAACGCTTCATTCAACGTCCAACGGCACGAGGTCTGCGTTTCGCGTCGTTTCTAGTGCTTATTCGTCGTCGGGTTGACCAGTCGCGCCTCATGCGTCTTTGTTGGCACCAGTCAGTCGTCGTTGTCAGTTGTTCTCACGATTTTGAGGGTTCTCCACGCAACTCTCTCAGTAGGTAGACGTAAGCGCCGTTTGTGTTCACTCACGTCTTTTTTGACTACTTCGTGCCCTCGGATACTAACTCTGTCCACAGCTTGGATATGTATATGACACACAAACAGTGGAGCATCAAGATAGCTGAGTCCCGCCTGTTCGCTTGACCCCCGCCCAAAGATGGGGGCGCTCAGTTCATATTCATACAGAGGCTTGCTTAGGTCCCGATGATTGGTGTTATTGATTGCGACGATTCATACGTGGGATCCGCTGATTCACAGTGGCCGTCAAATGTGAGGCCCGAGCCATTTCACCCATGCCTGCTGGACAAAGAGCCCAAATACTGGCTGTCCAACCCGTTTCGTGATAACCCTCAATTCACATCATATGAGCAGAATGTCTGGTATCAGTACTCAGACACATACAACATATCTACGCGATAGACTAACTGTCATCGGACCAGATTTAACAGTGTATCCAGCTCCTCTATGGTTAATTGGCCAGGTGCCGTTGCTTCTGTAGGATCTGCTGGTGCGTACCCAATCTTTGAGCCATACAGTGGAGCAATAACACGAGTATGCTTACCTGCTGCACCCATAGCCATCGTTGCAATAGGTGTGCCCCATCCACTTGCCTGATGTGTGGCCTGGAGTAAACGCATTCCATCTGTCGTCGTGTTAGCCATCGTTGCTAGCTTGGCAACTGTCCCGTAAGATGCTGCTTGGTAGAGTTTCTTTTCTAATACAGAGAGTGGCGGCGTGTCCTCAAAGTCGTGAACCGAAGCGATAATATCAACATCATTACTCCGTATACGTTTCATCGCCTCTTCACCGCGGGTCGTAGCAAGCGTCTCCAGTTCCAAGTCAACCATCCGGACTGCTGAGTGGCGACTCGCAGATGTGAGCGAGTCAAGCCGATCCGATTCGGCGTCAGTGCACTTACCGCCTTCCCAGTCCGGCCGGTTCGTGACAATCAGTGGATGCGGCCCAGAGTACGCTTCTAATTCCTCCAGTGGGTTTTCTGCGAGATCCATTCGAAATTCGATGATGTCCGCAGCCTGGAGGGTGGCATGAGTCTCGGTTGGGAGAGTAGCTGTCGCTGCCGCTATGTTGAATTGATCCAATGTAAACATGATTGATAGTCTGTGATGAGATGTATATCATCCTTTCTCTTACATGAACGTTATCGAGTCAAGCTTTCTACAGAAAAGGCAAGGCAGGTGCCACGGGGCTTCTCTATGACTCCGGGAGTGAAGCTGACGCGCACTTGACACACGAAATATAAATTGATTGTCTGAAGAGAATGCGCCACCTCACGAGATCCGTCGACACCGTGTCGGTGGTGCAACGGGTGATTTCGGGCCTTGTGGACAGGCTGACCGCATTCCTCGTGTCCGTTCGAGGCGAAGGACCTAAGCAAGTGTTCACCCCGCGGGAAGTCTCGGTTTTGTTCCCGACTGGAAATCGAAGATTTCCATTCATATTGTGACGCTTTGGGTCTCAAACCACTTCACTTGACCCCGAGGCAGTTCACACGAGAATTCACTCAGTGAATACGAAGCCAATGCAAGCGTCGATTCCCGCTTCACTTGGATACACCCGGCACGAAAGGAATACGCAGTGAAGACTGCATACTGGGTCTCAAAATGCAGGTTGCACAGGGCTTGAACTCTTGATTCTGTGAGCTCGCCTCGGAGAATCAACACTCTTGAAGCGTCAATAATCTACAGTGTAAAGGATTATGCGATACCGACTGTTTCCTCAGCCTCAAGTAATTCGTGATACCGATTGCGAATGGTCACCTCAGAAATATCTGCTACTTCGCTCACGGCTGCTTGTGTTGTTTTTTCATTTGTCAGAAGCGCCGCAGCGTAGACTGACGCTGCCGCCAATCCAACAGGTGACTTGCCAGAGTGGACACCTTTCTCCTTTGCATTCTGGAGCAGTTGCCGTGCGCGAAGTTTTGCTTCATCTGAAAGACCAAGTTCTGAGCCAAATCGAGGAACGTACTGTTCAGGGTCTGCAGGCTTCACTTCAAGCGAGAGCTCTCGAGCAATATACCGATAAGTTCGAGCGATTTCGCTCTTTGGAACGCGTGAAACATCTGCAATCTCGTCGAGTGACCGGGGGACTCCTGCCATCCGTGCGGCCGCGTAGACACAAGAAGTTGAGACGCCTTCTATTGATCGACCGGGAAGTAAATCTTCATCTAACGCACGCCGATAGATGACGGATGCAGTCTCACGGACATTTTCAGGCAGGCCCTGTGCAGAGGCCATTCGATCAATCTCGCCGAGTGCCTGTTTCAGGTTTCGCTCTTTTGAGTCACGGGTTCTGAAGCGTTCGTTCCACTTTCGGAGTCGTTGCATTTTCTGGCGCTGATTCGATGAGAGTGCATTTCCATATGCATCGCGATCACGCCAGTCGATATTCGTTGACAGCCCCTTATCATGCATCGTATTCGTCGTTGGAGCACCAACACGGGACTTCTGGTCTTTTTCTTTTGAATCAAAAGCTCGCCATTCAGGACCACGATCAACAGAGTCCTCTGTAATCACGAGTCCACAGTCATCACAAACGGTCTCACCGTGCTCGGTATCAGTAATGACGTTGCCTGAACATTCTGGGCATTGAACCTCTGTAGAGGTAGATTCTGTCGTTGATTCTTGTTCACGCTGTCGTTGCCATCGGTGGCCGCTTGATGATTCGCTCGTCTGTTCCTCGTCGGTCGTACTCGCTCGCTGGCGAGCTGAACTCTTCTCGCTCATCGGTGATAGAACGAATGCTTCGTTCCTTGTGCACTGTGTTCTCAGGGGTACAGCTTAGATACGCTCTGTAAACAGATACCCACCAGACTGCGCGCTTATGAATGGTTCGAAGCGGTTCGTATCTAATCCACCGAACGTGGAGACAAAAGCTGTTCGGAATCATACGCTGAGACCGGTTTTACTCAGCTTGAACCGGGTATATGGATAGCAGAATGACTATGAGCACACATATGTGATGCTGTGATATGAGTTCGTCCTCTTCATCCCCTCGAGTCGTCTCAGCAGCGCCAAGTGCAACTGCAACCCTTTCAGCTATGGGAGCATCAGATCAAATAGTCGGTGTTACTGCACACTGCCATCTCAAACGACCCGTTATCGGTGGATGGCTAAATCCAGACTATGAGGTGCTTGCGGACTTAGAGCCTGATTTGGTCTTGACGACTGATTCGCTGCAGGCTGAGGTTCGAGACGCACTCCGTGACCGTGGCTATACGGTCTGTCATGTAAGCCCTCAAACGTTACCAGAGGTGATTGACTCATTCGAGACGCTTGGCCGGGCGATCGAATGTGGGCCGAGTGGACGCAAACTCGCTGAGCGTGCCCAGACGCACATCAGAAGAATTCGTGACCTCACGCATGACCTCCCAACGCGCACCGTCTACTGTGAGGAATGGGGGGACCCACCAATGGCTGCTGGAAACTGGGTTCCAGAGGCTGTCAGTGCTGCTGGGGGAACACATCCATTCTGTGCGCCCGGTGACCGCTCTCGGGAAGTCAGTGCAGATGAAGTTGAGTCCGTCAGGCCAACGCACGTTGTGTTACATCATTGTGGTCATGGAGTGCATGTCTCCGAGAACGCCTTTACAGGTCGGGGCTGGAGCGTCGACCCAACAATACATGTGCTAAACGATGACCAATTGAACCAGCCCTCACCTGCCCTGATCGATGGTATCAAGACGCTTGCAGAGTGGTTCCACGACGTGTCAGTGCCAGAACGTACTCTGGTGACATCTACAAGCTGAGAATGTCGAGTGCCACAGGGTCGTTCGGAAGTCGAAGATTTCCGTGATGACGAGACGCTCTGCGTCTCAAACCACTCAACCCTGAATTAAAGTCACTATACGTGAGTTACTGTACGTACGAACAATCACAAACCATTGTTCCTTACCAGTGTACGTGCAGAAATCGCTAACAAGTGCTTTGATGATCCAAGTGAACTACCCGCTTAGAGACTGGCGTCGCTTACTTAAACGTAGGGATTCCTGTTTCTATGACGTTGCTAGATCGCTCCTGACAGCCGTGAGATGCTCTCTTGCGAACGCGCTATTCATCCGCTTGAACAAACAGTGGTTGTACCGCTCACTGTCGGGCTCAGCGATGTATTTGTTCGTTCGCTGTGGAAGACTGCTTACTCGTCACGTCTAAGTATTGTTTCAGACTCATTTGGCATTACCAGTCGTTGGTAATGTGGTTTTGTTTACTCGAAATGGGACGTGCAAACTATCGCTCCAGGTCAAATTGGTGTGGTTTCGAGTATACATATTGGTCATATTGCCAACGGCTGTTGCGACCCGGTATCAAATATTTTGTCTGTTTCAGGAGTGTCGGTTTCATCCCACAGTGAAAGCCGTTGGATTTCGCCTCAAACTACTGTAAACAGCTAAACACCCACGAGGGCAATCAGCAACTGATATCTCAGGACCTGCGGTCAAAACGGTGAACTCGCGGGGCTCGTCCCAGCGGTCGTTCACTCAGGCACTACTTGCGAGGTGCTACTGTGTATATCAGTCGAGATCGATCACTTTCACACAGAGCAGTTCCGTTTAGTCGTATCGAACCAACGCAGGTTGCGACATCACTCTGGTGAAACTGTTTCATCACCTGTATCGAGTTGTTTTGTCTCTTCGACAGCGTTTGTTAGCGACACGTTCAGTATGATCATCGAGCTGTATCCACCGATGACGGTCAGTATATTCTTGACCGTGTGATCGATAACTGCAGCACCAATTGCTAAACCCGGCCCAAGCGGAGTCAGAGCAACAACAAGTAGCGTAAACGCTCCTTCATATAATCCAATGCCTCCTGGAGAAAGTGGGAGGACTTTGGCGAGGTTGCCAACGCTTACTGCGAAGAAACTCACGGCGACAAGCTGGCCAGTTGAAATACCGGGGTCGAAGGCAAGCAATACGAGCAGAGCTGTCAAGACATCAATTGACCAGATGAGCAGGCTGTTTACTCCAATGCGCATGAATCCACTTCGTGTGCCAGCGGCGCGTTGAAGATCTATGATGAATCGTGAGAGCACGTCAGCGACGAGTGTGGCGTATGAGTCGGTGCTAAACCGATAAATTGCTGTTCGAATGAGATTGTGTTCACTTCGTGCACTTAACGCGATAGCCACAACTGACGTGACAGCAACGAGTGCAACACCGCAGGCAACGAGAACAGCGATACGACCAGCCCTCTCCGCACCGAGGACGGCCTCAGCTAGCGTGGCGGTGCGCCCAGTAGCGGTAAACTCGAGTAAGACAATGCCACCGAGTGCAGTAATTGTCAACAAGTCAAACACGCGCTCGGCGGCTAAAGATGCGATTCCAGTTGGGTAGGGAATCCCACGTCGCATCTTCACGACATACGCGCGGACGAGGTCCCCAGCTCGGGCAGGGAAGACCAGGTTTCCTGTCTGGCTGATGAAGACAGCGCCAGTCAGGAAGCTTACACGCTCACGGTAGCCAAGTTCAGACAGGATATCACGATATCTGATCCCGCGTAATGGCCATGAGAGTAGGTAAACACCTCCAGCAATACCGATAATCCGAATATTGGCCGCCTGCATTTCTTCGAATACTGTTGCGAAGTCAATATACTGCGTCATTAACACCAACGCGAATAGTGCAAGGATACCCCCTGCAGCCACTGATACACGCTGCGTCAGCCGAGGACGAATAGAGACCTGCCACCACGTCCGAAATATCTGGCTCCCCATACCGAGAACATCTCGGATGAGATCAACTTTGGTATCTCCCTTTGGTGTCCATTTAACTGGAAATTCAGTGACGGTAAATCCATGTCGCTGTGCTCGGACAAGTATCTCTGTGTCCCAGAACCAGTGCGCGTCCTCAACGATGGGTGAGAGCGTCTCGAAGGCTTCCCGTGAGAGCGCCTTGAATCCACATTGATGATCACGGAGTTCAGACTGGAGAAAGAGACGAACTAAACTGTTATAGATGCGACTGGGAACCATTCGTTTCCTGGGACGGTCTGCAGTGTGACCACTTATCCATCGTGAACCTGTTGCAACGTCTGCATCCCCATTGCGAATATGATTGATGAGCGAAGGAAGGTGTTGCATGTCTGTCGACAGGTCGGTGTCGAAGTAGACCAGTACAGACCCGTGGGCAGCACTGAATGCGCGCTCAAGTGCCCCTCCTCGACCCAATCGAGTGTCACTGTGTATATGTCGGACCGACGTATGCGACTCCGCTAAACGATCGGCGATGGCTGGCGTATCATCGCTACAGCCATCTTCGGCAATAAGTACCTCAAAGAGATCCACAGAGTAGCTCTCAGAGAGTGTTTCGAGCGTCACCGCCACTGTCTTGCGAATCGTCTCTGCCTCGTTGTACGCTGGCAAAACAACGCTTATCTCGGGGGAACGGACAGTATCGTGTGTGTGAGCCAATGAGTCGGCCGAGGACGGCATTGCCTAATTCTCCGCTTGATACCGTATCAAGGTTCTGGCTCGGTTCTTAGCTAATCGTACCTACTCAGTGGGCTCCGCCAGCGTTTGCCTGTCGATATGGCGGGACAATCGATAGACGGCACCGGGTTAAATAGATGTACCAAACTGTTCATGAGCCGTCTTGAACTATCACTTGTATGAGTGTGCAAGCGGCCTCATCCAGTCCACCACAACTAACTGAAAAGCAAGAGAAGATATTGCAATATCTTCACGAGCATGCAGATGAAAGCACGTATTTCAAATCCCGTTTGATCGCCACAGAACTCGACATGTCCGCAAAAGAAGTTGGGTCAAACATACGGTACCTCATGGATATAACTGATACACTCAAAATCGAAAAATGGGGCTATTCTTCAGGGACCACGTGGAAGGTCACTCAGTAGACGCATCGGGATCGTAGCTGAGTATCTCCGGTGCCTCCTCAGCAAAGCGAACTGCCGCCGCATCAAATGAGTCGCAAAATCGGACAATAAGTGTAATCACTGTTTCTGGGTTCGCTATCTGGCAGGTTTGATCCCGCGTCACGATACCTGCTGTTTCAAGTGTCTGGAGATGTGTTGAGACGGTTGCAGCAGACACGTCTAAGCGTGACGCCAGCGTTGCTCCTGTGATCTGAGGATCGCGGAGTATACAGAGAATCATGCCACGTGGTGTTTGTCGACGAAGATATCCCAAGACTTGGCGCTCAAACTGGCTGAAGGTGCCAGCGGTGAAGAACCGCTTATATTCGCCATCTCGCGAGGCTTCAATCGCCTCAGCATCAACCAGGCGCTGGAGGTGATATTGCGTTTCACCAGTTCCCAGGTGCAATTCATCACGAATTTTGGAGAAGTGTGCACCAGGTGTCGACGCAATGTATCCCGCAAGTGCTTGACGAACATCACTTTCGGGATTCTCTTCAGTTGTTGATGACCAATCTGTGAGATCAAAAAGAGAGGATAGAGCCCCGACAGCCGCAAACCGCCTGATCGTCTGCCGCTTGTCCGGGTCTATCGGGTCATCGGCCATTATCGTAGTCTAATAGATTCTACTCTGGAATAGACAAAACAGCTTCGCTACTCTGCCTCTGTTTCGAGTTCGCGTTCTTCACTGGACTCTGATGTCGTGTCTGTGTCCGCGTCGGCATCGGCGCCTGCACTTGTGACTACCTCGCTCGCATCTCGAATCGCTGATTCATCCTCTGCACCAGTCTCTGAGATGATCGAATCTGCGCTCTTGATCTCGCCATCGCCACCAGCTTTGATTGCTTCAGCCTCCTGCTCAAGTTCTTCAACATCCATTTCGGCTGCCTGGTCAATTTGACCGAGGATCTCTTCGATGTCGTCAAGTCCAAGCAGTTCTCGTGTCTCCTCGTCAAATTCCAAGCTATCCAGACCAGCGGTTTCTTGAACGTCAGAGTCGGTCAGTTGTCGTCCATAGCGACCGAGAAGACTTGTGAGCTCTTGTGGGAGCACGAACGTGCTGGAGTCTCCCTGTCCGATTCGCTCAAGCGATTCCATACCTCGCTCGATAATCGCACGTTCGCCCATCGATTCAGCAGACTTCGCGCGAAGAACTGTCGAAACAGCATCTCCTTGAGCCTCGAGAATCTGGCTTTGTTTCTCGCCCTGTGCGCGGATAATGTTGGATTGTTTCTCTCCCTCAGCTTCTTCGACCGCCGAGCGTCGTTCTCCCTGTGCCTCAAGAATCATTGCACGACGCCGACGCTCTGCAGACGTTTGTTGCTCCATTGCTTGCTGGACATCCTTTGAAGGATTCACCTCACGAACTTCGACAGATTCAACGCGGATTCCCCACTCGTCTGTGGGTTCATCAAGCTCTTTGCGGATTTTGGCATTAATCTCTTGTCGCTTGTTCAACGTATCATCCAGTTCCATGTCACCCAATACAGCTCGGAGGGTAGTCTGTGCCAAATTCGAAACAGCTTTTTTATAATCGTCAACTTCTAAGAAGGCCTTCTTGGCGTCCATGACCTTGATATAGACCACAGCATCAGCGGTAACCGGTGAGTTATCTCGTGTAATTGCTTCTTGCCGAGGGACATCAAGCGTCTGTGTTCGCATGTCGAACGAGTATGTGCGAGAGACGAATGGTGGGATGAAACTAATCCCTGGTTCAAGCAGCTGTCGAAACTCGCCAAATACGGTGAGTGCTTCTTTCTCATACGCGTCAACTATTTCAACCATTTGATACACTGTTACGATGGCCAAGGCAAGTGCCAGTAAGCCAACCAGTGACGTCCCGAAGCCAAAGAACGCCTGGAGAAGCGTACTGTTACTGCCAAGAGCGGGTAGAACTCCCATGTTATATTAAAGCGTACTGCACCGCATAAGGGTTGGCTTGAGTTTCTACTGAACACTCAACAGCAGCTAAATAGTGTAAAAGAATGAGAATCACTTAATCAACAAGAATACGCAACTCAATCATGACCTCGGCACTCGCTGCACGCGATGTGATAAAATCCTATGATAGTGTCAAAGCGCTGGATAGTGTCTCACTAAGCGTCAATATTGGTGAAATTTTCGGATTGGTAGGTCCAAATGGCGCAGGAAAGACGACGCTCGTGCGTGCACTAACCGGAACAACATCCGTTGAGGGGGCAATATCGGTGTTCGATTCACCACCAGATGAAATTGATTCAGAGCGAATTGGTGTCCTCCCACAGTCATTCCGTCCACCAAGTCGACTGACTCCAACTGAGCTGATTAACTACTATGGAGGATTATATGAGCAGTCTCGTCAACCAGCGTCACTGCTAGCTGAGGTTGGTCTTGACACAGAGGCTGCAGATCAACAGTATGAAACGCTCTCAGGAGGACAAAAGCGACGCGTGTGTGTAGCCATCGCACTCGTTAATGATCCAGAGATCCTCTTTCTTGATGAACCAACAACTGGCATCGACCCTGCAGGGCGGCGCTCACTCTGGTCACTTTTTGAAGAGTTAGCAACGAGTGGAACGACACTGTTTCTTACGAGTCACTCGATGGACGAGGTTGAGCGGCTTGCTGACCGAGTTGGCTTTCTTTCTGAGGGTAAGCTCGTCACGGTTGGCCCACCATCCTCGCTCATCGACACCCATGGGGGAGATAGTCGGCTTATTATAGACACCTCAGAAACGCCTGAAAGATGTGGCCTCACTGAGGTAGATTATCGTGTCAAGCCACAGTCGAATCAATTGATTATTGAGGGAGTCAGTCCACAGGATATCAGTGATATCATTATGACGCTCAACTCTGCTGGGGCGAGTTTCGAGTCGCTGGTCTGGAAGCAGCCCTCACTTGAGGATGCATATCTGGCACTGACCGGTAAGAGATTCGAGGGGGTATCTGACCAACATGATCAAGAGAGCGTGAATCAATGAGCACGCTAACCCGCACCCAGGCAGAATTCATTGCTGCATGGCATGCATTCCTGAGGCGACGGACAGCGGTGTTCTTTACATTCTTCTTTCCAGCAATTATCGTCATAATATTTGGTGCGCTCATCCAAACACAACCGACTGGTGGGGGATTATTCACTGAGCCGAGCGGCTACTACATTGCTGGATACCTTGCTGTCGTCATCCTCTTCACCCCACTATCTCGTGTTGGAAGCACAGTTGCACGGCATCGAGAGGGGAGTCGATTTGAGAAGTTAGCCACGACCCCGCTTCGTCGCATGGAATGGCTTCTGGCTCAGTCGCTGGTCAATGTTTTGATAATTGGAATCGCGTCCGTCCTATTACTCGCATTATCGATAGTGATTACCGATACGACACTCCCTGCAATATCGCTGTTGTTGTTCGTACCCCCATTCGTGGTATCTGGTGTAATCCTATTCTGTGGGGTCGGTTCAATTATTGGGAGAATAGCGGACTCACAGGACGGAGTGATTGCCGCATCAAATGCGCTTGCGTTACCGTTGTTGTTTCTCTCAGAGACATTTATTCCGCCAGCACTTCTCCCAAGGTGGTTTCGGCCTCTGTTAGAACTCTCCCCACTCACATATGTCGTGCGAGGAATAAGAGCGGTGACATACACAGATGCATCTACGGGCGTTATACCGAACTTGGCAATTGTTATGACTTTGGCAGGCGGTGGACTTCTGTTGGGAGCACTTGCTGTCCCACAAGCCGAATAGTGTACTTTGCGAGAAGGATGGAAAAAATATTCAGCTGGACGGATGTCTAATACTTTCGTCGCTGACCCGTCTCGAAGATAGCAAGCTCTCAGTGCTCCTCTTTTAGAGACAATTCTGCAGGTGATTTGTGTGTTACAGACAGGGATCCGTCTGAACTCAAAAGCAGTTCCGTTAGCTGGGAAGGATCGTGACCGACGACCAATGATCGCCGTCGGCACTTGTGATGAACCCGACTGCGAGTGTGTTGCTTTCATCATCATCTGTGCGAAACGTAGTGTGTCATGCGACACGCTCAGGAGCAGTTTTGCCCGAATCTCCCATTCGGGTCCAGAATGAATCCCACGAAACCGGAGGTGGACACATCAGGTATTGTGAGTGCCGATGACAGACAGAGCACTTCGAAGCCGGGGGCACTGCCGTCAAGGCCTTGTGAGGCAAGTCCCCAGAAAGCAAACTGCGATTCGACTGGGTCCCTCCGCATATGAGAGGCTATTGACGACGACGGTGTCACATCTGAGGCGCCCGCTGTGAT
>ERZ1034569.298-NODE-298-length-18551-cov-82.602022_pt1 | contig 18551 bp, 14 predicted proteins | sample MGYA00520706_ERZ1034569 | MGnify/ENA primary metagenome ERZ1034569 (study PRJEB33760, sample SAMEA4777722) | hypersaline lake metagenome | biome: hypersaline environment; feature: brines | place: Spain | collected 2014-08 | depth 0 m ...
GGGCTGCGCGTAGACCTCTACGTGAACGACATCCCCTACCAGCGCATGCAGGACGCGCTGGCGCAGCTCCCCACCGCCGATGGTGCTCTCAAGCAGCTCCGCGACGTGAGTACCGGCGTGGCGTCACCCGCCGCAACCGAGCCCGCCCCGATCGACGACTGGCACAATTCGGCCCTCAACGACGCCCAGCGACGGGCGGTCCGCAAGGCCGTGGCGACCGACGACGTGCATCTGATCCACGGCCCGCCCGGCACCGGCAAGACGACCACCGCCACCGAGGTCCTGCAGCAGTGCGTGGACCGCGGCGAGTCGGTGCTCGCCACCGCCGCCTCCAACACCGCCGTCGACAACGTGGTCGCGTTCCTGGCCGAGCAGGGGACGGATGTCGTGCGGCTGGGGCACCCCGCCCGCGTGAATGATCGCCTCCGGACGCACACGCTCGACGCCCAAATTGAGGACACCGACACCCATCGGCGGTCTCAGCAGAAACGGGAGAAGGCCTTTGCCGTGCTCGACCGGCAGGAGGACCTCACCGCGCCCTCCGGCCGCTGGCGCCGGGGCATGTCCGACCGCAAGATCAAGGAACGGGCCGAACAGGGCCGCGGCTCGCGGGGCGTACCGCCGGAGCGGATCGAGGAAATGGCGGCCTGGCTGGCGCTGCAGGAGCGTGCCGATGCCCTCTTCGACGAGGCCGAGGCGCTGGAGCAGGAAGCCATCGACGAGGTCCTGGGGGCCGCCGACGTGGTGTGCAGCACCAACTCGACCGCCGGGAGCGACCTGCTGGACGGCCACACGTTCGACACGCTCGTGATCGACGAGGCCACGCAGGCCACGGCGCCCTCCTGCTGGATCCCGATGACGCACGCCCGCCGCGCCGTCCTCGTGGGCGACCACAAGCAGCTCCCGCCCACCATCCAAAACCAGGAGGCCGCCCGACGTGGGCTCCGACGCACCCTCTTCGAGCGCCTCGCCCACCACCACGAAACGGCCCCCGAGGCGCCCGGCTCGATCCGGAGCCTGCTGCGCCGGCAATACCGCATGCACGAGACGATCATGGGCTTCCCCAACCGCACCTTCTACGACGGGCGGCTGGAGGCGGACGACACGGCACGCCACCGGACGCTCGCCGACCTCGGCGTGCCCGAGCACGCCCTCCCCGCCGACGAGCGCCGCGCCATTCTCGACCCGGAGGCGCCCCTCGTGTTCGTGGACACGAGTGGGATCGACGCCCCCGAGCACCAGCGCTCCGGCTCCCACTCCCGCGAGAATCCCCGCGAGGCCGACCTCATCGCCCAACTGACGACGGCCCTGTTGGAGGCGGGCGTGGCCCCGTCCGCCATCGCGGTGATCTCCCCGTACGACGACCAGGTCGACCGCATTGACCGTGCTCTCGCCCCGGACGGGCCCGAGACGGACACGGTCGACGGCTTCCAGGGGCGGGAAAAGGAGATCGTCCTGCTCTCGCTCGTCCGCAGCAACGACCGCGGGGCGATCGGCTTTCTCGACGAGCCGCGCCGCTTCAACGTGGCCGTCACCCGCGCCGAGCGCAAGGCCGTGGTGGTGGGCGACGCCAGCACCGTGGCGGCTGCAGACGTGCTCGGCGCGTTCGTTCGCTACGCCGAGACGACCGGACGTGCGGTCCCGCTCTGACCCCTCACCTTCCCCGCAGGGTGCACGGCCGGGTGCACGCCCGCGCCAGCGGCGCCAACCATGGACGGGGCGGCACGCAGGGCCACGGGCACGGAGACACGACCACACCGCTCATCACATGAGGGGCGCGACCGCCGCAGGTGTCCTCCCACCACCCTGCCGTGCAGCATCCCCCGTATCCCCGCCCGAGGCAGCCCGGCGGCACGGCCCGAACGCGCGGCCTTCATGAAGGCACATTTCGGGACAACACGTCCCGGTCCCTCTGGACAACATCCCGAGCACCACCCCCGGTCTCTGAGAGGGCACGGTTTTTGTTCGCAAAAAAGGACGATGCTTCGCACCACGCCCTGCCCGAACAGACGGGGACGACGCTCGGCATTGGCGGGCAGGTCGGACGCGCCGTGGTCCCGTCCGCCGTCCATGCTACACGCCTCCCCCAGCTTCGGCTCGTGGCCCCGAAAAAACGTTGGGCTCCGAAAAAATTGTCAACTCGCAAACCATTCGACGACTTTAACATCTAAACAAGGCCCCACCGACCGCCAGTCCTCGGGCTGGCCTTCTTCATCACCGTTCCCATTTGAGACATGAGCGAATCGAAAGCCCCCTCCCCAGTCGAAAAAGAACTGATCGAAAAGTTCGGCAACATCTACGAGTCCTACGGCCTTCGGCGCCTGCAAGGGCTGATCGTCGGGCTCCTGCTTACGAAGAGTGAGCCGGTGTCCCTCGACGACATGGTCGAGATTCTTGACCGCTCGAAGGGCCCCATCTCCATTTCCGTGCGGCGGCTCGACGACATGGACTACGTCCGCAAGGTGGAGGGCCCGAACAACCGGCGGAACTACTACGAATCTCACCCCAACATTTTCTTCAACAACTTCAAGTTCAACATGCAGACGGTTCGGGAAAACCGCTCGATCGCCGAGCGTTTCCTCAACCGGATCGACACCGAGGGCGACGAGACCGAGAAGACCAAGAGAAGCCTCGAGCACATGGAGGCATTTTATGACCTCATGGAGTCGTTCTTCGAAGACTTCGCCGAGCGCTGGTGGGAGGTCAAGCAGGAGCAGCTGGGGGAGGAATCCAACCAGGAAGCCGTGACCCCTCGGTAGTGCCGCCCCCTCCCCGCACGCCCTCGTCCCCGCCATTCGGGGCTCCGGGGGCACCGCGAGAGGGAGGACGGACGCTTCACCTCGGCCCCTGACGACCGGGCGACCGGCCACGGGGCCCGAGGCCAATCCCCTTCAGTTCTCGACCGCCCGCCACTGAGGGCCTGGTCTGTGAGTTCGTGCGGGCCGCCCCCTACGAGCGGCGCGCCGGCCTCCCCCACCGGCCCGGACGGGAGGACGCCGTCGTCCAGTGGATGCGGCCTCCCCGCTCCCACGCTTTGACGTCTATGCGCAGATTCCTCTTTCTTGTTCTCGCCCCCCTCCTTCTCGCCGCATGCACGACGGTGAACGTTCGCCCGGATGACGCGGCCGACGAGCCGGGCGGGCCCTCGACCGAGGCCGCTCCGCCCACCGATGACGACGGGACGGCAGGGGCGGACGATGGCGAGGACGACCCATTCGAGCCCTGGGGCGAGACGCTCGAGGGCACCCGAAAAGTCGACGGGTTTCTGCCCCTGCACGAGAAAGACGACGGGACGCTCTACGCCGAGATTCCGTCGGAACGGATGGGCGACCCGTTCGGGCTCACCCTCCACGTCAGCCAGGGCGTAGGGGTCTTCAACCTACACGACGGGCTGCCCCTCAGCGACACGCGCCTGATGGAGTTCCGCCGTGTGAACCGCTCCGTGCACCTCGTCCACCGCAACGTTCGCTTCCGGGCGGATGCGGGCCCGATGCGCACGTCCCTAAACGACAACACCGGGGACTCCGTGGTCGAGGCCTTCGACATCGTCAGCCGCAACGACTCGACCGGACACCTGCTGATTGAGGTGTCCGACTTCCTGACGTCGGACTACCCCGAGATCGGCGACCGGCTCAGCCTGTACTTTGGCGGGGCCCCGGCCCCCCTTCAGGGCGGGAAGAGCTACGTGAAAAAGGCCCGGGGCTTTCCCGACAACACGGAGATCGACGTATCGCTTACCTATCAGGGCTCGTCCGCCCCGCTCATCGGAGGCGAGGCCGTCCCCGACTACCGGGCCGTGCCCGTGGGCGTGCGGTACTCCCTGTTTGCACTCCCGGAGTCCAAAATGCAGCGACGCCGCGCCGACGACCGGGTGGGCTACTTCGTCGACGCGGTGAAGGACTTTTCTCGGGACCAGGCGTCCACCCCCTACGTCCGCTACGTGCAGCGCTGGCGCCTGGCGCCCAGCGACACCGCGGCCTACAAGCGCGGCGAGCTCGTGGAGCCGGCCGAGCCGATCGTGTACTACGTGGACCGCACGGTGCCCGACCGGTACCGCGAGTACGTGAAGCAGGGCATCGAGGCCTGGAACGAGGCCTACCGCGCCGCCGGGTACAAAAACGCGGTCGAGGCCCGGGTCGCGCCGGACGATTCCACGTGGAGCGCCGAGGACATCCGCTACTCCACGGTGCGGTGGACGGCGGCCCACCAGATGGGCTACGCCATCGGCCCCTCGCAGACGGACCCGCGGACGGGCGAGATTCTGAACGCCGACATCCTCATCTCCTCCTCGTTCGTGCGCGGCTGGCAGGACACCTATAGCCAGATCACCCCCGGCCCGAGCGCGGACACGGGCGCCCTCGCCCAGGGGCCGGTGTCGTCCCGCACCCCCAAGGCCCTCCGCAAGATGCTCTCGCCGGAGCTGGCCCGGCAGGCCTGCTGGGCGGAGCGCGGCATGGCACAGCAGATCGGCCTGCAGCGAACCCTCCTCCTCGCCCGGGGCGCCATCGCTCCCGGCGAGTCCATGCCCGAGACGTACCTCGGCGCGGCCATCAAGGACCTCGTCATGCACGAGGTCGGTCACACGCTCGGCCTGCGGCACAACTTCAAGGCCTCCTCCGGCATCCCCAACGACGAGCTCCACGACGAGAGCTACACCGAAGAGCACGGGGTGAGCCTGTCGGTGATGGACTACGCCCCCGTCAACGTTGCCCTCGACGAGGAGGAGCAGGGCCACTACTGGAACCCAACCGTGGGGCCCTACGACGAGTGGGCCATCAAGTACGGGTACATGCCCATCGCCGAGCAATCCGACGACGGCGCCCTGACCCGAAACGGGCCCCTCGCCGACACGGCGACCGCCGCGACGGCGGGCCTCCACAAGATTGCCGCCACGTCGAGCGACCCGACGCACCGCTACGGCACCGACGAGGACACCTGGCTGGGCGGCTACGCCGTCGACCCGCTGACGAACGCCTGGGAGCTGGGCAGCGACCCGATGGCCTTCGCCGAGACCCGCGCGGCCCTCGTGAAAACGGTGATGCCGAAGCTCGAAGACCGGCTCGTCTCGGCGGGCGAGCGCTACTACCCCCTCCGCCGGGCCACCACGGCCCTCCTCATGGAGCGGTACCGGTCGCTTCGTCCCGTTACGAAGACCGTGGGCGGCAGCTACGTGGCCCGCGACCACAAGGGCACGCCCGACGCCCGTCCCCCGCTTCGGCCCGTACCGGCGGAGGAGCAGCGCGAGGCCGTACAACTGCTCGTAGACGAGGCCTTCGCCCCCGACGCCTTCGAGTTTGACCCGGAACGGCTCAACAAGCTGGCCCCAAACCGACGCTCGCACTGGGGCACGTCCCCGAGCCTTCCCCTCGACTACCCCGTGCACCGCCGCGTCCACACCATACAGCGCAACCTGCTCCGCGAGCTGCTCCACCCGGCCCGCCTGCAGCGCATGATCGACGCCCAGGCCCGCACCCCGGACGGCGCCGGGTACGCACCGGGCGCCCTCTTCCGGACAATGACCGACGCCATCTGGAGCGAGCTCGACACGGCCGGCCCCCAGCCCGCCCCCATCAATTCGTTCCGGCGGCCGCTGCAGCGCACCTACGCCGACATGCTGATTGAACTCATGATGGGCACCACCAGCTGGATCACCATCACCACGGCCGGCATCGACCAGATCGACGCCCCCGAGGATGTCCGCTCGGTGGCACGGCTGGAGCTGACCGAGCTGTCCGACCAGATCGAGACCGCCCTGGGCACTCCCGGTCTGAAGCGGGAGACACGGGCCCACCTGTCCGAGACGCAGGCCCGCATCGACCGGGCCCTGAACGCATCGCTGGACCTGAGCCCGTAGGGTGTTGAGGGGTGGGGTTTTGCGTTGAGGGTTCTGTGGTGACAATCGAGCATTTCGCGGAGCCAGATCCCCCAACGCTCAACCCTAAACGCTCAACCCTAAACGCTCAACTCCCAACGCCTTCCCTCTCTCGCCCAATCCCCCTTCGTCCAACCCATGCCCTTCGACGACCAGCTCCGCCCCGATACGTCCGCGCTGTACACGGACCTCTATCAGCTCACCATGCTGCAGGCCTACTGGCGGGAGGACATGGACGAGCCGGCGGTGTTCGACCTCTTCGTGCGCCGCCTGAAAGACCGGCACTACCTGGTGGCCTGTGGGCTTGAGCAGGCGCTGGAATTCTTGGAGACGCTTTCGTTTTCGGAGGCGGCACTCGACCACCTCGCCACGCAGGACCCGTTCGAGCCCGCCTTCCTCGACTGGCTGGCCGACTTCGAGTTTACCGGCGACGTGTACGCCGTGCCCGAGGGCACGCCGGTCTTCCCCGACGAGCCGCTGGTGGAGGTTGTGGCCCCCATCGGGGAGGCCCAGCTCGCGGAGACGTTTCTCCTGAATCAGATTACGTTCCAGACGACGATTGCCTCGAAGGCGAGCCGGATCGTCGAGGCCGCCCAGCTCGATGGAGAGGACCGGATCGTGGCCGACTTCGGCATGCGTCGGACGCACGGCACCGATGCGGCGGTGAAGGGCGCCCGCGCGGCGTACGTCGCGGGGATCGACGCCACCTCCAACGTGGCCGCCGGCCAGGCCTACGACCTGCCGGTCACCGGCACCATGGCCCACAGCTACGTCGAGGCGCACGACTCGGAAGTGGAGGCCTTCCGCGCCTTCTCGGCGCTCTACCCGGAGACGATTTTGCTGGTCGACACCTACGACACGCTCGACGGCGTGCGCAAGGTAATCGACCTGATGAACGAGACAGGCGACGAGGTGCAGGTGCGCGGCATCCGGCTCGACTCGGGCGACCTTGCGGAGCTGGCCCGCTCCTCCCGTACCCTGCTCGACGAGGCCGGCCTTGCCGACGTCATGATCTTCGCCAGCGGGGGGCTCGACGAGCACACGATCGCGGACCTCCTCGACCGCGGCGCCCCCATCGACGGCTTCGGGGTCGGCACCCGGATGGGCACGTCCGCCGACCAGCCCGCCCTCGATACCGCCTACAAGCTATCCGGGTACGCCGGGACGCCCCGCATGAAGCTCGCCCCCGAGAAGTCGAACCTACCGGGGCGAAAGCAGGTCGTCCGCCAGTACGAGGACGGCACGGCCGTCCGGGACGTCATCGCGACCGAGGACGAGCAGACGAACGGGGCGCCGCTGCTGGAACGCGTCATGGCCGACGGGAAGCGGACCGAGGCCGGGGCCCCGCGTCCCCTGTCGGCAATCCGGGAACACGCGGCGGCGCGGCTGGACGAGTTGCCGTCTCGCCTCCGCGCTCCCACCGCCAACCCGGAGGACTACGACGTCGTTCTCAGCGACGCCCTGGAGAAACGGGTCGCGGACACCCGCGACGCCCTGGCGGAAACGATGGCCGCCGAAGCCGCGTAGCGGCAGGTTCGCGTTCTCTGTCTCGCTTCTCCCGGGGCGAAAGGGGCGAAGGCCCAGCGGACTCGGCCTTCCCATCGCGAGGCGCCGGCCCGAGATTACGGACGGGCCCCTCGCGGTGGGCGGCGAAAATAGGTCGACACGACGTTCACGGTCCGGCGTCCACGACGAACATGGGGGAGCGTAGGAGAACGAGAGACTGGAAGAGGGCGGCGCGGGCACTGGCGCATGCGACGCACCTCCCGGCTCGGAGATGGCCACGCGACCCTCAATTCCCCACCGTCCAATCCTCACCACCTTCAGCCAACAACATGGCCGTAAACTGGGGCATCCTGGGCACCGGCAACATCGCCCACCTCGTCGCCGAGGATCTACGACGCCTTCCCAACGCAGAGCTAACCGCCGTGGGCTCTCGGGCGCAGGCCCGGGCCGACACGTTCGGGGACACGTTCGACGTTCCGCACCGGCACGGGTCCTACGAGGCCCTCGTGGCCGACCCGGCCCTCGATGTCGTTCACGTGGCGACTCCACACTCGGCCCACCTCGAACACGCCACCCTGGCGCTGGAGGCCGGGCACGCCGTCCTCTGCGAGAAACCCCTCGCCCTGAACGCCGCGCAGGCCGAACGGCTCATCGACACCGCCCGGCGGCACGACCAGTTTTTGATGGAGGCGATGTGGACCCGCTTCCTCCCTGTCATGGACGACGTCCACCGCCTCGTGCACGAAGAACGCGTCCTCGGCGACGTGCACCTGCTCCGGGCCGACATCGGCGTGACGCAGCCCGTCGACCCGACCCACCGACTCTTCGACCCTGCCCTCGGCGGCGGGGCCCTCTTGGATCTTGGCGTGTACCCCGTGGCGTTTGCCTTCGACCTGTTCGGCGCGCCGGACACGGTCACCTCCTCGGCCGTCCTCGCCGACACCGGCGTCGACGCGCAATGCGCGGCCGTCTTCCGCTACGACGACGGGACGCAGGCGATGTGGCACGCCTCGCTGGGGGCCGACGCCGGACGGACCTGCGTGCTTGCCGGCCCGGAGGGACGCCTGCGGGGCACGCGGGCCTGGTGGAAGGGGGCCCCGTTTGAGCTCACCCGGAGCGACGGCGCGACGGCGTCCTGGGCCCGCCCGTACGAGGGGAACGGCTACCAGTTTGAGGCCGCCCACGTTATGGCCTGCCTCCGTGAGGGGCGCACGGAGAGCCCCGTGATGCCCCTCGACGAGAGCCACGCCCTCCTGCGGACGATGGACGCCCTCCGCGCGGAATGGGGCGTCGCGTATCCCCAAGAGGCGTAGGGGACGGCCCGGCCGCGGTCCCACAACCGCCGGCGGAACCCGGCGGCAACTTCGCGTCCGGACCGTCGTTGGGAACGGGGCACCGACCAGATTGCCCTCTACACCTTCTCTCTCGCTTTCCCTTCTCGTTCCACATGCCCATGTCGTCTGTTCGTCATTCCACGCCCCTGGTTCTCCTCGTCACGGCCCTCCTGCTGGGCGGGTGCTCGTCACTGAGCAATACGGAGAAAGGAGCCATCATCGGAACCGGCGCCGGCGCGGCCGGCGGCGCGGCCGTGGGCAAGGCCGCCGGGGGCACCGCCGAGGGCGCCATCATCGGCGCGGCCGTGGGCGGCGCGGCCGGGGCCCTTATCGGCAGCCGCATGGACACCAAGGCCGAGGAGCTCGACGAGGAACTCGACAACGCCGACGTGGAGCGGGTCGGGGAGGGCATCAAGGTGACCTTCGACAGCGGCATTCTGTTTGACTTCGACTCCTCCACCCTCCGCGCCGAGGCCCGCCAGAACCTGACCGAGTTCGCGGAAAGCATGCAGGGGTTCGAGGACACCAAGATTCTCGTCGTGGGCCACACGGACGCCCAGGGCTCCGAAGAATACAACCAGAAGCTATCGGACCGACGCGCGGAGTCGGCCACACGGCACCTCGTGGACCGCGGCGTCGATCCGAGCCGCCTGACGTCTGTGGGGCGGGGCGAGACCGAGCCCGTCGCCTCCAACGAGACGGAGGAGGGCCGTCAGCAAAACCGGCGCGTCGAGGTTGCCATCTACGCCAACGAGGAGTACCGGGAGCGCGTGCAGGCGCAGACGGAGGGCAGCGGCGGCCGGTAGCGGTAGCCTCCCCCTTCGAGGCGGTCCTGAGCCGACCAACGCTGGGGCCGGGGCGAGGCCCCTTCAGCCGGACGCCCGCAACCGGGCCGACCAGGTTGCGGACATGGTTCCTCATCCCCCCGAGCCGAAGAGGGGGCCGTCCGTCCCGACACAGACGCGAGCACCCGGCGCAGACCGACAGGGGCGGCATCCAGGTCGTGCTGCGCAACCGGGCGTCGAACGCGATCACATGCCCCTCCGCCTCCCCACACTGGTCTCCGCTTCCCCTCCACGAGAGCCCACCGTCGCCCACTAGTCCTCTTCTCCGCGGAGGTGCCAGCGCCCGAGCCGCCGCTCCAATTCCTCCAAGACGAACGCCGAGAACCGCCGTCCCAGACGGGGACACAGCGGAAGGGGGGCGCCTGCGCCCTCCGGGCGGCTGTAGGTGAGCCGGCACGATGCTCCCTCTTCGATCGTGCAGAACACGTCGTACACGTTGCCGCCCACATGCTCCACCGCGACCCGAAGCCCCACCTCGAACCGGCCCCCACACCGCACCTGGATCTTCACCGGCGGCCCCGGATCGGTCCGGGCGACCTCCACGTCCATGCCGTGCAGATCGGCACACCGCTGGGCCAGGGCCGACGCAAGGCTGCGGCAGGTGACGTCGGCAATCTGAGTCGCGGGCGCGCCCTCATCCGCAGAACGCGAGTGGGCATCGGGCATGGCTCGGCGGGTCTCGTGGCACAAAGGCGGGGTCGGGGGCCAGGCCCCCGGACAGGCCCTGGCCCTCCGATGCATCACGTGCATCCTACGGGGCCTGCTTCCAGTCAAACGAGGGGCGCACGCCCAAACGGCCCGAGGGATACGCCCTCTTCACAAGTGTGCACTTGGTATAAAGCGAGGGCCACGCCAATGATCCGTGGAAAGGGCCCCGCTTGCCCTTCGTGAAGGGGCACCCAGGGGGCAGGCGGAGGCACTGGGGGGCGCCCTGGGCCGCGGCGACAGGCACAGGGGCCACAGGAAGCCGAACGCGACACGGCGGGGCGCAGAACGCGTCGCGTGTGGTCCCCGTGGTCCAGGGAGCATGGGACGTGCCTTGTGCTGGTAGCGTCTCGGAGCGACCGCCAGAAGGCAGGCGGGTTGCCTTCATGCCCCGCGACCGACATTTTGGAGGTGCCCAGTGCTCTTTCCTTCCTCGTGACCCGGATCTGCCGCGATGCAGGTCGAGACCCATCATACCGACGACACGCTGGTCCTTGCGCCCGTGGGTGATTGGACCCTTGACCGGCCGCTGCCCGACGCACGGGCCGTGATGGTAAACGCCGCCCCGTCGAGCCCCGTGGCGGCGGTCGCCTTCGACACCTCCGGGCTGGGCGACTGGGACAGCAGCCTCGTCACCTTTCTCTTTGAGGCCGCCGAGTACGGCCGGGCCCACGACCTGGACGTGCGGATCGACACGCTCCCCACGTCCCTAGAGCGGCTCGTCGCGCTCTCGCAGGCCGTGCCGGAGGCGGACACGACGCCGGAGGCGGAGGACACGGCTCTGCTCGCCCGCCTCGGCCACTGGGGCCTGGCGGCGTACGACGAGGCGCACGCACTGGTTACCTTCCTGGGGCAGGCCGTCCGCAGCGTGGGCGCCATCCTCACCGGACGGGGGCGGATGCGCTGGCGCACGTTCGGGGTGGCCCTGCAGGAAAGCACCGCCTCGGCCCTGCCCATCGTCACGGTCATCAGCCTCCTCGTGGGCCTTATCGTCGCGTTTCTGGGGGCCGTGGTGCTCCAGCGGTTCGGGGCGGACTACTTCGTCTCCTACCTCGTCAGCTACGGCATGCTGCGGGAGTTGGGGGCCCTCATGACCGCCATCATCATGACGGGCCGCACCGGGGCCGCGTTCGCCGCCGAGCTCGGGAGCATGCAGGTGAACGAGGAGATCGACGCGCTGGAGACGTTCGGCATCTCGCCGATCGACTTTCTGGTGACGCCCCGCATCCTGGCGGTCGTGCTGGCGCTGCCCATGCTCACGCTCTACGCGGACGCGCTGGGCATCGTCGGCGGCATGGGGGTGGCCGTGACCATGCTGGACCTCACGACCACGCAGTTTCTCACGGGCCTCCTGGAGCCGGTCGTGCTGTCCGACGCCCTCGTGGGGATCTTCAAGGCCGTCGTGTACGGCGGCATCATCGGCCTCGCCGGGTGCATGCGGGGGCTACAGGCCGGCGACGACGCCTCGGCGGTGGGCCAGGCCACGACATCCGCCGTCGTCACCGGCATCCTCCTCATTGTCTTCGCCAACGCCGTCATCGACTGGGCCGCGGCCGTGCTTCAGGTGTAGGGACGGCCCGTAGGATCCGCAGCGCGTCATGCGCCTCGACCGCTTGGCGTAGATTGTGGGATGGTGCTCCGTGGACCGTGAGGGGTGAGGCGGGGCTCCGATTTTGAATTGCCCCGAATCACGCGTCCCGTGTCACGCGTCCCGCACCGTGAGCCACGCATCATTCCGGATCGTCCTCCCGTACCGCTCGGCATCCCGGTTTATCGCCCATGTCCCCCCCCGAATCCGCCCCTGCCATTTCGGCCGAGGATCTCGTGCTCGCCTTCGGGTCCTTCGTGGTGATGGAGGACCTCACGTTTGACGTGGAGTCGGGCGAGATTTTTGCCATCATGGGCGGGAGCGGGTCCGGCAAGAGCACCCTGCTCAAGCACCTGTTCGGCCAGATGCACCCGTCCGCGGGCACAATTCGGATCGGCGGGCGCGACCTGTGGGCGATGAGCGCGGACGAACGCGCCGCAATGCTCCGCGAGGTGGGCATCCTCTACCAGGCGGACGCGCTCTGGAGCACCATGACGCTCGCCGAGAACGTGGCCCTGCCCCTCGAAGAACACACGGCCCTCGCGGCCCCGGACATTGACCGGATCGTGTCGCTCAAGCTCGCCCTCGTCGGCCTGCGGGGCTTCGAGGACTTCCGTCCCCACGAAATCAGTGGGGGCATGCGGAAGCGGGCCGCCCTCGCCCGGGCCGTCGCCCTCGATCCCGACCTGCTGTTCTTCGACGAGCCGACCTCCGGCCTCGACCCGATCAGCGCCCGGCGCCTCGACGACCTCATCCTACAACTGCGCGACAGCCTCGACACGACCGTCGTGGTGGTGAGCCACGACCTGGAAAGCATCTTTACCATCGCCGACCGCGCGCTCTACCTCGACATCGACACCAAGACGATGACGGCCCTCGGCCCCCCTGAGGACCTGCGAAGCAACCCACCCAACGAGCGCGTGTACCAGTTCCTGACTCGGTCTCTCGACAACGAATAGCACCGGGCCCCGCCCGCTCGCCCTTCCAATCTATGAGCCAACGTGTCAGCCCAACCCTTATCGGCCTCTTCGTCGTCGGCGCCCTGGCGCTGGGCGTCGTGGGGGTGGGGGCCTTCGGCTCCGGGCAGTTTTTCGAGCAGCGAACGACGTTCATCAGCTACTTCGACGAGTCGGTCAACGGGCTCGACGTGGGCGCCCCGGTCAAGTTCAAGGGCGTGCCCATCGGCGAGGTGACGGACATCAACCTGCGCGTCGACCTCGAAAACGAGACGTTTCAGGTGCCGGTGCAGTACGCAATCAACCTCGATCCCGTGACGGACACCACCGGGGCGCGCCTCAACCTCGACGACCCGACCCTGCTCCGCGACCAGATCGAGGATGGGCTGCGGGCGCAGCTGCAGCTCGAAAGCATCGTCACCGGCAAGCTGTACGTCGAGCTCACGTACATCTCCGACCCGGACTCGGCCGTCTACGCCCAGGGCCCGCCGTCCCGCCTCTCCATTCCGACCGAGCTCTCCCCCCTGGCCAAGCTCGGCGAGGGCGCGTCCGGCCTGGTGACGAACCTGCGCCAGTTCGACGTGACGCAGATCAACGAGAACCTCGTCACCTTCCTCGTCAACGCCAACGACAAGCTGGAGGCGCTCGACGCCGAGGCGATCAACCGCTCGGCCCTGTCGACCATCGAGTCGGTGCGGGAGGTGGTGGAGTCCAAGGAGGTGCGCACCGCGTTGCAGGACATGCCAAAGGCCACCGAGCGGCTGCGGGCCACCATCAAGGACGCACAGGCCCTGATCCAGCGGCTCGATCGGGGCGTGGAGCCGACGGCCGACGAGCTCGAAAAGACGAGCCGGCAGCTCCGCGCGACCCTAAAACGGATGCGCCGCACGATGGACGAGGTGGATCAGACCCTCTCCCCCAATTCCGGCATCGGCTACCAGATGAACGAGGCCCTCTCGAACCTCTCGGAGGCCACGGAGGCCCTGCGGGTGCTCGTGCAGTCCCTGGAGCGCAACCCCAGCATGTTCCTCCGCGGCCGCGAAGAGCCCCCTCCCTCGAACCAGCAGTAGTTCCATGACTGTGCCCGTCCCCTCCGTTCTTCTCCGTCGGCTCGGATGGTGCGCCGTGGTCGTCGGCCTGGTCGCGCTCTCGACGGCCGGGTGTGTGCGCCTGTTGGAGCCGCGCACGAGCGACGCCACCTATTACCTGCTCGACGGCGCGTCGCCCCCCGATACCGCGGCGACGCCGCCCCCATCCACGGACCCGACCGGCCTGCGGATCGGCCTGCAAAGCCCGCGCCTGGCCCCCTACCTCGACGAGACGCGCCTCGTGACGCGCCACGGCCCCAACGCGGTCGCGTTTTCCGAATTTCACCGGTGGGGCGAAACCCTAGACCGGGGCATCGGTCGCACCGTGGCCCGCACGCTGGAGGCCCGTCCGGGGATCCGGTCGGTAGAGGGGGTGCCGTGGCCGCGCGGGGCGACCTTCGACTACCTCCTGCGGCTGCACGTCCTCAGCTTCGAGGGCGTCGGGCCGCGCCCCCCAGGGCCGGACGCCGACGACGATGCCCCCCCACCGGACGGCCACGCTCAGATGACTGTGCAGTGGACCCTTCGCCGGCCAGGGGCGGACACCGTGTTGGTGCAGGAAACCACCCATCACCGAACGGAAGACTGGCGTGTAACCGACTACGAGGGGCTCGTTGCCCGCCTTAGCCGCGGCCTCCACGTGCTCGCAGACGACGTGGGGACGCACCTTCAGGCGCTCCACCGCCCGTAGCCCCAGTGCAGGCGAGCGTTCGCAGGCGTGCCCGCCCCCCGACGCCGCTACGACTGCCGGCTCGTCCAGTCCAGCCAGCCGGACAGGCCGAAGTAAAACGCGGGGTACACGAACGACACCCCGAGGACCCAGTCGCCCCCCCATGCCGGCAGCTCGGGGAAGGTGGGCAGCAGCGCCAGCAACAGCCCGAGCCACGCGACGCCCCCCACCGTCACGATGGCGCGCCACGGCGTCGGGGCGGCGTTCGGGTAGACGAACCGGACCGGCACCAGCGTCAAGACGGTGAGCGTAAGGACCGACCCCAGCGACACGTAGGCCCCGACCGCCCCGTACTCGACGGCGAGCAGGCCCACGTAGTACGCCACCACGTTCCAGTACGAGGGAAAACCGAGGAAGAAGCCCTCCTGGCTCTGCTTCGCCGCGGTGTTAGCAAACCCCAGGAGGCTGGCCACCATTGCGAGCGTGACCCATAGGCCGTCCCACCCCGGCAGCCAGTCCATCCGCCACACGAGGGTGAGGGGAATGAACGTAAACGTCAGGTAGTCGACGATCAGGTCGATGGTCTTCCCTAGGATGCGGGAGGCGTAGAGCTTCACGTCCCACAGCCGCGCCAGGGGCCCGTCCGCCGCGTCGATGAAGACGGCCAGGGTCAGCCAGCCGAAAACCCATCGCGGGTCCAGGTCGACCCGCACGACCTCCCGCATGGCCAGAAACGCGAACGCCACCCCCGACGCCGTGAACAGGTGGACGAAGTAGGCGCGCACCTTGCGGCCCAACCGGATCCGTTCGGACCGGTCCTTCAGATCGCTCAAGTCAGTGGATCCCATGCGGATCGTGTCCTCTGCGGCACCGGTGTCGGCGGCCGCACGTGGGCGGAAGTGGCGGTGGATGCCTATTACCTACAGATCAAGCCCCATAGGTGTCCATGACGAAACAGCAACATAAACGGGTACTCTTTCCGTTCCACGGGGCGGGGCTCCAGGCGTCCATGCCTACTTTTCCTTGAACACCAGCGTCAGCGGGACGCCTTCAAACCCGAGCGCGTCCCGCAGCTTCCCCTCCAGGTACCGCTTGTAGTCGGTGCGGATGCCCTCCGGGTGGTTCGCGAAGAACACGAACACGGGCGGGGCCGTGCGCACCTGCGTGGCGTAGGTGATGTTGACGAACGCCCCGCTGCTGGTGGTGGGGGGATGTTTTTCGTCGAGGGCCGCCTGGACCACGTCGTTCAGGGCGCTCGTCTGCACGCGCGTCGCCCGCGCCTCCGCCACCTCCAGGGCTTTGTCGAGCAGCTCGTACACGCGCTGTTTGGTCACGGCCGACACGTACACGATGGGCACGTGGTCGAGCGTGCCCAGGTACTGCCGCAGATACTTCGTGTACTGGTCCATCGTGCCGTCGTCTTTGGGGACCAGATCCCACTTGTTGACCGCCACCACCATGCCCTTCTTGTGCTCGTTGACCTCCGAGAGCACACTGAGGTCCTGCTTGTGCAGCTCCTCGGTGGCGTCGAGGACGAGCACGCACACGTCGCCCGCCCGGATGGCCCGCTCGCTGCGGACGGTGGCGTAAAACTCGACCCCGTCGGCCTTGGAGCGCTTTTGCATGCCGGCGGTGTCCACGAGCATCAGGTCGCGCCCCTCGTACTGCACGACGGACTGGACCGTGTCGCGGGTGGTGCCGGGCCTCTCGGTCACGATGGCGCGGTCGAACCCCAGGGTGGCGTTGACGAGCGACGACTTGCCCGCGTTCGGCTTCCCCACCAGCGAGACCTGCACGCGGTCTTTGTCCGCCTCGTCTTCCGTGCCGGGAAGCTCCTCCACGAGCGCCGCCATCATGTCGTCCACGCCCCGCTTGTTGGTGCTGCTCACCGGATACACCTCGCCGAGGCCCAGCTGGTAGAATTCGCTCGCGTCCCACTCGCGCTCCTCGTTGTCCGCCTTGTTGGCGACGACCATCACGGGCGTCTCGGTGGGGCGGAGCACGGTCGCAATCTCCTTGTCCATCTCCGTGATGCCGGTCGTCACGTCCACCACGAAGAGGATGACGTCGGCGTCCTCCAAAGCAATCTCGGCCTGCTCGCGGATCGCCCGCTCGTAGGGGTCGTCCGAGCGCGGGACGTAGCCGCCGGTGTCGACGAGGGGGATGGTGTGTCCCTTCCACTCGGCCTCCCCGTAAACGCGGTCGCGCGTGACGCCGGGCGTGTCCTCGACGATGGCCTGGCGCGAGCCGGTGAGGCGGTTGAAGAGGGTGGACTTGCCGACATTCGGCCGGCCGACGATGGCTACCAGCACAGCGGGAAGGGGGAATTGGGAAGAGGGAAGGAGTGACGGGAGCGGGCTTACGACTGGAGGGAGCGCATGAGGGAGAGGAGCATTTTGCTCTCTGTGGTCGTCCTCCGGAGGGGTTCGTTCCGGGGTCCTTCTGTCATACACGACAGGCGCTCCGCGATGATGACCTGCGCCCCCCAGCAACGAACTCCGGGTCTGCTCCAAATGGTACCTGCTCCACATGGTACACGCACTCGTCGCGCGAACTGTATCCCTACCCCTCGGCAATATTCGATGGAATTGGGACCGCGGCCCGACGCAACTGCGAGGTCAACTCGTACTGCTCCCGCTCCGGAAATCCGTCCCTCACGTCCCTCTTCCCCCGAAAAGCTATCGTCGTTCCTTCCAGTCCAGGTACAGTGCCCGGGCGCACATGAAGGCCGACTCGGCGGTCTGCGTCGTGAACCAGTAGTTGACCCCCGCGCCCACGGCGGCCCCGGCCAGGGGCACGGTCTGGCCCAGCTTGCGCTCCAGGAGCGTCTTCGCAATCTCGCGCGGCAGGTGGCGGTTCTGGTCGCGGAAGGTGCCGGACACGCGCCCCGCGTAGTCGAGGTCGTCGGCGAACGCGGCGGCGGCCACGCTCACCTCGCGCAGCGCCTCGTTGCGCGCCTCGCGCCCCCCGGACGCCGCCACGTTGAAGATCGACAGCACGAGCGGCCGAAACATCGGCCCCTCCAGCGAGAAGCCGTAGCTGGCCGCAATCTGCTGGATCAGGCGCAGGTTGATGGTGAACAGGAGCGGGATGTCGGCGGCGACGAAGGCGGTGCCGGCGAGCCCCGTTCCGCCCCCTTCCAGGGCCGCAAGGAGCGTGTTCTGCCGGAAGCGGCTGCGGGCCAGCTCGTCGAGGTCGGCGACGGGCCGGTTGCGCAGGTCCTGGACGGACTCGGCGGGCAGGCCGCGGTCCTCCGCGGCGGCCAGGATGTCGTCGGCCGCGTGCGTCCATTCCGACGCGTCGCTGAGGGTGGAGAGGAACTGCTCCACCCGGTCGGTCACCTGGTCCATCTGGTCGGGCGAGACGACCTGCTCCACGGCCCAGTCCACCGGCCGCATGGCCCAGTCCATGGCCTGCGACGCCACGGAGGCGTCCGCGTGTTGCCAGTCCTCAATCTCGCGGCGAACGGCTTTTTCCTCGTCGGTCAGTCGCATGGTGTCGGGCATGAGGAAGAAGAGAACAACCGCTTCTACAACGCGAGGTACCCTGAAAAGATGCGGACGGGTCTTTGATGTCGTTCCTCGCGGGGGACGAGAGTGCCGAAGCGATTGTTACGAACGATCCGGTCGCCTCCATCCCCGACGCCGATACACCTCCTCCGGCCCATAGACGATTCGACGCGGGGCCGCCTCGTCGGGCGCGAGGCCGTAGCGCTCCGGCGCGTCGCGGTACAGCAGGGCCCCGAGCGGCAGCATGATCGCCGCCCGAAGTCCGCCCATGATCAGGCACGTCGTCTGCCAGCCGTAGGCCTGGCGGCCCCTTTCCATGAGGGGCGGGAAGAGCGCCGTGGCCCCGGCCGTGCCCAGTCCCAGCCGCTGACCCAGCGCATGCCCGCACAGCTCGCCGCGAGTAGCGCAATCAGGACGACGGCCACCCGGCGCGGCCCGTACCGGTCGAGCAGTCGTCCCGCGAGCGGAAGGCCGAGCG
>ERZ1034569.299-NODE-299-length-18537-cov-12.096418_pt1 | contig 18537 bp, 23 predicted proteins | sample MGYA00520706_ERZ1034569 | MGnify/ENA primary metagenome ERZ1034569 (study PRJEB33760, sample SAMEA4777722) | hypersaline lake metagenome | biome: hypersaline environment; feature: brines | place: Spain | collected 2014-08 | depth 0 m ...
AGCGATGCAAGACTAAACACGGACGCCCCGCGCCACCGTGCGCGGGGTACTTCACTAGACAGATAACTAAAACAGCTATCTGTACCTGCTCCAGGGGTCTGTGGGACGCTACTACCCGATTTGTATCGTTAGGCTGCCGGCTAAAACAACTCCTTGGCCCGCTGTCCACCGGCCGAAGGCGACTAAAACAGCCGTTTGTGCCTCCGCGTGGCTTTTATCTGCAGGGGGGGTATCGGTGGATAGGCAACAATGAGCAGTATCTTTCCGCTCCGGGACACAGTCACCCGGGACGAGGACCGGGAGCCTCGACTCGTCGACCTGGACGAGGAGACGGCCGACGAGGTGTTCGAGGCGCTCTCCTCGGGGACCACGCGCAGCATCTTCCTCTCACTCCACCAGAATCCACAGACAGCCTCTGACCTGGCCGACGAGACAGAGACATCGGTGCAGAACGTCCAGTACCACCTCGGCAAATTGAAAGACGCCGAGTTGGTCGAGGTCGTGGACACCTGGTACTCGGAGCGGGGGACAGAGATGAAGGTGTACGCGCCGAAAGACGATTCACTGGTGCTTTTCGCCGGGCGCGACAAGCAGAGCACGCTCCGGAGTCTGCTCAACCGGGTCGCCGGCGTGCTCACGCTGCTCGTTCCCGCAAGCATCCTCGCCGGACTCGGGGCACACTGGACCACCGGAACACAGGACGGCAGCGACCAGGCGATTCCCGTTGAGACGACCACCAGCGACCCGGGAGGCGACTCCGGGGCGGATGCCGGCGGGAACAGGGCTGACCAGGATACCGGGGGTGACGACGTGTTCAGCCCCACGGGCGAGAGCTCTGTCGACCCCCCCGAGGCGACCACCGCCGACAGTGTCGTCGTGACAGAGAATCATACCGCCTACGTGTTCGACAACGACACGGCCCACGAGATACACAACGCCACGGTCACCGACACCTCGCTGCTGACGCCGGGTGAGGAGTCGGCCTACGTCGTCGAGGGCGAGACCGTGGAGGCGGCAAACGAGAGCATCTTTCTCGTCAGGGGCGAGACTGACCCGGCGTCGAACGCGACCATCCCGGTGGAGGCTGTCGACAGCACCGCGGACACATCGGCGGCGATCGCGGGACTCGACCCGGCACTCGCTGTCGGGGCTAGCGTGTTGCTCGGCGGGTTGCTCGTCGCGGGTGGTTTGGCCGCTTGGTACGGACTCCCTACCGGGTCGAGTGGAACCGAATAGCGTTGAGTCGAACGGAGCAGGTCAGGATTCGTCGTAGACTGGTACTGCGGCGCCGCTCGTGACCGTCGTGGCGTCGCTGCAGAGCGCGAGAACTACATCGGCGATATCGGCGGGGTCTGCCCACTCGTCGTGGTCGGCATCCGGCATCATCTCTCGGTTCATCGGTGTGTCGATGACACTCGGCATGATGGTGTTCGCACGGACGGTGCCCTCGTTCTCCTCGGCGATGCTCTCGGTGAGCAGTCGGACCCCCGCCTTGCTCGCCCGGTACAGCGCATCCCCTTCACCGCCCGACAGCGAGGAGCGGGAGGCCACGCTCACCACCGCACCCTCGCGCTCGCGGAGATGCGGGAGCGCGTGTTTCGCGCCCAGAAACGCCGTCTTCAGGTTCACGTCGAACAGCAGGTCAAACAGGTCGACGTCGGTCTCGTGGACCGGGTCACCACCCCGCCAGGTGCCGGCGATGTTGGCGAGGTAGTCGAGTCTGCCGTGTGTCTCAACAACCGACTCGACAGTGTCGGCGACATCACGCTCCTCGGTGAAATCGGCCCGGTAGTAGTCGAGACGCTCCGGCGAGTCGAACAGGAACTCCTCGCTGTCCGACGCGACGATGTCGCTTCCACAGACGGTCGCACCCGCCTCGAGGAACCGCTCCGCAACTGCGCTCCCGAGCGCGCCGCCGACGCCTGTCACCAGCACTACACTGTCGCTGAAGTCGAACTGAACGGACATACGCCGGTGTTGTGGCTCCGAGGGAATAAACTCGTAGCTCCGCCGGTCACGTCTCCGGGCTCTCCCGGGCCCCGATTGTTTCGATTGCGCGCTGACCTGCCGTCACGACGTCGTCGGGGAACTGGTCGGCCCTGGCCTGCAACTGGTCCGGGGTGAGCCACTCCCACGCCGACGCGGGTGCCTCGTCGGTCCCGGGGTCAATGTCGCGGCTGTCGACGCGCCCGTAGTAGACGAAATCGACGTGCTGGTGGGCCACGTCCCCGTCGATAGAATCGATATCCTCGAGCAGGAACTGCTGTGGCTGTGGGATGCTGCGTGCCGTCTCGGAGTGCAACTCGCCCACAGGGGCGACCAGTTCCACCGGGAGGCCGAGCTCCTCTTGGGTCTCCCGGACCGCCGCCTCGTGGGGCAGTTCATCCCGCTCGATGTGGCCACCCGGCGGCAGCCACATTCCGAGTTTGGCGTGCTCGTGCAGTGCTGTCGCACCGTCATGGACAACGTAGACGGTGGCCACAAAGTGCCGTGTCGTCTCCATACAGAGAGCAACGTCGGACACGGCTTGTGTGTTGTCCCTCTCGAAGCGTTTAAACGGGATACGCCGGTAACGTATGTATGAGCACGCGACCGGCAGAGAAGACTCTCTCCGAGGACGAGCGCCGGGGACTCGAGCTCGTCCGGGAGACTGGCGGTATCCACCAGAGCGACTTCTGGAAGCAGCTCGACGTGAGTTCCCGCACCGGGAGTCGCATCGTCGAGTCGCTCGTCGAACAGGAGCTCATCGAGCGCGAGGAGGCGGTCTACAAGGGGCACAACACCTACCTCCTGACGCCGACGGCCCGCGATCTTGAGTTCTCGATGCTGATGGCCGGCGACATGCTCTCGCCGTTCGTCGGCAGCGAGGAGGCCGACCCACAGAGTGACGCGTTCTCACAGTGGGTGATGCAGTTGGCCTACGAGGACTGACCACCCTCGCGGACGAACACGGCCACACCGGTTTCGAAATCGAGCATCCCCAGGCCGGATAGCTCCGCCCGTCCGACGGCCAGCACACCCCTCTCGGGATGCTTGACAACCACCTCGTCACGAGGTCGAATGACACTGTCCGCCTCCAGAACGAACTTCGCGAACGCGTTGCGCTCCGCCCGGACGTGGGGCACGCTCTCGTCACCGACGACGACGCTGTAGGCCGTCTCGGACCACTCCTCGCTGAGACGACGGCCACCCTCAAGTCCCAGACGCAGACGACCGTCGGTACCGTAGGTTGCGATTCGACCGCCGGGAGCGTGTGCCTGTCGAGGGCGACCGGAACTAGTCCGGGTTAGCGACAGTTCCCCCTCGCGAGGGAACAGGACAGTCCCGGCGCCCGCACCGAACTGGTACGCCCCCACAGTCCGCAGCATCTCGATACCGTCAGCTGTCTCAGTCACCGCTCCACCCCGTCGCCTCGTTCTCTGCCCGCTCGAACACCAGTCCAAGGATGTACGTTGTCGCGACCAGGTCGAGTACGGCGAACCCGAGTATGGCCGCCCGCACCACGGGGTCCTCGAAGAAAAGCACCGCAACAACGGCGACGGTGCTGCTGCTGAACAGCCCAACGAGTCCGCGCACCCGCCGGTCCGCGAGCGGATGCCCCGAGATATCGTTCTCTGTCATACCCTGTGTTCAGGGTGACCGGGTCAAAAATCCCGCGACGGGTCTCTCTGAGTTGAACAGCTGCGGAGCCGTGTAGCTCCGTCTGAACCGTCGATCAGGGGAGGATCCCACCCTCGTCGTCCAGGTCGATGACCACACCGACCGCCTCAAGTTGGTCACGCGGCTGCTCGAGCTCGGTGAGCCCGACATCGTAGGTGACATCCACGGCATCGCCGAAACCGGACGGGTTTGGATTGTCCAGCACCACCTCCGTGATGACCGCCACGTCCTGCCCCTCGACCTCACCCCAGCGGTTGCCCTCGAGTTCGGCGTCCGGGAGACCGATAATCCCGAGCGCGAACAGCACGGCAATCAGCTACTGCTGTGTGTGTCGGGGATAGACCCTTTGTGGCCCGGGACTCAGAGCAGGAAATACTCCGTACGCTCGCTCAGGTCGGTGAAATCGTCGGCACGGGCCCGCAACTCGTCGGCGGTAGACTCCTCGAAACAGATCGTCTCGACGCGCACACCCTCGTGTTCGAGGTGGCTACAGAGGCGGGCGAAGTCGCCGTCACCGGTGCAGAGCACGATGGTGTCAACGTGGTTGGCGAGTGTCACCGCGTCAAGGCTCAGTCCGACATCCCAGTCGGCTTTCTTGCTCCCGTCGGGGAACGTTCGAATGTCCTTTATCTGGGTCTCGAAGCCGATATCCTGCAGCGCCTCAAAAAACGATTCCTCCTCCGGCGCGTCGGCCCTGATAACGTAGGCAATCGCCCGGGTGAGTTCACGGCCGGCGACGGCCTCCTCCAACAGGGCCGAGTAGTCGATATTCCGCGAGTACATACTCTGTGCGGAGTGATACAGGTTCTGTGAGTCCGCAAGAACGGCCACCCGCTGTGAGGGGTGTACGTAGCTGTCGCTCATCGGCGGTACTCTATCGCCGAGTAGTATAGGTTTTTCACCCGCTGTCCGACCCGCGCCGGACAGGACACAGACAACCGTGCTCAGTACGCGTCCATCGAGCGCAGTCGACTGATGCGCTCCTCGGTTGGCGGGTGCGTCGAGAAGATCCGCTTTATGAGACTCCCGCTACTGCCGAAGATGCACAGCGCGTTGACCGTGTTCTCACCGCGCATCTCCTTGTTCTTCGCGCCGGCACTGATTTTCTCCAGTGCGCGCGCCATCGCGTCGGGGTTGTTAGTGTACTCGGCAGCGTCCCTGTCGGCGACGTACTCGCGGTACCGCGAGATAGCCATCACGAAGATGCTCACGATCATCTGTGCGACTGTCCCGAGCACCATCCCGACGATGTAACTGCCGAAGTTCTGCTCGCCACCGAAGAAGTACGCGAACTGGACGGCGAGACCAACAAGCGACGCGATCGACTGGCCGACCACCATCATCACGACGTCGCGGTTCTTCACGTGAGCGAGTTCGTGGGCGAGCACGCCTTCGAGTTCGTCGTGGTTGAGCAGGTCGATTATCTCCTGCGAGACAACAACGACACCGGCACCCTTCCGCCCGACAGCGAACGCGTTCGGGACACCCATCTTGGCCACCATCAGGCGGGGTTTGTCGATGTCCATGTCGGAGGACAGCGACTCAACCGAGCGGTGTATCCTGTTGTACCGGTTCCCTTCGGGCATCTCCTCGGCTCCGACGCTGCGAAGCGCCATCCACTTGCCGAACTTGTACTGAAATCCCACGAACCCGATACTCCCGAGCGCCACCGCGAGCAGTATCGGTGTTCCGGTCCCGAAGCTCAAGAACACGAACCCCGCAATCGCGGCGTAGAACATAAACAGGATACTCCCCGCAAGGAGCATCCTGAGTTTCAATCCGTTGTGTCCGACCATTGCATCTATACTTTGCTGTTCGACACTCAAAAATTGAGCGTTTGTCACCGGAGGATACAGTCAGAATGCGAGCCCGAATTCCGTCGACTGCGGTCTGATGACCGCTCCCCTTGTACCCGACCACCGCGAGCGAAAAGAGCGGCCGACCGACGTTCGGATGTTTGGACAGCTTGGAACAACGACTCGAAACCGATATGTGTACAGCCAAGTTATCGAAAAGTATGTACTCACCGGCGCACGTCGTGGATACCCGTCTGTTGGTCAGCGGGGCGTCCGGTGAGTTCTCTTCTCGCGGCAAGCGCAAGCGGGCGGTCTGAGACTCGCTGCAGGCTGGCACCCTGTCTCGGGTCGCGTTCGACTCCCCACGCACAGTCACGCGGACGCCAACGACGTAGCCAGACATGACACACTCGACATTCACCGGCGTGTACCCCGCGATGTGCACGCCGTTTCACGAGGACAGGAGCATCGACTTCGAAACATTGCGTGCGGACGCCAAACGACTCGAGCGGGCAGGTGTCGACGGACTCGTGCCGATGGGGTCGACCGGCGAGTCGGCGACGGTCAGCCACGACGAACACATCGCGGTGATCGAGGCGGTTGTCGACGCCGTCGATCTGCCGGTCATCGCCGGCACCGGGTCGAACAGCACCGAGGAGGCGCTCAGACTCTCCCGGCGCGCCGCCGACGCCGGGGCCGACGCGCTGTTGCTCATCTCGCCGTACTACAATCGACCGGGGCAACGTGGCCTGCGCGAACACTACGAGGCCATCGCCGACGCGGTCGACCTACCACAGATTGTTTACAACGTTCCCTCACGGACCGGTCAGAACATCGAACCCGACACCGTGGTCGAGCTCGCGGGCCACGAGAACATCCGCGGCTACAAGGCCGCCGGGGGTGACCTGAACCAGGTCAGCGAGATAGCCGAGCGCACCCAGGAGGAGAGGTTTGACCTGCTCTCGGGCAACGACGGCGAGACACTGCCGGTGCTCTCGGTCGGAGGGACCGGCTGTATCAGCGTCGTCGCGAACGTCGAGCCCGGACGAATGAGCGACCTCGTCCGGGCAGCCCTCGACGGTGACCACGACCGGGCCCGCGAGCGCCACCACGAACTCGGGCCGCTGATGCGTGCGCTGTTCTGGGAAACAAACCCCGTTCCGGTCACGGCAGCGCTGGAGATACGCGGGCACGGGTCGGGGCGACTGCGACCGCCGCTGACACCCCTCTCCGCGGACAACCGGGACCGCCTGGAGTCGCTGCTCGCCCGGTACGAGGACCGGACAGACACGGCGGTGAGCCGATGACGACCCTTGGCCTCCAGGGGGTGACAGGACGAACCGGTGGGGCAGTCCTCGAGGCTGCCACAGACCGCGAGGATGTGACCGTCGCGTTCGGTATCTCCCGGACCGACCCGGACACCGGCATCCGGGTGTACCGTCCGGACGAGCGGGCGGCGGCGCTCGAGGCACACGCGCCGGACGTCGTGGTCGATTTCAGCGAACCGGCGGCAGCAGTCGCCCTCGCAGATGTCTGTGCCGACGCAGGCGTTCCGCTGGTGGTCGGAACAACGGGATTCGACGACGACCAGGTCGCCACACTTCGGCAGGCGAGTAAACGGATACCGGTGTTGAAATCGACGAACTTCGCCCGCGGGGTGCAGGCGCTGCTCGCGGCGCTCGGACCCGCCCTCGAGAGGCTCCCAGGATACGATGTCGAACTACTCGAAACACATCACAGCGGGAAGCGGGACGCACCGAGCGGGACCGCCTCGACACTGCTCGACCGTATCGCCGAGTACCGCGAGTTCGAGACGGTCCCCGGCCGGGAGGGTATCCAGCCCCGCGACACCGAGGAGGTTGGGGTACTGGCCCGGCGTGCGGGGGATATCCGGGGGGAACACGAGGTGATGCTCGCCGGTAACGACGAGTCGCTCACGCTGACACACCGCGCCGAGGACCGCGGGGTGTTCGCCGCGGGCGCTCTGGACGCCGCAACCTGGCTTCTCGGCCGTGACCCCGGCTGGTACTCCTTCGAGGAGGTCGTCACCGCGGACAGGGCGTAGCTGTGCGACTGGCGGAGAGAGTCGTCCGCCTCAGCGCTGTCGTCGGAGTCGGTCGACAACGAACTGTCGGTCGAGTTTCGCGAGAAACGGGCCGAGTTTCGGTCCCTCGGTGTCGTCGAAGAACAGCCGGTAGCCGGCGCCAAAGAACTCGCTCACCTCGATGTCGTGCTCCTCGGCCAGTTCGAAGATACGGCCCTGGATCGTCTCGCCATCGTGTCCCTCGGCGACGAACGCAGCCAGTTCGTCGAGCGCCCGGCCGGTGTCAGAGTCGAGCGAGACCGCCGGCATCTGACTCCGCTTGAGCTCGTAATCAAAGGCGTTGCCGGTACGACCTGCCCAGGCGCGGGCCTGTTCGACCCGGTCAAGCGCCCCTGCAACGGCCCGTTCGGAGGCGTCCTCGGGGATGTGACCCTCCCGACGCGCGATCTCTTCGCGGAGGTCGGGGTCGTCGGTCATTCCGAGCACCGCCGCAAACGTGTACGGGATGCGCAGGTGCTCCTCTCCGTCGACGAGCATCGGGTACACCCGCTGTGCCCGCCGCCTCTCCTCGGCTCCGGACCCGGGGTCTTCGTCACCGAGCGCAATGCGCTCAAACCGGTCGAACTCGTCGACCAGTTGGTCGAGGTTCTCGATCGAGAAATCCCGCTGTTTCAGCGGTGCCTTCGCGAAGAAGTACAGCAACACCTCCGGCTCCAACAGGTCGAGTATCTCGTCTATCGTGACGACGTTGCCCGACGAGGATGAAAGCGCCGCCCCCTCCAGCGTGAACCACTCGTAGACCATTCCGACCGGTGGCTCGCTGTCGAACAGCGTCCGTGCGATATCGGTGCCGCTGGGCCAGGAGCCCTCGGCGTGGTCCTTTCCAAACGGCTCGAAGTCCACGTCGAGCAGATCCCACTGTGCGGGCCACTCGAACCGCCAGGGTAGTTTGCCGTTTCGCAACGATGTCGTCCCCTCGTGACCACACCCCTCTATCACCTCGTCACCGGTCTCGATATCCTCGCAGACGTAGGAGACAGTCCAGGCATCGAGGTCGACCCCCGTCGCCGTCTCGGTGAGACTGCCACACGACTCACACACGGGAAAGAACGGAACGTACCCATCCTCAACCCCGTCCTGGTAGCCTGCGAGCAGGTCCCGGGCAGTCTCCCTGTGTTCCAGAACCGTCCGGATCGCGCCGTCGAACGCACCCGACTCGTAGAGTTCGGTGTTCGAGACGAACTCGACGGGGATATCAAGACGCTCGACGCTGCGCCGGAGCAGGTTCGTGAAGTGCTCGCCGTAGGAGTCGGCCTCGCCGAACGGGTCGGGAACGTCCGTGTACGGCCGACCGAGGTTCCGGCCGAGCGCACCCGCATCCACGTCACCGAGTCCTACGATCTCCCAGTTCTCGTCGGCGAGTTGCCGGGGGAGTTTGCGCAGGCGGTCGCGGTCGTCCGAGGTGAACACCTGACGCACCTCGTGGCCCCGCTCGCGCAGCACCTCCGCGACAAAGTAACACCGCAGAATCTCGTTGAAGTGACCGATATGCGGGATTCCCGACGGCGAGACGCCACCTTTCAGCACAACCGGCTCCTCGGGGTTCCGGGCCTCGATTGCGTCCGCGGCGGCGTCCGCCCAGAACACCCTGTCCAAACGGGCCACCTCGTACGGGTCCGGTGGCGTCGGCTCCGACTCCGACTCGTCGGTGCTGGTACTCCGGGTGTTCATCGGTTCGTCACAGAGCCTCTCATTACACAATCGTAGGGTCGACAACTAATTAAGGGTTGCCAAGCCCGTTGTACCGGAATCTGTGACCTACTCGTTGCCGTGTACAGTGAACAGCACACAGACAGTCACGAACGGCGGGTGTCGGGTCACCTTTCGGGGAGGATGTCGGTGCCGTCGTGGTCGCCCTCAACGGCGGCGGCAACGTGTTCGGGGTCGGAGCCGTCGACCACGACAGCACGGAGACCCGACCGCTGGAGGAGTTTCGCCGCCAGCAGGTCGACCGGCGCGTTGCTCCCGGCGTCGAGTTCCACCTCGCTGACCACCTCGACGAGCTCCGTCGGCGAGAGACGGTCGAACTTCGCGGCGTCTTTCTCGACCCCGGGGTCGGCGTCGAACACACCGTCGACGCTCGTGGCGTAGACCAACAGGTCGGCGCCGGCGTGCTCGGCGACACCTGTAGCGACGGCGTCGGTTGTGTGCCCGGGGGTGGTCCCACCCAGCACCGGAATGTCACCACGGCGGAACACCTCGCGTGCGTTCTCGACCGCCTCGACCGGGCGCGAAACCGCCGCGTCGCCGAGTGCACCCGCGAGCAGGCGAGCGTTCAGCCGCGTCACCTCGATGCCGAGACGGTCCAGTGAGATCTCATCCGCGCCGAGCGCCCGTGCTGTGCCGATGTACTCTCTCGCCACCGGCCCACCCCCTACCACGACACCGAGTTCGTGTCCGGATTCGACCACATCGAGCAGCACCTCGGCGTAGGCCTCAACCCGCTCGGCCCCGAGCTCCGGCACGAGGACGCTCCCCCCGACTGAGACGACGACCCTCATTGCAGTTCGGTAGCGACGACACACGTTTAAGTGTTGTCAAAGCTGTGACCAGCGCTCTGTCGACCGAAAACCGGCGATGAACAACAGAGTGACATCGGCTCCGATGACAGCGCCGGGAGGACTCGACTCCGTTCTGGCGGTGTGCGTGGTCAGAGATTCGGGGCAGTCACCCCGCGAACCCCCGGTGTCGGGAACTGTGTCTCCCGAACCAGTTGATACCGGGTCGCTCCACCCGACAGCAGACAGGTTAGCCGTTCACACGTACCGAGACCGGCGTGAATGTCGAATCAGGGCAGAGCGGTGGTCGGGTTACCGCTCGACATCGGCCATCCAGCCGTCGCGGTCGGGTGTGAGTTCGCCGTGTTCGTCCACCTCGCCGCGGACGATGCGCGTCGAGGAGAGCAGCTCACCGTCCTCGGCGTAGACGTGGTCGACAACCGCCAGCTGCAGGGGTTCGTTCCCCCGCTTACGGCGGAGTTCGTTTATCCGCTTGCCCCCGGTTCTCGTCTCCGGCGAAACCACCAGCACGTCGAACATCGGTTCGGTCGCGATACCGGTCGGTGAGTCGAGTTTCCGGACGGTGAACTCGCGGTCGTGCTCGCCGGCGAACCGCTCCAACTCGGCAATCAACTCCGCGTGCCGCATCTCGTAGGGACGCACTGGACGGTCCTCTGCGCGGGTCCGGGGCGCGAGTTCGTCACTGGTGAGTCCGACTGTCACGTCCCCGAGTTCGAACGCGCGCTCGAACAGTGCGCGGTGACCGTCGTGAACCGGGTCGAACGTCCCGCCCAGTGCGACATCCATGTACACCGCCACGGTGTGCCTGCTGTTATGGATTGCGGTACCGTCTCGGACGCTACGACCGGTCGGAGTCGTCGGGGGTGTCGTGTTCGTCACCGGTCCCTGTACCCATCCCGTCGGCGACACTGTCGTCGTGTTCCTCGCGGACTGTGATCGTCACCGGTTCGTCCGAACTCTCCGAGCGGTCACCCTCGAGATAGTCGTCGAGTCTGAACACGGTGTTCAACTGCTCTTGGACATCGCCGACCATCTCCGCGACGAGTTCACTCGGCGGGAGCGCGCTGTACTCGTACGGGTTGTTGCCGGCAGTCTCGCTCTCGCGTTTTCTGCGTGTCACGTTGCCCTCCGCGTGGAGGTCGGCAAGCGCCTCGCGGACCGTGCCGGGATACAGACCCGTTCCCTCGGCCACCTCGTCGCTAGTGCTGTCGGGGTGCTGACAGAGGTGGATGTAGATGCGGGCGCGCGTGTCGGTGTCGAGCACCCACGACAGCAGGCCGATAATGCTCTCATCGAACTGCTCTCGTGCCCTGTCTGCCTCCTGTTCGAGTCGTTCCCGCACGTCCGGGCTGTCTGTCCCGGTTCCGTCGGAGTCGCCCTCATTGTCTGGGGTATCATCAGCAGACATTCTACTCTGAGCAAAGCGACTGGCCTGTAAAAAGCTTGCCTCGAGAAACCATATGCCGGGACAGTCGGCACCCTCATTACGCGTCGTCAATGAAGGTAGATATGGACGGGCTGGACGGACTGCGGTTACGCGACCGGGCCGTACTCCTCGAGGACGTGCTGGTGCTCGCAGACCTGCACGTCGGGAAGGCGGCGGCGTCGAGCGTGCAAGTGCCTGTCGGGGCGGGTACCGAGATGGTCGATCGGGTCGCGACACTGTGTGAGCGGTTCGACCCCCGGGTGGTGGTCGTCGCGGGCGACCTGTTGCACTCGTTCGACACGGTCCCGCGACTCGTCGAGGAAACCCTCGACGGACTCCGGGAGGCGACCCGCGGGGTTGACGCAGAGATGGTTGTCACACGGGGGAACCACGACAGTATGCTCGATGTGGTCTGGGGCGGCAAAACAACGGCGGAGTACCGCATCGGTGATACAGTTGTCTGTCATGGCCACGTCGAGCCCGACGCCGGGGCCGACCGCTACATCGTCGGTCACGACCACCCGACTATCACAATCGAGGGCCACACCCGGCCGTGCTATCTCGTCGGCGAGGCGGTCTACCGGGACGCCGACCTGCTGATGATTCCGTCGTTCAACCGTCTGGTCGGCGGTGTCGAGGTGAACGAGATGGCCGCCGCCGACTTTCTCTCCCCGGTGGTCCGTGACGCGGACGCGCTCGCCCCGGTCGTGCGCGACTCGAACCGCGAGGAGACACTTTCCTTCCCGCCGCTTGGTGCGCTCCGACAGCATCTGTGAACCGGGCACCGCTCGGTCAACTGTGGGTCCCGTACCGCCGGGGGTGACCACAGAAGCTAACCCCTCCGCGGACCAACAGCAGGTATGAACACACTCCGCGACCCGGCAGAGACGGCAGTAAACCAGTGTCTGAATCTCGGGACCGGCGAGTCGTTTGCCGTCGTCACCGACAGGAAACGCGAGCAGATCGCCGAGATGCTGTACGAGGTGGCAGGCGAGGTAACGGACGACGTGACGTTGGTCCGGTACCCGGTTGGTGAACAGCACGGCGCCGAACCGCCCGAGTCTGTCGCGGCCGCGATGGCCGGCGCCGATGTCGTACTCGCGCCGACCACAAAGAGCTTGAGCCACACCACCGCCCGTGCGGACGCCACCGACGGTGGCACACGCGCCGCGACCCTGCCCGGTATCACCGAGGAGGTGTTCGTCACCGGACTCAACGCCGACTACAGCCACATCGCCGCGGCCTGCGAGGACGTGCTCGGGCAGGTTGCCGGCGCTGACGAGATACGCGTCACCTCCCCGCAGGGAACGGACATCACACTCGAACCCGGTTCGCGCGAGTGGATTCCCGACACCGGCATTGTCCACGAACCCGGCGACTTCTCGAATCTCCCCGCCGGCGAGGTGTTCGTCAGCCCCGAAACCGCGAACGGCCGTGTCGTCGTGGACGGCACGATGCGACCACACGGCCGACTCGACGGCAATCGGGTGGCGTTCACTGTCGAGGATGGCCACGTCACCAGCGTCGAGGACGAGAGTGTCCGCGAGGAACTCGAGGCCGCGAAGGAGACGGCCGGCGAGGACGTCTACAACCTCGCGGAGCTGGGTATCGGCACCAATGTCGCCGTGACCAACCTCGTCGGGTCGGTGCTGCTCGACGAGAAGGCAGGCGGCACCGTCCACCTCGCAATCGGTGACGACCACGCTATCGGCGGCGATATCGCCGTGCCGATTCACCTTGACGGTATCCTCACGGAGCCGACCGTCTACGCAGACGGGACCGAAATCGACCTGCCACGCGCCTGACTCCTGTGGCTGTCGTGGTCTGTCTCCGTCTGCCCGATGCAGACAACCCCCTGTGGCTGCCGTGACTCGGTCCGCATACGACAGACACCCACCGCGACCAGTTGACCGACTAGATGGTTGGTTTAATCTGGGTCCTGGGTGAACAAAAAACCAGATACAGGAAAGTACACGCAGAACGGTCGGTGACATCACGCTGTCGGTGTTCGGTATCGGGGTGGGAGTCGCGCTCGTCGCGGTGCTGACCGGCGCGTTGATCAGCGCGACAATCGTCCCGGAGTTCGGGGCTGCCGAGGAGGTCGTATCGTCGGACTCGCGTGTCTTGTCGGCGCGACGCTGATGTGATTGCCGGTGCCGGTATTGCGTTCTCCGAACCGACCGGACCACAGGAGGTCGACAGCGGGAGTGATGACAGCGACGACAGTTCGGGTGAGCCGACGGTGCTGGACATCGTCGGGTTGGCGGGGTCGGTGCGCTCGTCTCGGGGTTCGCGACCGCACGATTCGGCGGTTGAGCCCCGACCGTTGCTCACTCGCCCGTCTCCCCGCCACCGCCGGTGAGATTCAGCGTCGAGTCGGCGAGGCTGTCACCGGTCCGGTTGTTGGCCCGGAACTCGGCCGACGAGGGTAACGGTCGCGCTGTCGGTGTCCAGACCCTTTGTCTCACCCTGCATCCCGCCGCTCACCCCGGTGGTGAGGTTCGCCCGAACCGGGACTGTCGCGTTGAACATCGCCACCGGCTCGTCACTCCCCTGTGTGGCTGCACCCTGCCCCACACCTGCCCCGCACGCTACTACCATCGAGACGAGCAGTGTTGCAAACAGCAGTACCCCCCACCACCCCACGCCTGTGTTTCGCCGTGGCCTAAATATATTTCCCCTAACATTCTTTCCCCTCTAAACTCGTGATACGGTGCACGGCACCGGCGTATAAGAGTGTTTGCTCACCCCGACAATCGGCTTCGGGTGTCGCCCAGGGGTCGAGTGGACGCACCGGTGTCGCTCGTCGGAATCGGGTTACGAGAATGTCAAGGCGAAGGCCTCGCCTTCCGGCGGGGAGGAGGTCAATGGAACTGCGGAGCCAGTACGAGACACTGGTCGAGAACTTCCCTGGGGGTGTGGTGTTCCTGGTCAACGCGAGTCTGGAGTACGTGCGCCCCGGTGGCAAAGAACTAAAAACCGGTTTGTCTGCCGACGATGTCAACTGCGAGACACCACATACCCGCTCGGGTGTACTCTCAGAGTCTGCACACCGTTTCCGGTGGGATCTCAAGACACACGAGCACTGTGTCGTTCCGGGCCTCCACACCGCCGCAGTCCCCCGGCGAGTGGCTACTGTTATTAGGATCGCGCAATCAGGGTACCCATGAGCGACGAGTCGTCCGGGTACAGACAAAGTCGCCTATTCACCGACGAGGAGGGTGAGTTCGACGAGGAGCGTGCCAGAGAGGACGCACTGCCGATCGAGGACGGTGAGGTAATCGACACCGACGAACTCTCCGAGTATCAGCAGTACATCGAGGGCCGGGGGATCTACGACGAGCGGAACAAAATAAACGACCTGACGGGCCGGGAGTGGAAGTTCGCCACGAAGTCGGTCATTCACAGACAGTACCCCCCTGACTTTCAGCACGAACTGCGGGGTGAACACGGCGGGCAGAAGCCACCACGCCTGTGTCTGGAGTTGATCCAGCGGTTCAGCAAGGCCGGCAACAGGGTACTCGACCCGTTTGCAGGGGTCGGTGGCACTCTTTTCGGGGCCAGTCTGGCCGAGTACGAGGGAACGGGTCGCAGAGACGCCGTCGGATTCGAACTGAATCCACGCTGGGTTGCCCTGTACGAGGAGGTCCTCGAGGCAGAGAACGCGGACCGGGTCAGTCGCGGCGAGCAGCGACTGGCGAAACAGGAGATGCGCTGTGGGGACTGCACGGACCTGATCGAAAATGTCGAGTCCGAGTCTATCGACCTCCTGCTAACCGATGTTCCGTACTGGTCGATGGACAAGGTCGAACAAACTCGAAACACGAACAAGACCAGAGAGAGCAAACTCGGCGAGTTCGACGACGGCGAGATACAGACGAAATCAGAGTGGCTTGCGGATATGAAGGCCAAGTTCGAGCAGTTCCACACCACAGTAACGGGGGGCGGTTACGTGATACTGTTTATCGGAGATATGTACCGAGAGCAATCATTCAATATGCTCGCGGCAGAGCTAGCCAGTCAGATACAGGATGCGGGTTACGTCCTAAAATCAGACGTGATCTGGTACGACCCCTCGAAGGAGCTCCACGTTTACGGATACCCGTTCTCGTTTGTCCCCTCGATGGTCCATCAGCATATTCTGATCTTCAGGAAGAGTTCGGATAGCGACGCGTACTGAACCTTTCGTCGGTCATCAACCGGCTCCGGTCGCCTTTCTCCTATCACTCATCTGTTCTGATGCAGCAAGAGAACTCCGCAGTCGTCAGGTGGCGCCTGACCGCCCACCGCCGAACACCGTTCTGATTTTCAGTAGTATGTGAGAGTATTTAGCCACATTCAGTCGTACTGGCGAGGACGTACTGTGTGAGACTCCCGCTGGACAACTGCTGCCCGGTGTGACTACCGTGAGTTCTGTGCAGTCCACCCGTGTCTGTCTCTCGCCGTTTCGCAGTGAGTGACGACGAACAGTACTGAGACAGCTGGGTCTGACGACCGCTCGCCATCTCCTGTTGCTCGGTCGCGGACTGAACGCCAGCAGAACGGGCACCTGACGGTGATGGAAAACTGGCGTGATTCCCCGCCTCCGTGTAGGCGGCGGGGTTCGCCTCCTCCATTTTGCTACCGTCGAGATACTTCCGACCGACATTCACCGCACCCACCACGTCCCGGTCACACTCGTAATCACACGCCGGACAGTGAAAGTGCCCACCGTGGCGCTGTTCGGTGTGGTCGTCGGGCGCTTTCACCGTCCGCCCCTCCACACCACACCGCGGACAGTGCCGACTCGTCCCCCACGGATTCACCGTCTCGACCTCAAGCCCGACCAGCTCGGTTTTGTACGTCACGAGGTCCAGCAGGTCACCCCGTGCCCACGAGGAAATCGACCACGCGACCGTCCCACTCGTGTCCGGCGAGTCAATCTGGCCAAGCGACTCGAACACGATGGTTTCACAGCCGTTCTCGGCAGCCAGCCACACCAACTGGTTCGCTACGTCGTGCTGGATTTGCTCGCGAAGGCGACGTTCCTTCCGCCGTGTCTGGCGATACTCACTCAGCAAGTGCTCGAATCGTTCGGTGTGTGCTTTGCCTTGCCGCCGGAGTTCTGCAAGCCGGTTGTTGATGCCTTCGGCATCGGCTCTCAGACGGAACAACCTCTCCTTCGACGGATGGTCAACGAACGTTGGTGGCCCGACCTGTTCGTGTCGAGCCCCCTCGCCGGCGTCGAGAACGACGGCAGTGGCCTGTTTTTTGACGCCGAGATCAACTGCCAGCACACGGTCCTCGACCGTGTCACTGTCCTGTTCGGGCACGGCAACGGGCACGTCGAGCGTGTACCCATGCTCGGACGTGTGGAGCGTTGGAGCCTTCAGCTCTCCCGCGTCGAGCATATTGTTAAATCTGGAATGGGTTGGGAAGCGTATCTCGTGCTCTGTCCAGTCGTGAGAACTGTCCGGCGAGAGCGAGTCCGGCGCGTTCAACACGACCACCACATCACCGGCCTCAACGGTGAGCTCGTGGATGTGGTAGTCGCCTTTGTCCGGCGCGTAGGGAACTGTGCCGTTCGGTTCCGGTGTCCCGATCAGTTCCGTGTACGTATCGGGGAAGCGTCCGTGGCGGTCGTAACACGTGTTGAGTTGCTCGACGACCGATTCGAGCACGCGCCACTCGATGTACGGCGAGTCCCTGTCGAACAGCCGGGTACGGAGGCGGCGCCAGCCAATCGATTGAATCTTGCGTTCTCCGACTGTCTCGCGGACGAACTGGAAGGCTCGAAACTCGTCAGCGTGAGCGTCAAGAACGTGCGTGACGCGGTGATAGACACATCGCTTGAACCGACTGTAGAGGGACTCCTCGACATCGGCAAAAGCGTCGTAGTCGTCGTCCCGGATGTAGGTATAGGAGTGGCCGGAGTGGTCGCCGATGGCATCAAGATGGGTGTCGTTCCAGTATTCTTCAGCGAGCAGACGGCGTGTATGTATTTCGACGAGTGTGGTGAGGCGGTCGCACGGCCCGTGATGCTGTTCAGGGACGTGGAACTGTTCGGTGAGTTGGGTCATTGGCCATCGTCGTGGTCGGGGTCGGTGGTGCGGACGAGTTTCACATCTGCGCTGATCCAGTCTTTCGGGGCGGTCACGTGTGCGCGACCACTGCCGAACGGTTTCACTTCCCGCTCGACGATTGCTTCGCCTTCGACTTCGTATCTATCTCCCATACCCTCCCATATGGTAAACATATACGTAATTGTGTCGCTGAGAAAGACAGCTGAATCCTACTGAATGCTACTAAATTTCGTAACAGTAATGTAACCCTAACGCCCGCTCGACTGGACCGGTGTAGCCTAGTGCCGCGGTGGCGAGCCAACACGAGAGACGGAGCTAGTTGACGATTGTCAGGCTGAAATCGAACTCTTCATCAGGATGGACAGTCAGCTCTACCTCCTCCAGCCGTCCAATCTGGTACTCTGTCTTCGCTGGCTCAGCGTACTGACTCCGGAACTGTACTGTACACGATTCGGCATCCTCCTGCCGGAGAAGTTCGAACTCCTCGCCAGCTTCGACTGTGTACACCTCGTCTCGACACGCGGCAGTCACCTCGACGGGGCCCGGTGCATCCCCGGCAACGCTGACGCTCGCTATCTAGGTGCCTTTCCTGAGAAGCTCCGGCTCGCTGTCGTCATCGTCTGTGAGACACCCAGCCAGGCTGCCGACTGTGAGTAACGATGCGAGGAACAATCGCCGGTTCATAGCCGTGACTAACGCCGTCGACAGAAAGTTTCTTGTGTGGAACCCGTCGGACCAGCCGCGGCCAGGGCTGGCAATCACGCACTACCCGTGCCCCCCGGAACAGAGGACACTCACAGCAGTCCAGGTCACCCGGTGAGACGCTCCCGGGCCCGGACGAACGGGCGGACGGGGAGGAAGGTGTACTCCTCGTGGGGGTCCCAGCGCATGAACGCGAGGCTGTTCGAGACCACGGAGACACTGGAGAAGGCCATCGCGGCCCCCGCCAGCGCGGGGTTGAGCAGGCCGA
>ERZ1034569.300-NODE-300-length-18518-cov-13.395710_pt1 | contig 18518 bp, 16 predicted proteins | sample MGYA00520706_ERZ1034569 | MGnify/ENA primary metagenome ERZ1034569 (study PRJEB33760, sample SAMEA4777722) | hypersaline lake metagenome | biome: hypersaline environment; feature: brines | place: Spain | collected 2014-08 | depth 0 m ...
GAGTGTGCAGGTCGGCTTCGTGGTGGGGGCCCTGCTGAGTGCGAGCCTGAACGTCGCCGACCGGATTCCGGGATCGACGTTCTTCGCCGCCTCCGCGCTCGCCGGGGCCGTCGTGAACGCCGCGGTGGTGGTGGCCCCGGGGCCCGCGTTTGCCATTGGGGGGCGCTTCCTCACGGGGATGGCACTGGCGGGCGTCTACCCGCCCGGGATGAAGCTGGTGGCGACGTGGTGCCGGGAGGACCGCGGAGAGGGCATCGGGCTGCTGGTGGGCGCGCTCACCGTCGGGTCGGCCCTGCCGCACCTGCTCAATGCCGTGCCCGTGTTTGGAAGCACCGGGGGGCTGCCGCCCTGGCGTAGCGTTGTCCTCATCGCGTCGGGGCTCGCCGTCGCGGCGGCGGCCGTCGCGTTTTTCTTTGTGGAGGAGGGGCCGTATCTGCAGTCGGCCTCGGGCTTCCACTGGCGGCACGCCGGGGAGGGGCTCCGCAATGAGGCGCCGCGCCTGGCCAACCTCGGCTACCTGGGGCACATGTGGGAGCTCTACGCGATGTGGACGTGGGTTCCCCTCTTCCTGCTGGCCAGCTACGAGGCTGCCGGGTGGGGCGAGCAGGGGGCCCGCATTGCGGGCTTTGGCGTCATTGCCATTGGGGGCATCAGTTGTTACCTGGCCGGCACCCTGGCCGATCGGCTCGGGCGCACCCGCATCACGGCGTGGAGCCTCGGCGTGAGTGGAAGTTGTGCCCTCGTGGCGGGGTTCTTCTTCGAGATGCCCGGCGTGCTCACCGTACTTTGCCTCGTGTGGGGCTTCGCGGGGGTGGGCCACAGCGCGCAGTTTTGTGCCGCGGGGAGCGAACTGACCGCTCCGCGGGACGTGGGGGCGGCCCTCCCGGTGCCGACCAGCCCCGGCCTTCTGCTCACCCTCGTGTCGCCGCGCGCCGCGGCGCCGCCCGGCGCGGCCGAGGGGCGGCCGGGGACGGACGCCACCGCCCCCGCCAGCCGCCGACAGGTTCGTCGGGTGGAAGAGATCGCCGACGGCGTCCGCGAGGCGAAGGGACCGCTCACCGAGATGGGTGACGACGCGGGCGACACGGGCGAGGGTAGCGACGGAGACAAAACGGCGGCGTCCACCCCGCCGACACCGGGGAGCTGAGTCGGTCGAGCGGCGTTCACGGCGGAAGTGTAACCAGCCGACCACCAACGACTTTTCTGTAGCCGTCGCGACTGTTGGCGCGTCAGCGGGGCTCGGCGAGCCGGCCGCGCCGGCGGCGGCCAGCCTCCCCCTGGTCGACGCCGACCGGCTCCGAGCGGGGGGGCAGTCCCGAACGACGGCCACCAAACGACCGATCGACACGACCACTCGGATGTTGACCGGTACGGCCGCGACGAGACACACGACATCTCGGTAGTCGCCGTCGAACACGCCGCCGACCGGATTCAGATCGAGGCGTCGTGGGTCGGCGGCACGGGAGCGACTGAACGGAACGGCGAGTCGAGCGGTGACCGCGACCGGCGAGCGATCCGGGTGAGGATCACGGACGACGGGCCGGGGATTCCGGACGCGGAACTCGCGACGCTCCGGAGCGGGACGGAGACGGATCTCCGGCACGGTCGCGGGCTGGGGCTGTGGCAGCTCCGGTGGGGCGTCGACGAACTGAACGGGACGCTCGCGTTCGACACGGACGACGGGACGACCGTCGAGATCACCGTCCCGCACCGCGGCGAAGAGTGACACACGCGGCGTCTGAGACACCGCTACCGACGGACTACAGCCCGAGGATCTCCCGCGCCTGCTCGGCCGTCGCCGGCGGTCGCCCCAGTTCCTCGGCGATCCGCGCAGTCCGGGCGACCAGTTGGTCGTTGGTCGCGTACTCCCCTTCCCGGTAGTAGAGGTTGTCCTCCAACCCGACACGGGCGTGGCCACCCAGCAGGATCGACAGTGTCGTCAGCGGCAGCTGGTGGCGACCGAAGCCGAGCACGTCGAACTCGACGCGGTCGGGGAGCCGCTCGACCATCGTGAGCAGACTCCGCGGACTCGGCGGGGAAAGGGTCCCGGGTCCGAACACGAGGTTGAGATACGGCGGGTCGTCGAAGCGGTCGAGAATCGACAACGCCTCGTTCAGATGACCGTTATTAAACACTTCTAGTTCTGGAACAATCCCGCGTTCTTTCATCTCGTCGTGGAGCCCGGCGACCATCTCGCGGGTGTTCTCGGTCGTGAGCCGGTCGTAGCGGTTCAGCGGTCCCATGTCGAGACTCGCCATCTCCGGGGGTGGATCGGTCCGGAGCGGCTCGGCACGGAGCGCGTCCGACGCGGCGGTGCCGCCGGTGGAGTGTTGGACGATCACGTCGTCGGTCGCCGCCCGGACGGCGTCAGTGACCGCCTGGAACCGTTCTGTCGAGAACGCGCGTTCCCCGTTGTCTCGGCGGGCGTGGAGGTGGACGATGCTCGCGCCCGCCGCCTCGCAGTCGGCGGCCGCCGCGGCGATCTCTGCGGGCGTCTCCGGCAACCCCGGGTGAGTCTCCTTTCCCTGAATCCCGCCGGTGAGTGCCGCCGTGAGGATCGTCGGCTGGCCGTCGAGGTAGTCGTCGTAGCTCACGACCCGTCTCCCTCGCGTGCCGGATCGGTCGCTGGCTGATCGTCACTCGCCGGGTCGGCCTCGGGTGGATCGTCCCACGCGAGCCCGGCGTGGTCGCGGTAGATCTCACAGTCGGCCGCGGGGTCGAGATCGTACCGTTCGGTACAGATGTCTGCTCGCATCGGCTGGACGAACCGGTCGGCGACGGTGCAGTAGGCGCGTGCCGTCTCGAACTCCGTCTCGCCGTCCGACTCGCGGTACGCTAGGTGACGACAGGGCACGACCTGTCCTCGCGCTGTGAGAACTTATCCCTGCGGGCGGCGGTGAACTGTCTCGCCGGTCACCCCGCGGTCGGCGGGCGTCACTCCGCGGTCGGCGACGCGACGTAGTCGTCGTTCAACTCCCAGCCGTCGTCCGTCTCGACGAGATACTCCCCGTAGTAGGGGACGCGTTTCGCGACCGTCTCTCGGAACGTCTCCCGAATCTCCGGGCGCGTCATCTCGCCCATCGACCGGAGGTCGTCCGTCCGGTTGAGACACCCCTTCAGTTTGCCGTCGTGGGTCACCCGCACCCGGCCGCAGTTGGCACAGAACGACTCGTTTTCGACGGGGTCGACGATCTCGACCATCCCGCCGGCGTCGTCGGCCGCGGGGTCGGTGCCGTCGCCGCCGATCCAGTAACGCCGGCGGTCGTGCATCTCGCGGTGTTCCACCCGGTCGGCGATCTCGGCGAGCCAGTCGTGGACGCGGTCGATGTCGACGTTCCACTCCGGGTGGCCGGTCAACTCCGGCATGTACTCGATCAGTTGGAGCCGGAGGCCGTCGCTCGCGGCGACGTGGTCGACCATCTCTTCGACGTACCCCTTCGTGTGTTCGAACACAACCATATTCAGCTTCACCGGCGCGAGCCCAGCGTCGAGGGCGGCCTCCACGCCCTCCAACACCTGCTCGTACGCGCCCGACTGGGTGACGGCCGCGAACGCCTCGGGGTCGAGTGCGTCCTGTGAGACGTTCACGCGGTCGAGCCCGGCGTCGACGAGATCCGCCGCGCGACCGGGGAGGAAGGTGCCGTTGGTGGTCATCGACACCTCCATATTCTCGGGCGTGCGGCGCACGATCTCCGCGAGGTCCTGTCGGAGCATCGGCTCCCCGCCGGTGAACTTCACGCTGTCCACGTCGAACTCCGCGGCGACCTCCAGAAAGCGGACGACGCTGTCGGCGTCCATCTCGTGGTCCTGTGGCGCGGCCGGCCCGCGGGTGTCGCCCAACCCCTCGTTGTGACAGTAGACACAGTCGAAGTTACACCGGTCGGTGAGCGACACCCGTACGCCCGTCACCTCGCGGTCGAACTCGTCCGACAGCGGCACACGCCCAATTTCCGGCCGCCACACTTCAACCTCCGGATGCGTCGCGGCTCGGCGTAACCTGATTCGGTTTCGCCCGTCATAAGACGGGCGCGTGGAGGGTTCCATCTCGGCGGCGCCTCGCTGTCCGAGAGGTGTCGAGTGAGAATGCTTATTCGCGGGAGGCGCCCAGACGACCCATGGACGAGACGACAGTGCGCGAGCGGCTCGGCGAGGTCGCGGACCCGGATCTGGGCGGGGATCTGGTGTCGCTGGGGCTCGTGAACGCCGTCAGTGTGGACGACGAGGCGGAGGTCGTCCGGGTGTCGTTGGCGCTGGGTGCGCCGTACGCCCCCACGGAGACGGAGATCGCCGGCCGGGTCCGGGAGGCGCTCTCGGATCTCGCGTACGATGTCGATCTGTCGGCGTCGGTGCCGACCGCGGTCGACGACGCCGACCGGGTGTTGCCGGGCGTCCAGAACGTGATCGCGGTCGCCTCCGGGAAAGGTGGCGTGGGGAAGTCGACGGTCGCGGTCAACCTCGCGGCGGGGCTCTCACAACTCGGCGCGCGTGTCGGGTTGTTCGACGCGGACGTGTACGGGCCGAACGTCCCCCAGATGATCGACGCCGACCAGGCGCCGAAGGCGACGGAAGACGAGATCATCATCCCGCCCGAGCAGTTCGGCGTCCGGCTCATCTCGATGGCGTTTCTCGTCGGCGAGGACGACCCGGTGATCTGGCGCGGGCCGATGGTCCACAAGCTGCTCACCCAGCTTGTCGAGGACGTGCGCTGGGGGAAGCTGGACTATCTCGTACTCGATCTCCCGCCGGGAACGGGTGACACCCAGCTGACGATCCTCCAGACGCTTCCGCTGACGGGCGCGGTGATCGTCACCACGCCACAGGAGGTGGCCGTCGACGACGCCCGGAAGGGGCTGCGGATGTTCGGAAAACACGACACGAATGTGCTCGGGATTGTCGAGAACATGTCCGGGTTCCAGTGTCCCGACTGCGGGTCGACGCACGAACTGTTCGGCGCGGGCGGCGGGGAGGCGTTCGCGGCGGACAACGACCTCCCGTTCCTCGGCGGGGTGCCCCTTGACCCGGCGGTTCGGACCGGCGGCGACGACGGTCGGCCGGTCGTGCTCGAAGAGGACTCCGAGACGGCCGACGCGCTCCGGCTCGTCACGGAACGGGTGGCGAACAACGCCGGGCTGGTGAACCGGCGCGAGGTGTCGATGACTGGCCACGTCACCCACGGCGGGAGCTTGGAGGAGGGTGGCCAGGGGCCCGGCGGTGTCGCTGGCCCCGAGGGTGTGTCGAATCCGGGCGACCCGCACGCCGGACACGACCACTGAGACGGGAGACGAACGCAGAACGGCGTGTTCTCGGGGGATTCTCTGCTCATGACAAGGAGTTACACAGCCGAGGGCGCGCGCAGCGCTGGCCTCGTGCCAGCGCAAGCAGAGCGGGACCGAAGGTCCCGCTTGCAGTCGGGCGGCTCTGCCGCCCGACGATCGTGCGAGGGACGAGAAGCGCAGCGAAGCGAGCATCGCAGTCGGCTGGGGAGGTGTGAGGTTGCGGTGCGGTCGGGTGGGAGTGAAAGGGGCGACTCGTTCCGCGAAGCACGACGACGCGAGCACCCGAGCCGAGCGGAACGGATTGGGGCTTTCTGCCTGTTCGTCTTCCTGCGGTGGCTAGCGAGCGACGCGGAGAAGCGCTCTACTTCTCGATCATCCGCACGTCACAGTCCAGACAGATCACCTCGTCGGCGACCCAGTGGGCCTCCGACTGGTTGCAGTCCGGACACAGCCAGTTCGCGTTGTTGTGCTCTGTCGTCGCGCGCGGCGGCGCCACACGCCCGGCGTCGACGACGTGCTCCAACACCATCGGGAGCCGACGGTTCAGGTACCGCGGCCGCGCGGCGAGATAGGAGGCGTCGCTCGTGTCGCCGCCGTGCATGTCGTCCCACTCGAACTGCGCGGGTGTGTGGCGACTCGTCTGGACGACCGCGGTTCGCAACCCCTCGAAAAACGGATCGGTGGCGACCGAGACCGGGTCGTCCGTCTCCACCGTCCCGTACAGTTGCTCGGCGCGGTCGAACCCCGCGGTGTCGATCCCGCCGGCGACGCCGAACGTGCCGCGGTACTCCTCGGCGGCGGCCTTCTCGGCGGTGGTCTGGAGCACGCTGTCGCGGTAGTCGTTCGCGACTGCGATTCCCTCCGTCGCGCGGGTGGTCGCCCGCGTCTTCCGGCCGGCGGCGCGGTAGCAGAACGCCGCGAGCACGAACGCGCCCAGCCCCCACCCCGCGCGGGTGGCGTCGGTGCCGAGCGTGTCGTAGTCGCGGCCGCGACCCTCTAACCCCGCGAGCGTGCCGCGCCCGGCGAGGGTGTAGAGGTCGCCCGCACGATTTGGCTCGCGGTCGATCAACGCGCGAATCGCGGCGTCGCGGCGCGCCCGCGGGTCGTCTTCGATCTGTGTCGGGTCCGGCGAGCGTTCCGGCGGCGTCTGGCTCATAGCTGTTGGTGGGGTTGGATCGGTGTCAAGTTGGCGTGTGTCGGTGTGGCGTGGTGCGCGTTGAGTGTGGAGCGTGTGAGGTAGGTTTTTGTTTGTGGTTGGTGTGGCTAGTGCGTGGCGCAGGATCAGAGTGTGGTTCCGGAGGGACGGTGTGGGTTCGAGATGTTGGCGGGGGACGTTTTGCTTGAAATCTGTCCACCGCCTACGCTATCAGAAGCACTTGAAGAAAATCGTAATGCGGTCTGCTGGCGTCAGACTACTGACGGACGGGATCGGTGTAGTCTGCACGCAGAAGAAGTCACGGAAGCGAATAGTGGAACTGTAGGAAATGGCTCTGTAGTTGTTATTGACGGATCAAATATAAATAAAATTAATATATCATCAAATGATAAGTTCAGATCTCGATACTCAGACTTTTCTGAAGCGGACCTCAATAACGCCGACTTCTCAGAAGCATACCTCACTTCCACTAATTTTTCAGGCGCAAATTTACAGCATATAAATCTTTCGGGTGCAGATCTCGAAAATGCTAATCTTTCGGAGACAGATCTTTGGAGTGCTAATCTTCTGAAAGCGTACCTCGGAAGTGCTAATCTTTCGGAGGCGGACCTGCGACGTGCAAACTTCTCTAATGCGTACCTCCCTGACGCTGACCTCTCTGAAACCAATCTACAACGTGCCAGTCTTCTGGAGGCAGAATTTGAAGACGCTGACCTCTCAGAGAGTGACTTACGACGTGCCGATCTCTCAGATGCGGATTTTGAAAACGCTCGTCTCTCAAAAGCGGACCTACGACGTGCCAACCTATCAAACGCGTACCTGCCCGAGACCGATCTCGTGAAAACAGATCTATACAAAGCTAGTCTACTAGAGGCAGATTTATATAAATCTAAACTTTTAAAATCAAACCTTCAAAATGCTGATCTTTCGGACGCGCACCTTCGAGATGCTGACCTCTCAAGAGGGAACCTCCAGAGTGCTGATCTCTCGGAAGGAGACCTCAGACGTGCCGATTTGTCGAAAACGGATCTTAAAGATATTGATCTCTCAGAGGCAGATCTCCGGGGTGCCGACCTCTCGGAGGCAAACCTTCGAGATGCTGATCTCTCGGAGGTGGATTTCCGAGGTGCAGATATTTTAAACACAGATCTTCCTGATGCCAATCTTAACAAAGCAAACCTCAGTTACGCTGATCTCTCAGAAGCAAATTTTACCAATGCCGACCTCTCAAAGGCAAAAATTGAAAATACCGAGCTATCGGTAGCGTATCTTGAGGGTGTCAGTTTGCTAGGAGTTGATCTCTGTTCTTTTGATTTATCTGAAAAAAATCTTACAAATGCTGATCTGCGTGGCATTGATCTTTCGAATGCTGTCTTAACAAAGGCTAACTTTCGAAATGCTAAATTTGGGGCTGTAGACACAAATCACCCACCAGCGAATCTCGAAAATGCAGTTTTTAGAGAAGCGGACCTTCGCAGTGTAGGCTTTACTGATGCCAGACTCGACCAGATCGACCTCACCGACGCCCGAATCGACGCAAAAACCAGTTTCGACGCCGAGACGATCTACGAAGACGATGACGGTGTAACGAGTGACCAGCGAGAAGACAAAGGCGACACCGCGCCGCCGTCTGTCTGGGTTCACCGACAACTCGAACAGGTACATGAGGAGAACGCTCTGAGTTCCATTGCCCGATTGTTTCACATCCGCAAGCAACGCGCTCGCAAGCGCCACTACGCCGCGGAGGCGAACGTCGGAAACTGGCGCGAACTGATTCCGGCCCACAGTCTCGACAGCGACACACTCCAGACCCAGATCGGCACACTCCGCGACAGACTCACCAGAGAGGCGATCACGAGCCGCGCCGGTGACATCCGCGACAGACTCACCCGAGAGGCGATCACGAGCCACGCCGGTGACATCCGCGACAGGCTCACCAGAGAGGCGATCACGAACCGCGTCAGTGACATCCGCGACAGGCTCACCCGAGAGAGGGTACGTGACCGACTCCAGAACGCAGGCGGTCGACTCACGCGTCTCGGGAGACGCCTACGAGGGAACCCCGTCCGCAAACTCGGGCAGTGGGTTCGCGGACGCCGCGACTGGCAGGCGTACGTTCGTTGGCTCCAGCTCCGGACGTTTGAGGTGACGATGGGCTACGGCGAACGGCCCTCGCGGGTGATCGGGATGGCCGCCGCGTGTGTCGTCGGCTGTGCGCTGCTCTACCCACTCGGGAACTGGGTCGTGCCGAACCCCGGCAGTGTCGAGGCGGCACAACGCGGCCTCAAGAGCGACGCCTCCGGCGACGCGGCTGTGGACGCGGCCGTCCGCTACCCGTCGCTCCCGAACAACCTCGCCGCGATTCCGTCGTATCTCGACGGCCTCGCCAGTACGCTCGCGGACAGCATCTACTTCTCGACAGTGACGTTCACGACGCTGGGGTTCGGCGACTTCAGCCCCGTCGGGTTCGGGCGCGTGCTCGCGACCGTCGAGTCTGCGCTGGGTGTGACGTTGTTCGCCGTCTTGGTGTTCGTGCTCGGGCGGCGCGCGACGCGGTGACGACCATCGGGACTCACGCCTCGACAGCACGCTCCGTGTCGTCTCCCGCGCCCACACCGAGGTCGATCCGCACCGTCTCGTACGGCACCACCGGCCGGTCGCCGTCGAACCGGACCACCTCGTGAGCCGCGAGTCGTTCCAGTGTCTCGGCGACCGCCTCCCGATCCTCGCCCGCGAGCCGCGCCGCCTGCGCCACGCTCGCAGGTTCCTCGTGTGCGACGAGCCGGAGCAGTGTCACCGCCTCGGGCGAGAACACCGCGAACAACGACTGCGCGTCGGGAAACGAGAGCCGACGCACGTCGTCGTCTTCGTCTCCTATCGTGTCCGCGTCCGCGAGCGCCGTCGCCATCGCGTCACGCGCTCGCCGTTCGACATCTGTGAGCGATCCGACCGTCACCAGAAGTGTGTCGCCGTCCATCCGATCACCCGGCCGACAGGCCGCCCCGTCGACCACCACACCCTCGCTCGTCGAGATAGTCAACAGCTTCGACACCGGGGTCGTGACCCGTTCGGGAGTCATTAAACCCCGGCGCACCAACACACGAGTATGCAACCACGAGACCTCTCGGCGCACGCGCCGTACGTGCCGGGGAAGGGAATCGAGGAGGTGGCACGCGAGTTGGGTGTCGAGCCCGACGAACTGGTCAAGCTCTCCTCGAACGAGAACCCACACGGCCCGTCGCCGGCGGCCGTCGAGGCCGCCCAGTCGGCCGCCGAGGGGGTCCACCACTACCCGAAGGCGAGTCACACGGATCTGACCGCCGCCGTCGCCGACCGGTGGGACGTGACACCCGAGCAGGTGTGGGTGTCGCCCGGCGCGGACGGCTCGCTGGACTACGTCTCGCGAGCGGTGTTGGAGCCCGGCCAGGAAGTGCTCGTCCCCGAGCCGGGGTTCGCCTACTACTCGATGAGCACGCGCTACCACCACGGCGAGGTGACGACCTACGAACTCCACGAGGCCGACGGGTTCCAACAGGACGCCGCGACGGTGCTCTCGGCGTACGACGGCCAACGGATCGTCTACGTCACCTCTCCGCACAACCCGACCGGGACGGAGTTCCCGCGCGAGGAACTGCGGGAGTTGCTCGCGGCGGTCGACGACGACACGCTCGTCGCGGTCGACGAGGCGTACGGTGAGTACACCGACCGGCCCTCCGCGGCAGAGTTGCTCGACGAGTACGACAACCTCGCCGTGACACGCACGTTCTCGAAAGCGTACGGGCTCGCGGGACTCCGGATCGGCTACGCGCTCGTGCCGGCGTCGTGGGGGGAGGTGTACGCCCAGATCAACACGCCGTTCGCGGCCAACAAGGTCGGCCTGCGCGCGGCGCTGGCGGCGTTGGACGACGACGACCACGTCGAGCAGAGCGTCGAGACGGCCGCCTGGGCCCGCGAGTACATGGCCGAACGGCTGGGCGTGCCGACCGTCGACGGCGCGGGCAACTTCCTGCTCGCGGCGGTCGGCGGGGTCGAGACCGACGGGACAGACGTCGACGCGGAGACGCCCGGCGCGGCGGTCGCGGCCGCCGCCAAGCGCCGCGGGGTGATCGTCCGCGCCACCGGTTCGTTCGGACTGCCCGAGCACGTCCGGATCTCCTGTGGAACGCGCGAGGAGACCCGCACCGCAGTCGAGACGCTGAACGACGTGTTCGCAGAACTGGGCGCGGCGGCGTTCGACCCCGACGCGGCGGGCCCGCCGGACGCGGCCGCCGACGGCGGCGATCCGTCGACGGGAGACGAAACACCCCAGACGGAGGGGGACGCCTCGTGAGGGTTGCCGTCACCGGCACCCCCGGAACGGGGAAGACGACCGCGACCGACCGCCTCAACGAGACGGTCGTCCACCTGAACGACACCGTTCGCGAGCAAGCGGGCGGTGACGCCGGCGACGCGGCCGCCAGCGAGACAGGCGGCGGGTTGGTCGCCGGCCGCGACGACGAACGCGACAGCCTGATCGTGGATCTAGACGCCGCGGCCGAGTTGGTCGACGAACGGGTCGCGGCGACAGACGGGCCGGTCGTCGTCGAGTCACACCTCGCCCACCGGCTGGCGGCCGACCGGGTGGTCGTGTTGCGCTGTCGGCCGGACGTGCTCGAAGACCGCTTGTTGGAGCGCGGTGAGGCACCCGAAAGCGCGGCGGAGAACCGCGAAAGCGAGGCGTTGGACGTGGTGACGGGCGAGGCGGTCGAACGGCACGGGGACGCCGTCTACGAGATCGAGACGACGGAGGCGACCCCAGACGAGACGGCCGCCGCAATCGAGCAGGTCGTCGCCGGCGAGCGGGAGCCGGCGGTCGGCACCGTCGATTACATCGAGTACGTATGACGTTGGATCGGCTCCGTCCCGTGGCCGAGCGCGGGTTGACACCGTTCGTCACCGTCGCCGACCGACTCGGGCTGTCGCCGGACGGCGTCAGCGTCGTCGCCTTCGGCTGTGCGGTCGCGGCGGGCGCCGTCTTCGCGGTCGCCACTCCGATGGCGTACGTCGCCGGCAGTCTGCTCGTGCTCGGCAACGGCTGGCTCGACCTGGTCGACGGCGCACTCGCCCGCGAACAGGGGGTCGACTCCTCGGGCGGTGACCTGTTGGATCACGTGCTCGACCGCTACGCCGACCTCGCGGTGTTGGTCGGGCTCACCGCCGGCGTCGGCCAGTGGGCGCTGGGGCTCGCGGCAGTAACGGGCGTGTTGATGACCTCGTATCTGGGCACCCAGATTCAGGCGGTCGGGATCGGTCGCGAGTACGGGGGGCTGTTGGGCCGAGCCGACCGACTCGCACTCGTCGGGGTCGTCGGGGTCGTCGCCGCCGTCGTGCCGGCGACGGTCGCCGTCCCGCTGGTCGGAACTGTCGGCGTCGTCGGGGTGTTGCTCGCGGTGTTCGCGGCTGTGGGCCACCTCACCGCACTCCAACGGTTCTGGGGCGCGTGGTCAGATCTGGCCTGACGGCGCCACGCCGAACCGGCGTGGCGTCTCACTGGCGAGTGACGACCGTCACTGCCAGGTGACGTACGTCAGCGCCGCGATCCCGACCGTCTCCAACACTTGGAGCGCCATCATCACCTCGACCGCGAACCCCGGGAGCGCGGGGGCAGTCGAGTAGAACCACAGCGCGACGACGTTCTCCGCGAGCAGAAACGCGGCAAACACCATCGAGCCGAGCGTGAGCGGCGCCTTCACCTCGCGGTAGGTGCGTCCCCAGACCCCCAACAGGACGAGTAGGAGGAGGATGTTCGTGCCCGCGGCGACGCGCGCGGCGTCCAACAGGAGGCTCACCGCTGGCCACCTCCGAACCGGTCGGTGAGCGTCCGCTGCGTGGTCGGCGTCTCCGAATCAGGAGGTGTCCGCTGCGTGGTCGGCGTCTCCGAGTCGGGAGTCGTAGTCGGTGAGGTCGGGGCGGCGTGGTGTGGCGTGAGCATATCAGTCGTCCACCTGTGAGAGGATTCGTTCGACGGTGTCCCAGTTGGCCCGGGTGCGGTCGCTGGGGAGATACACCGCGCCGTAGTCCGTGTCGCCGCTGGTGACGACGCCGTTCTCCTCGAGCACGTCGAGGTGGTAGCGCACGGTGTTGTACGCCAGGTCCATCTCCTCGGCGAGCCTGTTGGCGTTGCGCGGCCGCTCGTCGAGGGCCGCCAAGATCCGGGCGCGGTTCGGTCCTCCGCGTGTCCCGGCCAACGTCTGCCAGAGGACCGTATCCATCCTCAGCCGGTTCTCCACCTCGCGGCAAGTATCCACCGACACGCCGTCGCCCGGTCGGCGCCGCCGAGAGTCCAGTTGCTCCCCACGCCGAGCCGGTGACCTGTGGCGGAGTGACGGCCGGCCGATCACACGCTCTCGTCGGCGGACCGAGAGTATATGACTTTCGACGAACGCCCGATTTCGGCCGAGAGAGCAACTCACGACGGAATCGAGTCGAAATTGAGAGAGAGTCGCACTCCATCCCCGAAATGATACTTCCGGGTGTGGTGACTCGCTCCGTCTGCATGCCCCGCGACACGACGCGACGACGGTTGCTCGGAACGCTCGGTGTCGGTGTCACGGCCGGTCTGGCCGGCTGTGGGAGTGGCGGCGAGACGGCGACGCCCTCCACGACGGATACGCCGACGGACACCGCGACGGACACTGCGGCAGGTGAAACGGACGCAACGACACAGACGGATGCGGTCGGCGCGGTCCGGGTGGCACACCTCTCTCCGAACGCACCGAATGTCACCGTCTTTCTCGACGGTGCGCCGGTCTTCGAGGATCTCTCGTACGGGACAGTGACCGACTACGGCGGCGTTGCGGCCGGCGAGTACACGGTGCGGATCACGCCCGCGAGCGACACGGAGCAGACGGTGTTCGAGGGCTCCGTCTCGGTCGCGAGCGACACCGGCTACACGATTGCCGCGACGGGTGAACTCGGCGCGGACGACGACCGCTCGTTCACCCCGCAGGTGTTGACCGACGACGTGACCGACCCCGGCGACAACAACGCCCGGCTCCGACTCCTCCACGCCTCGCCAGACGCCCCGGCGGTGGACGTGCGGCTGCTCGCAGGCGACCAGCTGGTCGCGACCTTCGACGGCGTCGCCTTCGGGCAGGCGTCGACCGCGACGGTGCCGCTCGGGGAGTACACTGTCGAGATCCGTGGCGACACGCCCGACGACGACGGCGATGTGATCGCCGCCTACGATCTGGATCTGGCCAACGGCGGCACCTACTCCGCGTTCGCGGTCGGCTACCTCTCCCCGGAGTCGGTGCCGGACGACGTTTCCGGGGAGCGTGGGTTCGACCTCCGGGTGACGCGGGACGACGGCGGCACCCAACAGGTGGAGGCGGTGCCCGCACAGGCCGCCTTCCGGGTGGCACACCTCTCGCCGAACGCCCCCAGCGTGGACGTGCTCACCGACGAGATGCTCACGCTGAGTGATCTCGCGTTCGGCGACGTGTCGGCGTACCGACCGGCAGGCTCCGGTGGGCGCCCGGTGGAGATCAGACCGGCCGACGACCCACAGACGAACGTGTTCGCCGGACGCATCCCGTTCGAGAGCGGCGTCAACTACACGGTCGCCGCGGTCGGCGAGGTGGGTGACGGTGATTTCCCGTTCGAGCCCGTGGCGCTCCGTGACGACAACGACCCGCCGGGCGCGGAGACGGCCCGTGTGCGACTGGTCCACGCCGTTCCGGACGCGCCCGCGGTGGAAGTGGTCGCCGGCGACGGAAGTGTCGTCTTCGACGGCCTCGCGTACGGGAACGGCGCGTACACGGAACTGCCGGCCGGCGAGTACAGCCTGTCGGTGTACAGCGACACGGGCGACAACGAGGGTGAGCCGATCACTACCGTCGACATCGCCGCCGAGGGGAACGCAGTGTACACCTTGTTTGCCGCCGGCTACCTCACTGCCGACGACGAACCTGCCGACACGACGCTCCGGGTGGTGTCCGTCCGCGACGACACCTGAGGAGACGACGACCTCCGGTCGGATTCGTTCGGTTCCCCGCCTGCCCGCGCAGTCGCGGGCCCTTCTTGAGTGTCGCGCCCCTACAACGGGGTGATGAGCAACTCGACCGCGCGAAACCGGCTGGCCGACGAGGCGAGCCCGTACCTGCGCGACCACGCGAATAACCCCGTCGACTGGCAGCCGTGGGACGAGGCGGCGTTGGCGACCGCCCGCGAGGAGGAGAAACCAATCTTCCTCTCGGTGGGGTACGCCGCCTGCCACTGGTGTCATGTGATGGCCGACGAGTCGTTCGAAAACGAGACGGTCGCGGACCTGCTCAACGAGGCGTTCGTCCCGATCAAGGTCGACCGCGAGGAACGCCCGGATCTGGACCGCGTCTACCAGACGGTCTGTCAGAAGGTGACCGGCGGCGGCGGGTGGCCGTTGTCAGTCTGGCTCACGCCCGACGGCGACCCGTTCTACGTCGGCACCTACTTTCCGCGTGAGGCGCGGGGGGACCGGCCTGGCTTTCTGGAGGTGTGTCGCAACGTCGCGGACTCCTGGCGTGACCCCGAACAACGCCGGGAGATGGAGCGCCGCGGGGAGCAGTGGGCCGCCACCGCCCGCGACGAACTGGAGTCGACGAACGCGACTGCGCCGGTCCGGGAGAGTGACGCCGACAACGCCGCCGTCGAGGGGTCACTCGACGACGCGGTGACGACCGCGATCCGGAGCGCCGACGACGAGTACGGCGGGTTCGGGCCCAGCGGGCCGAAGTTCCCCCAACCCGGCCGTGTCGATCTGTTGTTGCGTGCGGCCGACCGCGCGAACGACGCCGAACCGCTCCGGACCGCCACCCAGACGTTGGACGCGATGCGTGAGGGTGGGCTGTACGACCACGTCGGCGGCGGCTTCCACCGTTACTGCACGGACCGCGACTGGACTGTCCCGCACTTCGAGAAGATGTTGTACGACAACGCCTCGTTGGCGCGGGTGTATCTCGACGGCTACCGGCTCACCGCCGACTCAGAGTACGCCGTCACCGCCCGCGAGACGCTGGCGTTCCTCTCGCGTGAACTCTCTCACCCCGACGGCGGGTTCTACGCCAGCCTCGACGCCGACGCTGGCGGCCACGAGGGCGCGTTCTACGTCTGGGACGACGACTCGCTGGCGGCGGCGTTGTCTGCGGAACTCGACGGGGAACTGCTCGCCGAGATCGGTGCCGACGCGGAGACGACGGTCGACACGGAGACGGCAATCGACATCACCCGCGACCGGTTCGGGATCGACGAGCCGAACTTCGAGCGCGGGACGACCGTGTTGGGGGTCGCGACCGGTGTCGAGACGTTGGCGGACGACTACGATCTCGACCCGGCGACGGTTCGGACGTTGCTGGGCGAGACCCGAGCGGCACTGTACGACGCCCGCGAGACGCGGGAACGGCCGCCGTGTGACCGGAAGGTGATCGGCGCCTGGAACGGGTTGGCGGTGTCGGCGTTCGCCGCCGGCGCGCGCACCTTGGAGCCGTCACTCGCGGACCGGGCGAGTGAGGCGCTCGCGTTCGTCCGTGACCGACTCTGGGACGGCGAGCGACTCGCGCGCCGCTACGTCGACCCCGAGGATGTCGGGCGTGTCGGACACGTCAACACTGACGACACGGGCGACGCTAGCGGGGGCGACGCCGACGACACGGGCGACGCTAGCGGGGACGACACCGACGAGGGAGACGACCTCGACTCAACCGACCGGGTTCCGGCCGCCGAGCAGGTCGGCGGCGCGAAGGGGACGGGGTATCTGGCGGACTACGCGTTCCTCGCGCGGGGCGCCTTCGAGCTGTACGGTGTCACGAGCGATGTCGAGCATCTCGCGTTCGCGCTCGATCTCGCGGAGGTGATCGTGGCGTCGTTCTACGACGCCGACGAGGGGACGATCTTCGCGACGCCCGCGGACGGCGAGGAGCTGATCGCCCGGCCACAGGAGCCGACGGATCGGTCGACGCCGTCGAGTCTCGGGGTCGCGGTCTCGACGTTGTTGGATCTCGACGACTTCCGACCGGACGCAGGGTTCGGCGAGGTCGCCCGGGACGTGCTCGACACCCACCAGGACCGCGTCGCCGGCCGGCCGTTGGAACACGTCACGCTGGCGCTGGCGGCCGCGAAGAACGCCCGTGGCTCGTTGGAGCTGACGCTGGCGGGCGACGACTGGCCCGCGGAGTGGCGCGACACGCTCGCGCGCCAGTTCCTCGCGGACGCCGTGCTCGCGCCCCGTCCCGGCGAGGAAGACGACCTGCAGGAGTGGCTCGCGACGCTGGATCTGGCCGAGGCTCCGCCGGTGTGGGCGAACCGGGAGGCGCGTGACGGCGAGCCGACTGCGTACGTCTGCCGCGGCCGGGCGTGTTCTCCGCCGCGGGAGTCGTTGTTCGAGGCGCTGACCTGGACGCCTGGGGAGTAGTCCGGGTCACCCTACAGTGGTCTGGGACACACGGTTGAGGCACTGTCTGAGATGGACACTGAATCAACGGAGAGCATAGTACGCATCCCAACTGACAGATTATCTCGAACGGTATGCAACGATTCTACCGCCCCTCAGTGCGAGGTACAGTGTCTCACCACTGACAGCGAGGTGGAACCCGATCCCTGGGATATCGACACTCCACGAGCGGTCACCATGCCGTCCGTAGGCGACGAGCCTACTTGTCTCACCGCCTCTAGTACCGCTGTCGGGGACTACAGCGTACACCCGACCGTCGGCAACCACCGGACTGACTGCGTCACTCCCTTCTCCCGGGAACGTCGCCCGCCACCGCTCATCACCGCTCGTCGTGTCGAACGCTTGGAGTGTCGTGTCTGTGGACGTTACCGTGCCGCCTTCCAACGACAGTCGAGTGCTCGTGACGTAGCCAACGCCGTCGGCGACAGCCGGTGACGACACACGGCAAATAAACTGCTCTCGATGGTCATCACCGGACATCCACGCCGTTGGGACGGGGAGGTGCCACCGACGCCTGCCGTCGCGGCCGTACGCATGGAGTCCTTCTTGAACGCCACCCGCCTCAGGAAGGTCCTGGGCGAGTTGTACGAGTGGAGCAAGGACGCACTCGTCTGTGACCGTTGGCGGGTACCAGCGCCGCCGGAGACCGCTGTCGACCGACCAACGGCTGTCAACAGTAGTCCCGGTTATCGGATCACTCCTCCGACTGTATCTTCCGAATTCACCGGATGCCGAAAGGTACACACTGTCGTCGGTAATCGCTGCCGGGCCGGGCGGAATCCGGGGAGTACCGTCGGCGACGCGCCACTGTCTGTTCCCAGCAGAGTCGAACCCGATCTGACCACGACGTGTTGGGACGACAATCAGATCACCGTCGGTGGTTGGGGCGAACGTCCGAGCACCACATCTCACCGTCCGAGTGCGTTCCCCAGTCGCCGCGTCAGCGACCGACAGGAACCCCTTCGGGTCACCGCTCGTTGATCTGCCCGATGCTCGTTCGACGGCGTGTACCCGGCCGTGGAGAACAGCGAGCCCGACAACGAACCGGTTGCCGTTCTCTCGCTTCCACAGTTGTTCCCCCGTTCGTGTGTCGTAACAGGTGACACCCTGGCCGCCGACGTACACACGTCCACCAGCGATGACCGGCGTTGCGTTGGAGAGACGGTACGTCGTCTTCGCTGGAGCACTGTTCCAACTGTGACCCTCTATCCGCCAAGCAACTTTGGGCTCGTCAGTCGGTGGGTCTGCGTGTGGGTTGTGGTTCGTGTTGTGGCCATCGTAGTGGACGGACGGCCACCCGTTCACACTGGGAGCTTTGAGTGATCGGTCTCTCAGAGTGTCGTTACACCCGGCGAGAGAGCCGAGTGCGAACACACCGACCGCCCGGAGGAGTCGTCGTCGCGTACTGGTCACGGATTGATATGTCAGTATTTAAACTTCTGCTTAGTTAAAGCTACTGGGGAGTTGTCTAGTTGGGCGGGTCTCCATGTTCACCGGAGTCTGGAGGGTAAGCTAACCCACCCCTAAAAGGGTGGGTTTTCAGCGTGGACTCCCGTTCTGACCGAATCATCGGCAGGCGAATATTCGCCGTTCACGTTCAGCGTCCCGCTGTTCAAGCGCA
>ERZ1034569.301-NODE-301-length-18517-cov-7.639367_pt1 | contig 18517 bp, 12 predicted proteins | sample MGYA00520706_ERZ1034569 | MGnify/ENA primary metagenome ERZ1034569 (study PRJEB33760, sample SAMEA4777722) | hypersaline lake metagenome | biome: hypersaline environment; feature: brines | place: Spain | collected 2014-08 | depth 0 m ...
AGACCACGCGCAAGCACCGCAAACAGGCCTTCGCCCGTCTCGCCGACGTGGTCGAAGAGGTCGGTGACGACCTCGAGGCGCTGATGAACGCCCGCAACTCGCTTCGGTCGCTGCCGGATATCCGGCCGGACAGACCGACGGTCGTCGTCGCGGGTTACCCGAATGTCGGCAAGTCTTCGTTTGTCAACAGCATCACCCGGGCCGACAACGAGGCGGCGTCGTACCCGTTCACCACCACCCAGGTCCGCGTCGGTCACGTCGTACATCGCCACATCAACTACCAGTTCGTCGATACGCCGGGGCTGCTCGACCGGCCACCGGCCGAGCGCAACCCGGTCGAGTCACAGGCAGTCAGCGCACTCACACACGCTGCCGACACCGTGCTCGTCGTGCTCGACCCGACCGGAACGTGTGGCTACCCGCTCGACCTGCAAGAACGGCTCCTGGCGGATATCCGTGACCGGTTCGACACCCCGATTCTCACCGTGTACAACATGCTCGACCGGATGGACGAGGAGACGCGGTCGAGGGTCGACGGGGCGTACACGATGAGTGTCGCCACCGGTGAGGGTGTCGACGCGGTGCTCGACGCCGCCATCGAGGCGGCCGACTACGAACCCGAACTGCCGGTCGACGAGCAGTAGCCCGCCGTTGTCCTGTCTGTATCGGGCTACCGGTGACAACGTACCCGAGGGCAACCGCCGGCCCGTTCGGCCCGGAGACTTTCATGCCGGCTGTCGTAGTGGCCCGTATGAGATGTATAATCGTCGGATACGGCCGCGTCGGACGGCGGACCGCGAGCACACTCCGCGACGAGGGACACGACGTCGCCGTCGTCGACAGCGATCGCGAGCGCGTCGAGCGTGCACGCGACGAGGAGTTTACTGCCGTCGAGGGTGACGGCGGCACGGCGGAGACGCTCAGACCGGCCGGTGTCGCGGATGCCGACGCCGTCGCCGGCTTGACCGGTGACATCAACGCGAACTTCTCGGCGTGTGTCGTCGGCGACGCACACGGCTGTCGGACCGTTCTCCGGGGGGACAAGAACGTCGGCGACCCGCTGTACGACCGTTACAGCGACATCGCCGACGAGGTCATCTGCCCCGAGCGCCTCGGCGCGGCCGGGGCGAAGGCCGCGCTGCTCGGGGGGACGTTCGAGGTGGTGGCGGAGCTCGCCGAACAGCTCTCGATGGCGAGTGTCACCGTTCCGGAGGATGCTCCGGTCGTCGGGGAGCGTGTCGTCGAGATAGAACTACCGGGCGAGGCCCACATCTGCGCTCACGGGCGCGCAGACGGCGAGATGACCGTGCCGCTCCCGCAGACCCGCGTCGAGGCCGGTGACTCTGTCGGTGTCGTGGTCGACCCGGAGCGGTTGCCGGAGGTCCGGTCCGCGCTCCGGGGATCTAGTGCCGCCGGCTAACACCGTGCTGTCGGCTGTAGCCGACAGCCCCCTCTCACGGCCGTTCGACCGGGTGGGCGATCCCCTCTGCGAGGGTGTCGATGGTCTCGGTCATCTCGACAACTGCGGGGTGGACACCGAGAAACACCAGTATGTCACCGTCGTGGGTGCGGTCTCCGAGGTGCAGACGGAACTGGACCGACTCCTGTTCACCATCGGCGCGAAACGCCTCGACGGGAACCGACTCGTCGAGCACGGTCACGGTCCGTCTGCCGACCGTCTCGATGCTCTCTACGGGAACAGCGTCGGCGCGCTCGACCATCGCCTGCAGGAGCCGTTCGCGGTCGAACTGTCGAAACGGGTTCACAGCCTGGCCGGCGACGCTCACCGTCGGTGTCGTCAGGAGCGAGAACCCGGCCGCGCTGGTCTCGGTAGCTCCCGTCGTGTACTGTGTGAGCCAGTTCTGGAGCCGGAGCTCCCAGCTCTCGTCGGCGATGTCGACGGTCTGCTCGTACAGCTGGTCTGTCAGAGCCGTCTGCGCGAGTCCGGTCGCCGCCGCCGCGGACGCCTCGACGGCCGCCGGCTCGGCCTCCCGGTCGAGCGCCTCGTCGAGTGTCTCGTCGAGACGCGAACAGCCAGCCAGCGCCGCCACACAGGCTCCTACCGTTCCGAGCGCGGTCCGTCGTGTGTACATATCTGGCGGGATGGCTGTAACAGCTAAATGTATTTGGCTCGCGGTCGCCCGATTCGCAACCCGCTTGAATATCGGGTGCCTGTTACCGCGTAATGAACGCAGACGCAGCTGTTCTGGACATCGACGGCGTGCTCGTCGATGTCTCGTCATCGTACCGGCGGGCAGTTGTCGAGACTGTCCGGCGGGTCCACGGGGAGACTATCGACCGCGCGGCCGTCCAGCAGTTCAAGCAGGCCGGTGGGTTCAACAACGACTGGGAGCTGACAGACGCCGCAACGCTGTACGTGCTGGCGCGGTCCGAGGGGATGGACCGGTCGGTCGGCTCGTTCACCGATGCCGTCGCACAGACCGGTGGCGGCCTGTCGGCCGCCCGGTCCGTGGTCACGAACGAACTGTCACCGGCGGCACGCGAGCGGGTGTTCACCACCTGGTCCTCGGACCGCAACCGAGCCGTCTTCCAGCAACTGTACCTGGGGAGTGAGCTGTACCACGAGCTCGAGGGCGAGGAGCCGTCGTTCGACGCCCCGGGGTTCATCCACGACGAGCACACGCTCATCGACGAGGCGACACGCGACGCACTCGACCTGCCCCTGGGGGTGCTCACCGGTCGACCGGCCGCCGAGGCCGACATCGCGCTCGACCGCGTCGGGCTCGACATCCCCCGGGAACACCGCATCACGATGGACGACCCCGAGGCCGGGAAACCCGACCCGGCGGGGCTCGTGACACTCGCCGACCGACTCGGGGCCGACAGTCTCGTCTTCGTCGGTGACACCCTCGACGACGTGCGAACCGCGGTCGATGCAGATGCAGACGACAACCGAGCCTACCGCGGTGTCGGGGTGCTCACCGGGGGGCTCACCGGCGAGACGGGCCGGAAAACGTTCGAGCGGGCCGGCGCGAGCACGGTTCTCGACTCGGTGAACGCCCTCCCACGGCTACTCGGTGGCTGATGTGGTGTCTCAGCCGGCGAGCACGTCGAGCTTCCACGCGACCTCGGAGCGCTTGCGCTCGACCGGGTCGGGGTCGGGTGTGCGAAACTCACGGGCGCGGTCGGCCCCGGCCGCGAGCTGGGCACGGGCCGCCCGGTACTGTGCCCTGGCGGCCGCCTCCTCGCCGTCGGTCGCGTGCTCGTCACCGGCCGACTCGAGACGAGCCGCGTACGCATACCGGGCGTCGACCAGCCCGTTTGCGAGCAGGGCGATCCGGAACCGGAGTTCGTCGGTGTCCGCCGGTGTCTCGATATCGGTTCCCCAGCCGAGCGCGAGGGCGTCGCGGTACCGGGCGAGCGCATCGGCCAGTAGCTGCACGCGGGTCTCACAGTCGTCGGTGACGAGGGCACGCGCCGTCGCGTGCTCCGCACGCTCGACGGGAAGCGCTGCGAGCCGGTCGAGCCGCCGGTCGACCTGTGCACGAACGGCGGCCACCTCGGCGGTATCCAGGTCGTGGGCCCGTGCGACCGAGTCGGCGGTCTCGAGCCGGGAGCGGGCCTCGGTGTATCGCTCGTAGGCACCGGCGTAGTCGGTGCCGTCACGGGACATCGACGCTGCCGCGTCGAGCAGTGAGCGAGCACGGCTCACCCGTGAGTCGACCCGGGCCCGGTGGAGTCGCCGCCTGACGGCTCCGATTCGGTCGCCGAGTGCCGCCGTCAGACCGGCCGCCTCAACCCGCTCGTCGAGCTCCGTAACCGTCTCCGTCGCAGTCGTGAACAGCCCGGTGGCCTGCTGGTGTTCGCCGGCCTCGATGTGGCTCCGGATGGCCGCAATCTGCCCGTCGAGTTCCGCAAGAAGGGTCTCGACGTAGCCCCAGCAGTCGGCCGCCGTCTCGATGTACGCGGCGGCGTCGGAGGGGTCGTCACCTGCCATCTCGAACCGGTAGGTTCCGCTGTTCCAGCACGTGACGGTGAGTGTCGTCCCGAACAGGCCGCCGTCGGCTGTGACCGTCCTGGTGTCGGTGTGGGGAAGCTCGAGTGTGTGCGTGTCGTCGCGACTTCCCGCCACGAGCAGGACCCGGTGGTCGGTGACGAGCGCGAGTGAGCCCTCTGTTTCGACCACCGTCTCGTCGTCACTGGTCTGGTGGACGAGTCTGCCGGTGCCCGGGAGCCGGGAGACCACCGCCTCGTCCGAGTCGACACTGTCGGCGGCCGTCCGGGCCAGGTGCGTGACCGTCTGCTCGTCCGGTCCACTTGCGAGCAGCCCCTCAAGCAGACCCGTTCGTCTCATCTGATACGTTCTTCGCCCGGGGCGCAGTTAGTCATTTCGCCAACCGGATCGGGCCTGTAGTCGACCCCCGGGCCGCTCGGGACCGGCGAGACGGCAGGTATTTTATAACAGCAGGCGTAGACAAACTGTCCATGACTCGTTTCATGGCATCATCACAACTACCGCCCGTTACAGGGCAGATCAGCAATGCAACATTCAGAGAAGTACCTCATCCACGCGCAGATACAGACGAGCGGGGTGGTCGAGCGAAGTGACGTCGTCGGTGCGGTGTTCGGGCAGACCGAGGGGCTGTTGGGCGAGGAGCTCGACCTCCGTACGCTCCAGGAGTCCGAACGGGTCGGTCGCATCGACGTCGATATCGACTCGGCCGACGGGCAGTCGATCGGAACGTTCACCGTCGCGTCTGCGATGGACCGTGTCGAGACGGCGGTGCTCGCGGCCTCGTTCGAGACGATCGAGCGGGTCGGCCCCTGTCGGGCGGACTGTCGGGTTACCGAGATAGAGGACGTCCGGGCGGCGAAACGCCGCCAGGTGGTCGACCGCGCGACAGAGCTGTTACGGGCCTTCGAGGCCACGGCAATCACCGACGAGGCGCTCGTCGAGACGGTCCGTAAGCAGGCCCGCACGGCGGAGATCACCGAGTACGCCGACCAGCCGGCGGGTCCACGGGTCGAGTCCAGTGACGCCATCATCGTCGTCGAGGGACGGGCAGACGTGCGACAGTTGCTCGGATACGGTGTCAAAAACGCCATCGCCGTCGAGGGGACCGATATCCCCGACGCGGTGGCACGCCTGACCCGTGACCGAACGACAACGGCCTTTTTAGACGGCGACCGGGGTGGCGACCTCATCCTCGAGGAGCTTCAGCAGGTCGGCGCTGTCGACTACGTGTCGTTCGCACCCGACGGTCAGTCCGTCGAGGACCTCAGCCACACCGAGGCGATGACCGCCCTGGAAAAAAAGATAGACCTCGAGCAGGTCACCCAGAGAACAACGGCACGGGAGGCGTTCGCCCCGACACAGGGTGGGACAGTCGCCCCCGCGGAGTCGGGAAAGTCTGAGTCGGCACCGGCCGCATCTGCCGCCGTCGAGACGGACCCGGCGGCCGGGACCGACGGCGGTGTCGCGACCGCCGGTGACACAACGGGGGACCACACGGCGAGCGCCCGGCCCGGCCCCACGACTGACGAGTCGGCCGAGCGCGAGCCGGAGACACTGGGTGGCCACGTCGAGGCAGTCATCGAGAACGGGACCAAACGGGTCAGACTGCTCGACGACGAGCTGTCGATCATCACGGAGGGCGATGCCGACGCGGCGTTCGACACGGTCGCCGACAGCGACCCCGCCCCGGAGTGGGTCATCCTGGACGGGACAGTCACACAGCGGCTGCTCGACGTTGCCGCCCAGCGCAGCGTCGGCCAGTTGGTCGGTGCCGCAACCGGCGAGTTCGTCAAGCAGCCGGCAGGTGTCCGCGTCCGGACCGCGGCCGACGTTCTCTGAGCGCGACTCCGGTGGCTCGCGGCGCGGACTGGGTTTTTTGCCTCCCCGCGCGGTGTGACCGACGACAGCACGCCGATAGACATCGAGTGGACGGGGTGGGCCGGCGCTCGACCGCGCCGGGTCGGACCGGACGACCGGTGTTGCTCGCGCTCGTGACTCTCTCGGAACTGCCGACTGATGCACCAGAGGAGTTGCACCGAACCGCGTGTCGCTACAGTCGCCAACGGGCTCGTGCCCGTGTGGATACCGACCGTCGCCCCCGTGCGAGCGATACGACGTGCGTGGGCTCCCGTCGACGGCGTTTCTCGCCTCCGACGGGAAGACGGGGGCAACCTACCTCGGCGTCGACGGGTTCCGCGGCATTCTCGACAGCGTTCGGCGGGCCTGGGACGGCAGGGGCACGGACGGGGTCGGTGCCGCGGGTGAGTCCGACGGGACCAGAGCCCTCAGGGGAGACCGGTCACACAGTCGCCCGAGGAGACACCGTTTGCCTCGCTCCACCCCGACACCACCTCCAGAACGTACTGGCCGACTCCCGTCGTCGAGTCGTAGGTCAGGTAGTACTCGAGCGGGCCGCCGGGGGCGTCCATCGTGGTTATCTCTGTTATCTCCCCGTTGCTCCCGATGTAGACGATGTCGAGTCCGAACGCCATGTTACGCATCTCGAACTCCCGGGAGGCCACCTCGTCGTAGGGGAACAGCATCCCCTCGTCGGGGGCGAGCGAGTCGGTCCGCGAGAGGCCGACGTACTGCTGTGCCGACGAGGCCGCAACGTCGGCAGTGACCGTCGCCCGCTCGTCGCCGGCACAGTCGGTCACCGTCAGCGTGCGCTGCTCGTAGGACCCGGTCGACACCGGGAGGAGCCCGGCGTGTGAGACAACCAGGTACAGAACGAGGATACCGACGGCCACCGCAACGGCGAACAGCCCGTACCGGCGAGCGCGCTTCCTGTTCATACTGGTCTCGGTGTGGTTACACGGCTCTTGTTCCCGGGGGTAAGTGAATTGTCGGTGTTCGGGTGGTCCGCTGGAGCCGACCGGGTCTCCCGGTCTGGGAGCCGGTCGGGGTGAGTCGGCCACCGACGGTTCAGTCGGCGCCGGTCTGGACGGGTAGGAACGGGTCGTCGGTCTCGCGTGTCGCGGGGTCGGGCAACTCCGTTCGGACGTCGACACGGGAGTGCTCGGCGATTACCTCGGCGTAGGCGTCGGGCATCACCCGCGAGAAGCGTGTGCGCTCGGACTCCCAGTCGGCCAGTAGCTCCGCCGCCCGCTCCGAGCCGGTGTAGACGGCGTGGTTCTCGACGAGACGGGTCAACATCGCGCGGTCGCGCTCGTCGAGTTCGTCGGAGACGGTCACCATCCCGGTGTTCGCACGCTCTGTGAGGCTGTTGTCGGGGTCGTAGACGTAGGCGACACCGCCGGACATCCCCGCGGCGAAGTTCCGCCCGACCGCCCCGAGCACGGCGATCGCGCCGCCGGTCATGTACTCACAGCCGTGGTCGCCGACGGACTCGACGACGCCTCTCACCCCGGAGTTGCGCACCGCGAACCGCTCACCGGCCGCGCCGTTGACGTAGCACTCACCCTGTGTAGCGCCGTACAGCGCGACGTTGCCGGCCACGATGTTCTCCTCGGCGCTGTAACCGGCGTCGGGGGGCGTCCGTACGACGAGTTTGCCACCCGAGAGCCCCTTTCCGAGATAGTCGTTCGCGCTGCCCACGAGCTCCATCGTGACACCGCTCTGGAGAAACGCACCGAAGCTCTGACCAGCCGTCCCCGAGAAGCGGGCGGTGACGGTGTCGGCGGGCAGGCCGTCGATGCCGTGCTCCCGGGAGAGACGGTTCGAGAGGGTCGCACCGACCGTCCGGTCGACGTTCGTTATCTCCATGTCGACGGTGACCGGTTCGCCACGTTCGATAGCCGGTTGGGCACGCTCAAGGAGCTCCCGGCCGAGCCGCCCGACCGGGTCGGCAGACTGCTCGCGGGTTCTGTACCGGTCGACCCCCGCAGGACGGTCCGGCTCGGCGAGCAGCGAGGCGAGGTCCAGTTTCCGGGCGGTCTCGTGCTCGACGTCGGTTCGCTGGCGGAGCAGGTCGACACGACCGACCATCTCGTCGACCGAGCGGAAACCGAGCGCCGCCATGAGCTCGCGCAGCTCTTCTGCGACGAAGCTCATGTAGTTGATGACGTGCTGTGGCTGACCGGCGAACCGCTCACGGAGGCTCTCGTCCTGCGTGGCGACACCGACCGGGCAGGTGTTCTCGTGACACTGCCGGGCCATCACACAGCCCGAGGTGACCATCGAGGCGGTGCCGAACACGTACCCCTCCGCGCCCAGGAGCGCCGCGACGGCGACATCACGACCAGTCTTCAGCCCGCCGTCTGTGGTCACCCGAATCCGGTCACGCAGACCGGTCCGGCAGAGCAGTTGATTTGCCTCCGCCACCCCGAGCTCCCACGGAACACCCGCGTTCTTGATACTGGTCTTTGGCGACGCACCCGTGCCACCGGAGTGCCCCGAGATGTGGACGGTGTCGGCGTTTGCCTTTGCGACGCCGGCGGCGATGATACCCACGCCCGCCTCGGCGACCAGCTTCACGTTCACCGCCGCCTCGGGGTTCGCGGCGCGCAGGTCACCGATGAGCTGTTTCAGGTCCTCGATAGAGTAGATGTCGTGCTGGGGCGGGGGCGAGATGAGCCCAACCCCGGGTGTCGCGTACCGGACGTGAGCGATCATCTCGTTTACCTTCTTGCCGGGCAGGTGTCCACCCTCGCCGGGTTTCGACCCCTGTGCCATCTTTATCTGGAGCCTGTCGGCCGCGGAGAGGTACGTCGACGTGACCCCGAACCGGCCGGAGGCAACCTGCTTTGTTCGACACTCCTTCTCGGTGCCGAACCGCTCGGGTGGCTCACCACCCTCGCCGGTGTTCGCCCCCGCGCCGAGCCGGTTCATCGCGATGGCGTTGTTCTCGTGCATCTCGGGGGAGAGCGAGCCGAGACTCATCGCGGCTGTCTCGAAGCGCTCCACGATCGACGTAACCGGCTCGACCGACTCGAGCGGAACTGACTCGCGGCTCTCGCGGTCGAACGCGAGCAGACCCCGGAGTGTGGCGAGTTGCTCACTCTGGTCGTTTACCTGGTCGGCGAACTCGCGGTACCGCTCGTAGTCGCCGGTGCGAACCGCCTGCTGGAGTGTGCTCACGGTCTGTGGGTTCCACTGGTGGTAGATGCCGCTGGTCCGGTTCTCGTACTCGCCGACCCGGTCGATGTCGGCCGCCCCCGTCCAGGCGTGCTCGTGGCGGGCGAGCAGGTCCGACTCTATCTCCTCGATACCGACACCCTCGGTCCGGTTCTCGGTCCCCTCGAAGTACTCCGCGACGAACGACGAGGAGAGCCCGACGGCCTCGAATATCTGTGCCCCCCGGTAGCTCTCGACGGTCGAGATACCCATCTTCGCCATCGTCTTCAACAGACCGTCCTCGACGGCACCAACGTACGCGTCGACCGCCCGGGTTGGGTCGGCCCCGTCTGGTCCGGCGACCAGGTCGGTTATCGTCTGGTAGGCCAGATACGGGTTGACCGCGCCCGCACCGTAGCCGACGAGTGTCGCGATGTGGTGGACGGTCCGGGGGTCACCCGACTCGACGACCAGCCCGACCCTGTTGCGTTGACCGTTGCGCACGAGGTGGTGGTGGACCCCACCGACAGCGAGTAGTGACGGAACCGGAACGCGGTCGGGTCCTGCCGCCCGGTCGGAGAGAACCACGATGTCGTGGTCGGCTGCGGCGGCCGAGGCGTCCGCCCGCAGCTGTTCGACGGCGGCCTCCAGCCCCCGCTCGTCGGGGTCGTACGTGATATCGACGACCGCCGTCGAGAGTGTGCCGTCGAGTGTCTTTATCTCGGCGGTCTCTGTGTCTGTGAGAATCGGGGAGTCGAGCACTAACTGACGGGCGTGTGCCGGTGTCTCGGCCAGCAGGTTGCGCTGTGCACCGAGCCGTGTCTCTAAACTCGTCACGAGCTCCTCTCGGATGTAGTCGAGTGGTGGGTTCGACACCTGCGCGAACAGCTGCTTGAAGTAGGTAAACAGCGGCCGGTTGAACTGTGAGAGCACGGAGAGTGGCGTGTCGTCGCCCATCGAGCCGATCGGGTCGGCCCCCGTCTCGGCCATCGGCTCCAGCAGGTGGTCGATCTCGTCGTACGTGTAGCCGTAGGTCGCCTGGTGCGGGCGTAGTCGAGCGACCCCCTCCGGTGGGGTGCTGTCCCCGTCGGGGGAGAGCTCACCGAGGCGGCGCTGCTCGCGGTCGACCCACTCGCCGTAAGCCGGGTCGGCGAGCCGCTCGAACACCTCCTCGTCGGGGACAATCCGGCCTTCGTCGGGGTCTGCGAGAAAACACTGGCCGGGCTGGAGTCGTCCGCGCTCGCGGATCTCGCTCTGGTCGTAGTCGAGTGCACCGGCCTCGGAGGCCATCACCAGCGTGTTGTCCTCGAGCACGTCGTACCGGCAGGGGCGGAGCCCGTTGCGGTCGAGCACCGCACCGACGCGTTCGCCGTCGGTCGCCGCCACCAGCGCCGGCCCGTCCCAGGGTTCGACCAGCGAGGCGTGGTAGTCGTAGAACTCGCGGCGCCGGCCCGACACCTCGGTTGCATCGCTGCGCCAGGCCTCCGGAATCAGTGTCCGCAGCGCGTGCGGGAGCGACCGCCCGCCGAGCATCAGCAGCTCCAAGGCGTTGTCCACACTCGCGGTGTCCGACTGGGTCGGGTCGTTGATAACCGGTTTCAGCGTCTCGATGGTCTCGCCAAACGCCGGGTGTTCGATGTCGGTCTCCCGGGCACGCATCCAGTTTATGTTGCCCTGGATGGTGTTGAACTCGCCGTTGTGGACGATACGCCGGTACGGGTGAGCGAGGTGCCACGCGCCCAGTGTGTTCGTCGAGAACCGGGCGTGGACGAGCACGAACGTCGAGCGCAGTCGCTCGTCGCGCAGGTCCGGGTAGTACGAGGCGAGTTGGCACGCCGTGAGTAGCCCCTTGTAGACCAGTGTCTTTCGTGACAGCGAGACAACGTAGAACCGCTCGTGACCCGGTGGTGACTGCTCCTCGACGGCGTTTTCGAGTGCCCGGCGAGCAACGTACAGTCGCCGGTCGAACGGCTCGACGGCGTCGTCGTCGGGGAAATCGGCGCTGGAAGCCGAGACGTGTCCCGTTCCCTCCGAGACATCGGTCACGAACACCTGCCGGACCGTGGGCTCAGACTCCAGGGCAGTCTCCCCCAGGCCCTCGTTTTCCGTGGGGACAGTCCGCCAACCCAGCACCGAGAGCCCCGCGGCCGCGAGATGCTCCTCGATAAACGCCACGAGGGCGGCACGCTCGTCCGCCTCCCGGGGCAGGAACACCGCACCGACCGCGTACGACCCGCGCTCTGGCAACGCGAACGGAACCTCGGCACGGAGAAACTCGTGTGGAATCTGCAGCATGATACCCGCCCCGTCCCCCGTGTCCGGGTCCGCACCTGTCGTCCCGCGGTGCTCCATACACTCGACAGTCGAGAGCCCGTCGTCGACGACCTGGTGTCGCCGCTCGCCGTCGAGGTCCATCACCACCCCGACGCCACAGTTCGAACGGGTCGCTCCGGGCGAGACGAGCCCGTTTGTCTCCTCAGTTCCCTGGTTCATGATAGGTATCAACAACCACTCCACGCATATCAGGGTACTCCTGAAATGCACATAGTGTGTAAGACTCAAATAAGGGTGTACTAGGAGTGTGCAGGACAGCCTACCCCGGGTGGTCCGGGGTCGAACCGTTATTCACTCTGGCCCCTGTACACGTGGTATGGAGAGTGACCCGCAGCGCCCACACCTCCGACGGACGGTTCCGATAACACCGACACTCCCGGGTCACCGTGTCGGCTCCGACACCGTCGGGGGTGGCCGGGTTCGGTCGGGGCGGCTATCACCGGCGCTCGCGTCCGCCGGGCGACAGTCGGGGGACGACGGATGAGCGGTGAGTCACACGACCCCGAGCACCCGCTGTTCGCCCGGGTGTACGACCCGGTGATGGCACTCCCCGAGCGGTTCCTGCTCGCAGACCACCGGGCCCACCTCGCGGAGGGGCTCTCGGGGCTGGTGCTCGATATCGGCTCGGGAACCGGGGCGATGTTCCCACACTACCCGGCGACACCCGAGGTGACCGTCCACGCCGTCGAACCGGACCCGCACATGCGCCGGCAGGCAGCAGAACGGGCCGACCGTCTCCCGCTCGACCCGGCGGTGGTCGACGCGGGTGTCGAAGACCTGCCGTACCCCGAGAACAGCGTCGACGCGGCGGTGGCGGTGTTTGTCTTCTGTACGGTGCCGGAGTTCGGGGCGGCGCTGGACGAACTGGCACGTGTGTTGCGACCCGGTGGTGAACTCCGGTTTCTCGAGCACGTCCGGGGCCGGGGGAGGGTCGGCTCTGTCCACGACGCGCTCGCCCCCGCCTGGTACCACGCCGCCGGCGGTTGCAACCTCAACCGGGAGACCGGTGCGGTGCTCGCGGCCGACGAGCGGTTCGACCTGTTCGAGTACACCCGCTTCGAGTCTGGTCTCTCCGGACTGCTCCCGCTCGTTCGGGGTCGGCTCGAACGCCGTGGCGGGGCAGCACTGCTCGGCTGACAGCGTGGAACGACCGCTCGAGGACCTCGGGCGAGCGCCGGATAGCCGCGGTGTTTTTCACCGCGAACGTGATACTCGGGATATGGAGATGCTCACGCTGGGGCCCGCGGGGACGTACTCACACCGGGCCGCCAGGGCAGTCGCCGACGGCGAGGTTCGGTTCACCGAGTCGGTGACCGACATCGTCGAGTCCGTCGCGGCGGCGGAGTACGACCGCGGCGTCGTTCCCGTGGAGAACAGCATCGAGGGCTCTGTGACCGAGGCACTCGACGCCGTCACCGAGCACGAGGTGGCCGTGGTTCGGGAGATAATCACCCCGATCCGGCACGCACTGCTGGCACGGGGCCGGGAGTTCGAGACGGTCGCCAGCCACGCACAGGCGCTCGCACAGTGCCGGGACTATCTCGAGGGTGCCTACCCCGAGACGGAGATCGAGGCGGTTGCGAGCACCGCCCGTGGCGTCCAGCGGGCCCGCGAGGACCCGTCTGTGGCGGCCATCGGCCACCCCGCGAACGCCGATGTCGCCGGTGAGGACGGCACGGCCGGCACCGAACTGCTCGTGCTCGCCGAGGATATCCAGGACCGGAGCTCCAACGCGACCCGGTTTCTGGTCGTCGCACCGGTCACAGACCGTTCGGAGGCGGGCAGCAAGACGAGTTTCGTTGTCTATCCCGGTGTCGACTACCCCGGGCTGCTGTTGCGTATGCTCGAACCGTTCGCGGACCGCGATATCAATCTCACGCGTGTAGAGTCCCGCCCGAGCGGGGAACGACTCGGCGACTACGTCTTCCACTTCGACATCGCCGCCGGTCTCTACGAGCAACGCACCCGGGACGCGTTAGCTACCATCGAGGAGATTGCCGCGGACGGCTGGGTCCGGCGTCTCGGCTCCTACGACAGCGAGACGGTACTAGACTGAGGCGTGAGCGGGGTCGCGGCCGGGGGGTGCTCGTCGTGGCTGGCAGCCGGTGTTTGCCCCTGTGAACAACGGGGTTCGGCCCGGGATGTGGGCGGAAATCCGTATATAAATGCCGCTCCTGTGGGAGGGTTTAACATGTCTCAGCCGGCGTTGCAGCCACTCTCAGGACGGCCGACCAATAAGTTTATGTAGAATCCCATTCAACGTACGAGTGATTATGTCTCAGCAGATGGGCAACCAGCCGCTTATCGTACTGTCGGAGGAGAGCCAGCGAACCTCCGGAAAGGACGCACAGTCGATGAACGTCACGGCCGGAAAGGCCGTGGCAGAATCCGTACGAACCACACTCGGCCCGAAGGGAATGGACAAGATGCTCGTCGATTCCTCGGGCAGTGTCGTCGTCACGAACGACGGCGTCACAATCCTCGACGAGATGGACATCGAACACCCGGCCGCCAACATGGTGGTCGAGGTCGCCCAGACACAGGAGGACGAGGTCGGTGACGGCACGACGACGGCTGTTGTCATCGCGGGTGAACTGCTCTCGAAGGCAGAGGATCTTCTCGACCAGGATATCCACGCCACCATCCTCGCACAGGGTTACCGACAGGCTGCCGAGGAGGCAAAGGCAGCACTCGAGGAGACCGCTATCGACGTCGACACCGACGACACCGAGACGCTCGAGGGTGTCGCTCGAACGGCGATGACCGGCAAGGGCGCGGAGAGCGCAAAGGACCAGCTCGCCTCGCTGATCGTGCAGGCGGTCCGGTCGGTCGCCGACGAGGAGACTGTCGACACGGACAACGTTCAGGTCGAGACGGTCGTTGGCGGTTCGATCGACGAGTCCGAGCTGGTCGAGGGCGTCATCGTGGGCAAGGAGCGCGTTCACGACAACATGCCCCAGCTGAAACAGGACGCCAACATCGCCCTGCTCGACACCGGTATCGAGGTACCCGAGACGGAGCTCGACACCGAGGTCAACGTCACGGACCCCGACCAGCTCCAGCAGTTCCTCGACCAGGAAGAAGAACAGCTGCGAGAGATGGTCGACCAGATAATCGACGCCGGCGCAGACGTCGTTATCTCGCAGAAAGGCATCGACGACATGGCCCAGCACTACCTCGCCGAGGAGGGGATTCTGGCAGTGCGGCGCGCGAAAAACTCCGATACGCAGGCACTCGCACGCGCGACCGGTGGTCGCGTCGTCTCGAACATCGAGGACATCACCGAGGGCGACCTCGGCTTCGCGGGCACCGTCGCAGAGCGCGAACTCGGCGGCGACGAGAAGCTGTTCGTCGAGGACGTCGACGACGCCCGAGCGGTCTCGCTGGTGCTGCGCGGCGGCACCGAGCACGTGGTCGACGAGGTCGAACGCGCCATCGAGGACGCACTCGGTGTTGTCGCCTCCACGCTCGACGACGGCAAGGTGCTGACCGGTGGCGGTGCACCCGAGACGGCGCTGTCGCTGCGTCTGCGTGACTTCGCCGACAGTGTCGGCGGCCGCGAGCAGCTCGCGGTCGAGGCCTTTGCGGATGCGATCGACGTGGTGCCGCGAACGCTCGCCGAGAACGCGGGTCTCGACCCCATCGACTCGCTGGTCGAGCTCCGGAGCCAGCACGACGCCGGCAACACCACGGTCGGACTCGACGCCGACGCCGGAACGGTCGGCGACCTCGAAGGCGAGGCCGTCGAGCCGCTCAGCGTGAAGACCCAGGCCATCGAGAGCGCCACCGAGGCCGCGGTCATGCTGTTGCGCATCGACGACGTCATCGCGGCCGGCGACCTCAAGGGTGGCAGCGGTGACGACGACGGCGACGACGCGCCCGGCGGCCCCGGCGGCCCCGGCGGCATGGGCGGCATGGGCGGTGGCATGGGCGGTATGGGCGGCATGGGCGGCGCGATGTAAGCCGGCCACTACCCGAGCCCTATCTGCACCGTCTGTGAACTGTACGGTTCTATTTATACTCGCCTCGTAGCGGCTGTGCCGGGCAGATACTCGTCACACTCGGGTCGATCGCGTGTGGTCGGCAGGTGCTGTCGGCGTCACCAGCTGAACGGTGACGCCAGCTCTCAGCCGTCGAGTGCCTCGGCACCCGCGTCGACAGCGGCCAGCAGGGTGTCGACCTGTTTTTCACGTGAAGGGGACGCGAACAGCTCGTGACCGCCGTCGTAGAGAACGGTCCGTTCGGGCGGTACGGCCTCACCGATAGCCCGGGTAGAGACAACGGAGTCGGCGAGCGTGCAGAAGACAACGGCGTCGTCGGCGACGGGTGGGCGGTCGCGCTGTGCCCGGCGGGACTCCCGGATGAACGTCGGCGCGGCGCGTGAGGGACCCTCGCGGAGTTCGCGGTCGGTCGCAAGCGCACCGATTGCCGCGCGGGAGCCGGTGCCGACGGGGAGAATCGGCCGGGTGACCGGGAGCCGGGCGATCAGCGACAGCAGGCGGTCGTCGACCCCGGTCAACCCACGCGGGAACCCCCAGAACGGGCTCAGGTATGTCGTGGTCTCCGCGCCGTCGACGTAGGCGGCGATCAGTCCACCCGCGCTGTGGCCGACCAGCCGGAATCGGTCGAGCTTCGAGAGGTAGCTGTCGACCGGGCCGAGGTAGTCACGCTCGAACTCCGCGACGACGTCGGGGATGGGAAAGGCGTGTACCCGGTAGCCGGCCTCGGTGAACCGGTCGACGAGCCACCCCACGTTCTCGTGGTGGAGCCGGTTGCCCCAGCCGAGTATCCAGACCAGATTCGGGCCGGTCTCCGGGCCGTACTGTTCGACTCTCATACCTCCTGCCGGGAACGCCCCGGCCTAAACAGTTGTGTCCCGCCCACGGGGGCAGAGCCGGCGGAGCGCAACCCATATGACGGCTCACGCCGCAGTTCGATTCGATGGAGGTCTTCGGGTCGAGCGGCATCCGTGGTGTCGTCGGCGAGGAGCTGGTGCCGGCTGACGCGGTGCGTGTCGCACAGGCCGCCGCGGACGTGTTCGACACCGGCCGGGTTGCCGTGGCGCGTGACACCCGCCGGACGGGCGGGATGCTCGTGAACGCGGTCGCGAGCGGGCTGGCGAGCGTCGGCTGTGACGTCGACCGCGCGGGTGTCGTGCCCACCCCTGGGCTGCAGGTGTACTGCAGTCACGAGACCGTTCCCGGGGTGATGGTCACCGCGTCGCACAATCCGCCGGAGTTCAACGGTATCAAGCTGGTCGGGCCGGACGGTGTCGAGCTGACCAGCGACACGCTCGACCGGGTGGAGACGGCACTCGACGGCGAACCGGAGCTCGTAGCGTGGGACGAGACCGGGCGGAGCCAACGGGTCGACGGTGTGTGCCGTGAGTACCGTGCTGCGGTGCGGTCGGCGGTCGACCGGTCGACAATCGCCGGCGCGGGGCTGACAGTGGCGCTGGACCCGGGCCACGGTGCGGGGGCACTGACTAGCCCGGACCTGCTTGCGGGGCTCGGCTGTACGGTAAAGACAGTAAACGCACAGCCCGACGGCCAGTTTCCCGGGCGGGACCCCGAACCGGTCGCGGAGACGCTGGGTGATCTCCGGTCTCTGGTCCGGGTGAGCGGCGCCGACCTCGGCGTGGCACACGACGGTGACGCCGACCGGGCGATGTTCGTCGACGAGACCGGGGCTCACATCGAGGGGGCGGCCGTGCTCGCGGCGCTGGCCGCGGCGGACCTCGACCCCGGTGAGACGGTGGTCTCGGCGGTCAACGTCTCACAGCGGCTGGTCGACGTGGTCCGGGAGGCCGGCGCGACCCTCGAACTGACACCGATCGGGAGCACACACATCATCACGGCGATACGTGACCTGCAGGCCGCCGGCGAGACGGTCCCGGTAGCCGGCGAGAGCAACGGCGGTATCTTTTTTCCGGGGTACCGCATCGCCCGTGACGGGGCCTACACCGCGGCCCGGTTTCTGGAGCTGCTGGCCGACCGGCCGGCGAGCGAGGTCGTCGCCCCGTACAGCGACTACGACAACGTTCGGAGGAACATCCGATACCGGGACGAGACAGAGCGCACGGCGATGGTCGAGGCCATCGAGGCGGTCGCGGCCGAGAGCAACGCCGCGGTCGACACGACCGACGGCTACCGACTCGACTACGGTGACGCCTGGGTGCTCGCCCGCCCCAGTGGGACCGAACCCGTGGTCCGGGTGTACGCCGAGGCCCGCGGGCACGAGCGGGCACTGACACTCGCCGACCGGATGATCGACCGCGTCGAGGCGGCACGAACCGGGGTTCGCTCCTGACAGGCAGTCGACGCGCTGTCGCCGTCGAATCGATATCTCGCTTCGTCGGTGAAACGGTGTGTTTAAGACTGTAACGGTAGTTTCATGTATATGAGCAACGAGACGGAGGGCGACGTCGACGACACGCCCGACGACACAACAGAGGCGGCGGTCGACGCCGAACACGACGACACAGCAGAGGCGGCGGCAGGGTTCGAGTACGGTGACTTCGTCCGTCTCGGCTACGTCGCCCGGACTACCGAGGAGGAGCACCTCGTGGACACGACCGACGGTGACCTCGCGGAGGAGGAGGGTATCGACGACGGTGAGCGGGAGTTTGGCCCCCGGACGATCGTTCTCGGTGAGGGGCACATCTTCGACCCTGTCGAGGACGCTGTCGTCGGTAGCACGGTCGGTGACACCGGGACGGCGACTGTCCCGCCGGCGGACGCGTTCGGCGAGTACGACGACGACGAGGTGCGCACGGTCAGCACCGAGAAGATACCCGAGGACGAGTGCTACCCCGGTAACCAGGTCCAGATCGACGGCGACACCGGGTTCATCGAGACGGTTATCGGTGGCCGGGCACGTGTCGACTTCAACCACCCACTCGCCGGTGACACTCTGAACTACGAGTGGGAGGTCGTCGATACCGTCGACGACCGCGAGGAACAGGCACAGGAGCTGCTGCAGACGTTCCTCGATATCGACCTGGATGTCCACTTCGAAACCGACACTGTCGAGGAGGAACAGCTCGTCGACGACGGCGACGACGGCGACGACGCCACCTACGAGACTGTCGAGGTCGAGAAGGAGGCGCTGTACATCGACGCCACACCGGAGCTGACGATGAACCAGCAGTGGATGATGGGGAAACAACAGATCAGCCAGCAGCTGATCGAC
>ERZ1034569.302-NODE-302-length-18511-cov-30.597963_pt1 | contig 18511 bp, 18 predicted proteins | sample MGYA00520706_ERZ1034569 | MGnify/ENA primary metagenome ERZ1034569 (study PRJEB33760, sample SAMEA4777722) | hypersaline lake metagenome | biome: hypersaline environment; feature: brines | place: Spain | collected 2014-08 | depth 0 m ...
GTCACGCTCGGGTCGCCAAGCAAGCAGCCGACAGCTAGAGGGCGATCATCGTCACGCCGATCACCGCAAGGGTGGCCGCGACGAGCCGAAGACGAAACCGCGCTTCGTTGAGCAACAGCCCGCCGAGAACGACGGCGACGACCGCTTGGGTGTTGATGATCGGCGAGGCGATACTCGCCGGCACCAGCGAGAAGGCGGTGTTGGTCAACCCCTCGCCAGCGGCGACGAACAGCCCGCCCGCGGCGAACTTCGGCAGATCGGCCCGCAGCGTCGCCGGCGTCTCCGCGCGGATCGCGGCCGGCAGCAACACGACAGCGACACCGCCGAGCAACAGCGGCACCCACAGCCCGACCGGGATCGCCAACTCCTGGAGAGCGACCCGGCGGGCCACGTCGCTGACGGCGAAGGCCATCGCGCTCAGGATCGCCAGCCGGGCGGCCATCGACGACCGCGCTCGTCGGAGTGGATCAAGCAGCGCGCCGCCGCGGAAGTTGGCGACGTAGACCGCCATCGTAGCGACGACAACGCCGGCGACCTCACGCGGCGTCAGTGCCTGCCCGAGGACAACGATCTCGATTGGGAGAACAAAGACTGGGACGATCTTGCTGATCGGTGCGACATACGAGACGTCACCGACCGCCAGCGCGCCCAAAAAGGCGACCATCGCGGCGGCGACCATCGATGCCGTCAGCGCGACGATCCCGATCTCGGCGAAGCCAAACGTCGCCAACGCGTCGCGCCCGGCGGTTGGCCCGACGCCCATGAGAAAAACTGGCAGATACCATACCAGCGCGAAGCCGTTGATACAGACGGTGAGCAGCGAGGCCGGGTAGTCGGTGAAGGCACATTTGAGATAGAAGAGATAGCCACCCCACACGAGAGCCGCCCCGATCGAGATGGCGATACCGCTGTCCATTGGGTCGGCCGACGCCCGGCCGGCGGTTCAACGGTTCGGTCTGTCTGTGGCGGTGTCGCCGCTCCGTCCGCGCCTACCGCCGACCGTGAACGTAGGTCTGTTCATGCGCAGGAAACACGTCCTCGACGGCGTCTTCGCCGTGTCGCTCCGCTAACACCGCGCGCAACTCACCCTCGTAGTCGGCTTTCGGCACGGCCTCGCTGGGCCCGGTTTCGACCGCGAGGGTCGCGGCGACAAGGTCATCGACGGCACCCCGACCGAACCCTGACAGCGGCGCGATGTAATCGATGCCATGGCGGTCTTCAAGACTCTGGGCCGCGGCCCGTGAGACGGTCGGGACACGGTCATCACGGCGGCTGCCGTCAGCGATAGCGTCGACAGCGAGGTCGGCGACCTGCTCTAAGGCGTGGTCGTGGGCCTGCTGGATGCCGTTGCGCGGAAAGCCGTCCTCGTACATCCGGTCGACCGCGTCGTCGGCGACCGCGCGATCAAGGCCAACTGTCTCGAACGGAAACCCAAGCTCAGCCGCGGCCGTGCGGGCGTGTTGGAAGTCGTCGGTGACGCCAAAGTGGGCCGTCACGAGCCGGACATCATAAAACTCGTCTAAAAGAAGAGCTGCAAGCGAGGAGTCTTTGCCGCCGCTGTACAGCAGCGCGAGCTCCATTAGCGGTGTTGGATATCGAACGACGTCGAGTCCGGCTGGAGTTCCTTCAGCAGTTCTTTCATCTGCTGTTCGTCGATCCGGTCTTGGACGCGCCCGCTTTGGGCAAGAGCGACAACCTGCTGTTTGACCTGTTTTGCGACCTGCGGTTTCGACATCTCGATGGCGTTGAGCCGCTGGCGAGCCCCGTCGGTCAGGTGCTGTTTGAGAACGGCTTCGCGTTGGGCCTCGGCTTGGTCTTGGGCGGCCTGCTGTCGCTCGGCTGCGTCGCCTTCACCCTGTTTGCGCTCTTTTAGTTTCTCCATCTTCTGCTCGCGGAGCTCTTCGAGTCGGTCGTCATCTGGACTGTTGCTCATACGTGTTATGTCGTCGTGCAGCCCCAAAAACGGTTTCGGCCGGCTCGCTGTCGACACCTGCGGCGACCTGTTCAGGCGTAGCGTTCGAGTTCAGGGTTATCGAGGTCGTCGAAGACGTCCTTGGCGACCGCATCAAGGAAGGCGTCGCCGTCGGCGGTCGTCCGGCGGCCCTCACCTTGGGCGGTCTGGACAAGCCCATCGTCTTCAAGTTGGGTCAGCAGCTCGCGGATGATCTTCGTCGAGCCGTCGACCTGTGTGGGTGGCGCGACGGCATAACGGTTGGAACCGCCCTTCGTGCCGCCGTACGCTGTCGAGAGCCGCTCGACGCCGATCGGCCCCTCGATGGCGACCTTTCGGAGCAGGCTCGCGCCACGTCGCTCCCAGAAGTCCTCTTGCTGTGGCGGGAGCTCCCGATCGTGACTAGTTTTCGTGTATTCGACCCACTCCGGCGTTTCAAGCCGGTCGGCGAGCCGGTCGGTGAGCTCCTCGATGAGCTCCTCGGTCGGCACGTCGTAGAGAGTTACCATAAGGCCATGTTCCGATTTGGCGCGTTTAAAGCCATCGTATCGCCGCCGCAGCCGCCGTCTGCCGGCCGTTTTCGTGCGAACTCCTCTCACGCACCCAACGATGAGCACCCGTTATCGCCGCGACCGTCGGAGCCAGCCAACGGCCGACTCCCCGAACACCAGCCCGCCCAGCGTCGTCGGCAGCCAGTAGGCAAAGCCGCGAAACAGCACAACGCCGGCAACGGCGGTATCCGGCGTCACTGTCGCCAGCGGCGTGGCGACCAACACGCCGACCAGCGCGCTCTCGATACCGCCCGCCCCACCCGGCAGCGGCAGGGCCAAGGCAACCGAGGCGACCGGCACCGCGACAAAGGCGGCCGTCAGCGAAATCGGCGCGCCGATGGCGATAAAAGCCATCCAGAGAGCCACAAGCTGACACAGCCAGCCGGCCAGCGAGTAGCCGCCGACGGCCACAAGCGTTCGGCGGTCAGCGGCGATCCGTTCGAGGTCGTCAACAAAGCCCTCGACGCGGCGAGCAATCCCCACCCGATCCGGCGGCGAGAACCGCGGGACGACCCTTGCCAGCCAGCTGGTCAGCCGCGTCAGCCCGCCGGTTAGCCACGCTGTCATGCGTTGTCGGTGCCGCCAGAGCCCGACCGCCCCGCCGCCGCCAACGATGACCGCGGCGGTGACAACAGCGGCCGCCGTTGCCAACTTCCCGTCACGTGAGCCGGCAGCCGCGAGCCACGCGAGGCCGATACTAGCGACGCTGACAGCGGTAACAATGTTGATCGCGTCGACGGCGGCCATCGCCGCTAACCCACGCTCATAACGGACGCTCGTGCGCTCGGTGACAAGGAGCGTCGTCAACGGCTCGCCGCCGGCGTTACCAAAGGGGGTGACGTTGTTCGCAAAGCCCGCGCCGGCCGACAGCAGCAGGCCGGTCAGCCGCGAGACGCTTGCGCCGTAGCTCTCAAGGGCGGCTCGCATCCCAAGCCCCCAGCAGGCGACCCAGCCGGCGATCAGGGCGGCAACAGCAACGATCCCGCGACGGTCGGCCTCCCGGAGGGTCGCCACCACATCGCCCAGCCCGGCGACCCACGCCAGTCCAGCCAACACCGCAGCTGCAAGCAGAAAGCCCGCAAGCGTTGTTCGGAGTCGCCTGCGATTCATGCGTGTGGCCTCGGGAAGGTCGATGAAGAACGCACCGATACGCCGTTTGGGGGCCGCATTGTGATCCATTGGGTATCCGAACCGACATTTGACCGTTGTGGATGTGATAGGCAACGTCACCCCCGTAACATCGTGTTACTACCCCCACTGACAGATCCCCTTCCGGTCAATTCGATTTACTCCATCGAAACCTGCAGAGCTTGTGACATCTCAGTAGGAGCTATGGTTGACTCGGCCGATGGCGTCACCTCTCGGAGCTTCCGTTCTCGGGTTTGCTTGAGTGTCTCTACTTCCTCACGAAGATCGGTGAAACCGTGTTGTCTGGTTTCTTTGGCTGCTGATTTGACTGTTGAGCCTAACCTCTCAAGCTTACGTTTTGCTTCCTCAGACGATCCGCTCTCGGTGAGGGCATCGATCTGATCCAACTCGGAGCGAAGAGCATCGAGTTCATCCTCAAGACGTTGACGCTGGTTCTCTCGCTGCTTTGTCCGCAGCTCGTCCAACAGCGTTTCTCCCCGATCTGTTAATCGTGTAACCTCAGCACGAATCTCCTCGAAGACGCCGGATTCGTACGCATCTACACGCGTCTCAACCGACCCAAGCTTAGGCGCCACCTGTTCGATCCGTGTTTCTGCGGTATCGAGCTCTCCTGCTTCAATACTCGATCCGATATCGTCTAACGCGGAGTCAATAACAGCAACCCTCCGTTCAAGATTCCGCCGATCCTGTTCTCGCTGTTCTTCATCCACCCTGCTGAGGGGGGTTTCGGTGCTATCCTCGATCCGGTCGACATTACCACGAGCGTTTTCGGTTGTTTCGGAGTCAGGCTGAGTGTCAGGAACGTCAACCGACTCGATGTCGGATGCGAGTTCCTCAACCCTTCTTCGTGCTTCCTCGATTGTTCTCTTTGTGAGCGGTGGTTCACCCGCATCTAACTCAGCGGAAGTAGAGTCAGCCTGACTCCGACGGTGCTGGTGTCGTTGTTTCTGTTTTTGATTAATCTCATCCAGCAGATCCTCCCGTCGTTCTCGGAGTTCTGTGAGACCATCCCGAATGGGATCGGACTCTTCGGGCTGTTCTTGGCCTATACCATCCACAGTCGGGTCAGTATCAGCTTCTGGTTCTTCGGGTTTCGCCTGTGCGTAGTCGGCTGTATCTATGTCGATAAGCCGCGCAATGTCGTCCAGTTCAGCGGCAATAGCGTCGATCTGACTCAGACGACGCTGGTACTGTTGTTCCTGTTGTTTCCGGTCGACTTTGTTCAGTAGACCGTCTCGTCGTTCTCGGAGCCGTATAAGATCACCGCGGACGTTTCTGAGCACTCCGGACTGCGCGCTGTCTACGGCATCCGCGATCGGTTCGATATCGGATTCTACCGCCTCAAGCTTCTCCTGTGCGTTATCAACGAACCCTTCCTCAACAAGCTGTTCAACTTCGTCTAACGTAGCGGTGATGGCGTCGATATCGTCCTGAAGACGCTGGCGTCGTTGCTCACGGCGTACTCGTTTGATCTCGTTGAGTAGATATCTCCGTTCGGCATCAAATCCTAAAAGCTCATCGTGTAAATCGGTAAGATGGTACTTGTTCGCAGTATCGGCATGCTCCGATATTTGCCGATCGATCGATTCGAGTTGCTCCTCCACAGCGTCGATATCCCCCGTTTCAATGCGATCTCTTGTGTCGTTGATGACGGATGCGATCTCTGTGGTGGCGGCTTCGATCTCGGCTTGGGACGAACTTCTGGTGGTGTGCCACTCCGAGATCCTATTGTTTCGCTTGTATAAATAAAACAGCGTATACAGCGTACCACTGATATAACATAATCCCACAGTGGGTACTGTCGAGCTGTTAGTAACAGTGATATTGTGCTCTGACAACGCTGATCTATCTTTGCCTACGAAATATCCGGATAAAACTCCAGTAAGAACAAGACCGAGCGTTACAGGCTGGGTGACTGAAAATCCTGTCACAGATACGGTGTAAAGAAAACCCATCAAAAATAATATATACGACGCCTCAGAGATCAGAATACAGTTCCGATATGTGCTGGGAACTCGTTTTTCCGTATGTGATCCCAACATAATTGTCAACTCGTAAGTCAGTACAGTTGATAAAATTACCGACGACCCGGCTGTCTCAGACGACCGATATCACCGAGCTTCGCGGTCACACTCTGGATACCAACGAGAGCCACACGGGTTAGGTAGCTGCCGACCGGATAGCATACACTTTTGCCGCCACCGGCCCAGCAATCCACAACGCGATGGACGAACGTGCGGCCCTCCAACAGCTCGCTACCACCATCCCAGATGTCGGCGACGACGCCGCGGTCGTCGACGGCACGGCGATCACGACCGACATGCTCCACGAGACGACTGATTTCCCCGATGGGACGACCCGCTACACCGCGGGCTGGCGGTCGGTCGCCGCCTCACTGTCCGATCTCGCGGCCGTGGGCGCGGAGCCAACCGCCGCGGTCGCCGCCTACGCTGATACCGCCTTTGAGGCCGACAAACTCGCCGATTTCGTCGACGGCGCGCGAGCGGTCTGTACATCGGTCGGTGCCGAGTACGTCGGCGGCGACCTCGATAGCCACAGCGAGTTCACCGTGGCGACGACCGCCATCGGTGATGTCGACAGGCGCGTCGACCGCGGCGGTGCGACCCCCGGTGACCGCGTTGTCGTTACCGGCGCGTTCGGGCGGAGCGCGGCCTCCCTGCGCTACTTTGAGCGTGGGACAGGCGATGAGGCGGCCATCGACCGCGCAAACGACCTCTTTCAGTTTACCCCCCGAATCGAGGCCGGCCGCGTCATCGCGTCTGCGGCGACCGCGATGATGGACTCAAGCGACGGGCTGGCCCGGTCGCTCCACCAACTCGCGGAGGCCAGCGACTGCGGGTTTGCTATCGATCGGGCGGCTGTCCCCGTCGCCGACGCTGTCACGGCCGTGATCAACGACGAGAGCGAGCGGTGGGAGGCGACAGCCCACTTCGGCGAGGATTTCGAGCTGGTGGCGACGCTTCCCGAAGGCGCGGTCGACGACTGCCGGGCAGCTGTTCCGGTATCGCTAACTGAGATCGGCCGGGTCGTTGCAAGCGACGCGGGCGTGACCGCCGACGACGAGCCGCTTCCCGACCGCGGCTACACACACTCGTAGCCACCAGCGACTGTTGATGCTGTGATCGCGACCGCGTGATCAGCCGACCTGGATCGGGACGAGCATGAAGCAGAGCGCGCCAACAGCAAACGTGAACAGGCCGACGGCGATCCGCGGCCAGTCAAGCGGCGTCTCATCAGCCGGATCGGCCGCCCCCTTGTAGGCGATAAGCAGCGAAAACCCGCCCCAAAACGCCCAAAGGAGCACCGAGTCGTTGAAATCGAGGCCACGAACGTAGTAGAGATACCCTGAGATGGTAAACAACACAGCCGGCACGAGCGCGGCGATCGTCTCCTGTCGGCGGCCGGCCATCGCCCGCACCATGTGGCCACCGTCGAGTTGACCGACCGGGAGCAGATTCAACAACGTGAAAAACATCCCAACCCAGCCGCCGAAGATGACCGGATGTGGGTTTACCGAGCGATCGCCGTAGGTGACCGGCTCACCGAGCACCGACGCGATAACATCCATCAGCGGCGGGTTGTTAAACAGGATCGTCTCCCCCGACCCTGCCGCATCGAGAAGTCGCTCCGGAACCTGGATCGGCTCCAACGAGAGACCGATCGCGGTGACGATAACGGTAGCAACAAGGCCGGCGAGCGGGCCGGCCACCCCGATATCGAAAAGCACCTTCCGGCTCGGCATCCGGCTTTTCATCCTGATCACCGCGCCAAGCGTCCCAAAGGGAGGGATAAAGGGGATAACGTAGGGCAGCGAGACCGTGACATCGTGGTATCGCCCCATCGCGTAGTGGCCCAACTCGTGGGTCATGAGCACGCCGAGGACGGCGGCGGTAAACGGCCACGCCTCTAAGATCGCCAGCGGGTTGGCGGCGATCTCCGACAGCGGGACAAAGTACCACCACGAGGCACCGGCAAACAGCGTCGTTACCACGGTCGCGGCGAGCAACGCGATGTTGCGCCAGGGAATACCGTCAGAGCCGACCGCCTCGTGGGGGATAGCGACAAGTGCGGTACCGTCGCCGTCACCCGATCGAGCCAGCTTCAGCTCGTAGCCTGCCTCCTGAAACGCCGGCCACAGCTCGCGGTGCAGCCGTTTTTCACCGATGAGCGGCTCGCCGTAGTAGACGATCCGGTCGCCGTCGATCCGAACATCATCAAGCTGATACCACGTCTCAAGCTCGTCGGGACGAGGAACCGAATTCGACTCAGCCATCGTCACCCATTGCCAGCGTTAGGTGACTGGCAGGCATAAACGCTTGTCGTCGGTGCGGTCGTCGCCGCCCGTCGCTAGTCGCGTTCGTGCAGCCAGAACTCCTCCTCGGCAGTTGTCTCCTTTTTGAAGATCGGCACCTCATCTTTCAGCCGGTTGATCCCGTCCTCAACAGTTCGAAACGCTTCCTCGCGGTGGCCGGCCAGCACGACAACGAAGACGATGTCCTCACCGGGGCCCATGACGCCGACGCGGTGGTGCATCAGCACCTCAAAGACGCCCTCGCGGTCGGTCAGCTCGTCGCTGATGGTGGCCATCCGATCGGCGGCGACATCCTCGTACGTCTCGAAGGCAAGCTGTTCGGTGCGGCTGTCCTCGGGGCTATCTTTCACGCGCACCCGGCCGGTGAAGGTTGCGATCGCACCCGCCCGCTCGGCCAGCGGCGACGCCTCCGCGCGGTCGACAAGCGTGTGGAGGGTGACATGTGGCTCAACGTCGTCGATTCGGGTGGCAAGATCGTCGGTATCGACGGCCTCGGGGGTCGGCACGTCGGCAACAGTGTTGACGGGGTTGTCGGCAACGTCGCCAACAACGACGGTCGGCAGGCGGTGGTGGCTGGTGCCGGCGACAACGGCGTACTCGTAGGTGGGCGCAAGCGAGTCAAGAAGGTCGACAAGCGAGCGGTCGTCGCCGCGACCGACCCACTCGCCGTCGGCGGTGAGACTGAACCGACCGTCGGCGTTGTTGTGAGCCTCGGTGTCAGCGGGGGTTTCGCTGGCAACGCTGTCGCCGTAATCGATAACGGCGATGGGCCCATCGTGGCGGTCATCGATGGCATCGACAAGCGCGTCGGCGACCATGGGGGCGTCGTCGCCGACGACACAGAGCGTTTGCATGGGTCAACTGCGTCCCCCGATGGTCTTGAGTGTTGATCTTAGGTGCTGAAGAGCTCTGTGACATCCGCGTCTGAGTCGGCCGCCCCCGAGTCGGTTTCCTCCGAGGCTGTCTGCTCGTCGGCCAAGGGGCCAGCAGGTCGGTACAGGGTGCAGGGCTCCTTTTGAACCCCATCGTCGTCGATGGTCGGGAGCTGTTCGACCGACGCGCTGAGAAAGCCGCTTTCTGCCATCACCGTCAACACCTCGTCGATCGCCGCCTCGCTGGCATCAACCCGCGCCTCGATATCCGATCGCTTCATGTAGCCGTCGATGTTCCAGAGTTCAGCGTGATCCGGTAACAACGGCTCGTCAACGCTCGTCCGCTCGGTGCCCGCGATGAGCTCGATTGCCGTCCGCCAGATCTCATCTCTTGTGTGTTCGGCGGTCATACCACACAAATAAACGCAACCATACAAAAATCTGGCGTAAATTTATATTATTCAGCTAAAATGATCGTGTTTATGTAGATGAAATTGAATATAAAGGCGGCTAACTGATTATTTTTTACAATTAATTTAGCTCGGTGTGCGCGTTTGTGGTGTGCCGCTTTGCGGCTACACGGAATAGTGTGCAGACGAGGGGGTGTGTCCGGCTGAGGAAGTAGGTGGCCAGCCGGCTGTTTCAGCCACAGAAACACTGCCCGCCGGTTTTTGATAGATCAAGGCGACAGATCGAGCGATGAGTTCAATCACACGACCGACCCGTCGTCGCCTTCTTGCGGTCGGCGGCGCGACAGCACTCACCGGGCTGGCCGGCTGTATGGACGCGTTAAACGCCGTTGCCGGCGCGATCTTAGAGGATGTCAACGTGCTCAACGGCACCGATCAGGAGCAACGCGGCACCGTCACCGTTGTCGGCCCGAACGGGGACACACAGCTTGAGGAGTCGTTTACTGTCGCGCCGAGCGAAAGCGACGACGAGGGCGGCGAGTCGAGTTCGACCCCAACCTACGGCGACGTGTTCACCGAAAGCGGGGAGTACACTGTCACAGTCGAGCTTGAAACCGCGATCAACGAGACAGATAGCCGGGAAGCGACTGTCACCGTCAACGACACAGAGAATCAACACATCATCGTCGGCCTTGGTGCCGACGACGCGCCGACCCCGATCGAGGTGCTGGTGATCGACGAGTTCAGCGATCTCGCCGATCGGTTCAACGATACCGCGTGAGCGGCCGGCGACCGCTGTCACCGACCGGTTGCCTCCCGTGTGAGAACGCTTAAGGCCGGCTCGGAGGTATCGGTTGGCAATGAAGGTTATCCTCTCACTTGGCGGGAGCGTCCTCGCACCGGATCTCGACGCCGAGCAGGTCACAGCCCACGCCGAGGCGATCGAATCGCTCGTCGACGCCGGCTTTGAGGTCGGCGTTGTTGTCGGCGGCGGTGCTGTCGCCCGCGACTACATCACCGCCGCCCGCGAGCTCGGTGGCAACGAGGTCGAACTCGACGAGCTCGGGATCGCAGCCACCCGGCTCAATGCCCGACTGTTGATTTCCGCCCTCGATATCAGAACAAACCCGACGCCGGCAGAGGATTATGCCGCCGCTGGTGAGGCACTCAACCGCGGCGATGTGGCGATCATGGGTGGGGTGATGGCCGGGCAGACGACCGATGCTGTCGCCGCCGCGCTGGCCGAATACATCGATGCCGACCTGCTGGCATACGCCACCAGCACCGACGGCGTCTACGACGCCGATCCGGAGGAAGACCCCGAGGCGATCCGCTATACGACGATGTCGCCGGCGGAGCTCGTCGAGTTGGTCGTCCCGATGAGCCGCGATGCTGGATCGTCGGCACCGGTCGATCTGCTGGCCGCGAAACTGATCGATCGAGCCGGGATGCGCGCCATCGTCTTCGACGGCACCGACCCCGGCGATGTCACCGACGCGCTTCTCAACGGAACCCACACCGGAACCGACATTATCCCCGAGGGAAGCGACGAGCCCGAACAGTGGATCACAACAGAATGAGCGCGGACGATTCGGCCAACGACACGGCAGCCACAGCCGAAAGCGACGACCGCCACGATTTCTGGGCTGAGGCCATCGCCGACAAGATCGAACAGCGAAAGCCGGATGATCCGATCGTCATCAAAGGCGGCGTGTCGCCATCGGGCGTTGCCCACCTCGGCAACGTGAACGAGATCATGCGTGGCTACTTTGTCGCCGAGGTGCTCCGAGATCGTGGCCACGCGGTGCGGCAGGTGTTCACCAGCGACGACCGCGATCCGCTCCGCAAACTCCCGCGGAAACTCGCCGACAGCGACGGCCAAATCGTCGGACTCGGCGAGGTTGACGCCGGCGCGCTCGGCCGCAACCTCGGCAAACCCTACACCGACATCCCCGACCCCTTTGGCGAGGCCGACTCCTATGGGGCTCATTTCGCCGCGCTGCTGGAGGCCGACGCCGGGCGACTCGGTGTCGATATCGAGATGTTCTCGAATACCGACCTCTACACCGAGGGCAGCTTTGATCCCGTCGTCGAGCGCGTTCTCCGCCGGGCCGATACCGCCCGCGAGGTGCTCGCCGAGTATCAGGCCAAGGCCGGCGATGACTATGTGCCGTTCAACCCGATCTGCAGCGAGTGCGGCAAGCTGACCGAAACGGTGACCGGCGTCGATCTTGACGCCAAAACCGTCGACTACGTCTGTACCGATATGGCGGTCGGTGAGGAGACCATCGAGGGCTGTGGCCACGACGGAACAGCAACATTCCGGGAGGGCAAGCTGCCATGGCGGTTCGAGTGGCCCGGCCAGTGGCAGGTGCTGGCCGTCGACTTCGAGCCGTTCGGCAAGGATCACGCAGAGGGGTCGTGGCCCTCCGGCGTCGATATCGCCGAAACCGTCCTCGACACCGAGCCGCCGGAACCGATGGTGTACGAGTGGTTCACGCTCAACGGCGAGACCCTCTCGTCGTCGTCGGGCAACATCGTCACCGTTCCCGAACTGCTCGAACTGCTTGAACCGGCGGTCATCCGCTATTTCTTCGCACTACACCCGCGGAAAGCCCGTGATCTCGACCTCTCGCAGCTCGACCAGCTGGTCGACGACTTCGATCGCTTTGAGGCCGGCTTCTACGGCACGGTCGACGACGAGTCGGTAACCGCCTTCGCAGAGGCCGCCTATCCCCACGTTGTCGACGACGTTGCCGACGAACGACCGGTTCGGCTGCCCTACACCTTCGCGGCCGTCCTCGGCATGGTCGATGACCCCGCGCTCCGCGAAAAACTGGCCCGCGACGAGGGCCACATTCCGGCCGACGCCGACGAGGCGACCGTCGAAGCCGCCCTCGCACGCGTCGAACGCGCCCGCAACTGGGCCGAGCGCATGGATAACGCCTACAACTACCGGTTACAGGCCGACCTGCCCGAAACCGAGTTCGACAACACGACGATCGACGCGCTTGACGCGCTGGCCGCCATTGTCGCCGATGGCGCGGACGGCGAGACGATCCAGGCGGCGATCTACGATACCGCCCGCGAACACGACATCGAGCCGGGCGACCTCTTCGAGGCTGGCTATCGGCTCTTCTTCGACGAGACGCAGGGGCCGCGCCTCGGCGAGTTCCTCGGCGAGCTTGAAGACGAGTTCGTCGTCGACCGGTTGCGCCGACAGCGGTAGTCGCCGCCTGCGACGCTCGGTCGATCGTCCGGTTTTACTACCGGCATCGCTAACAGCGACCGATGAGTGAGGATCGCCCGCTCACCGATTTCGTTGGTGACGACGCTGGCAGCGATGACGGCAGTGCTGCGGCTGTCGATGCGGACGCCAGCGACGACAAGACGGCTGCTGTCGGTTCCAACGCGGCTTCCAGCACCGATAACACCGAGGCGGCGACCCCAACCTACCGCTGGCAGCCTGACGGCGCGACCTGCGAGGACTGTGGCACGACGACCGAGCGAGGATGGCGCGACGACGAGAGGTTCGTCTGTCCTGACTGCAAATCGTGGTAGCTACTCGAATCGCGTTGTGTTGCGGTCGAAGCCGGCCGCCAGCGTCGCCTCGTCGATCCGACAAACCGTCGGTCGGCCGTGTGGACAGGCAAACGGCTGTTCGCACTCGCCGAGCCGCGCCAGGAGCTGCTCGGCGTCGTCGGCCGATAGTTCCTCGCCGGCTTTCAGCGAGGGATGGCAGGCCAACTCGGCGAGCAGCGCGTCCCGTGGGTCGTCGGGCTGTGCGGCGGCGGTGATCGAATCCATCGTCGCCCGGAGGGCGTCGGCGTCGGCCGTGCGGCCAAGCGGGGCTGGCACGGCCGCGACGCGAAGCGTTCCGCCACCAAAATCCTCGACAGCGAAGCCAAGCGAATCGAGTAGATCGGCGTGGGCGTCGGCCAGCGCGGCAGCAGCCGGCGAAACCGACACGGATTCGGGCGGCTCCAGTGTCGCCTGCGGGATCGATTCGTCACTGACGGCGGCCTGCAACCGCTCGTAGTTGACGCGCTCGTGGGCCGCGTGCTGGTCGACGACAAGAAGCTCATCGCCGTCCTCACAGAGCAGATAGAGTTTCCGAAAGCGTCCGATAACGCGCAGATCGGCGAAGGGGTCGCTGCGGTCGACGGCGTCGAGTGCGGTCGTCAGATCGGTCGCGGCCGCCTCGGTCTGTCGGGCATCGGCCGTCGTGAGCACGCTGTCGACGGCGGTTTCGACGGCGGCTTCGATGGCGTCGCGGTCGCGAAGTCCGACGCGCTGTTTCGCGGGGTGGACGTTCGGGTCAACACCTGAAGCCGGCGGGCACACATCAAGGGCGGCAACCGGATACGCCTCACCCGCGAGCAGCGAGCCGTAGCCGTCGATCACCGCCCGCCGGAGACCGCTGTCGTCGACCGGCCGGCCGTCAACGGCGATCCGGACGTGCTCGCGGCTCGACCGCGTGACCGAGGGGTAGGCGAGAATCCCCTGAACGTCGAGCTGGCGGTCGGAGTCGTCGCCGTTGGTGTCGAGTACGGTTGCCTGCTCCAGCACGGTCGCCTGCCGGGCGAGGTCAGCGTCGTAGACACCGAGCAGCGCGCTTCGCGGGCCGTCGCCGCTCGTCGAGAACGTCGTCGTCCCGTCGTGGCTGAGCGCGAAGCGGACATGCGGGCGAGCCAGCGCGTAGTCGGCAACCTGATCGCTGATCCGGCTGAACTCCGCGGCCGGCCCGGCAAGCGACTCCCGACGGGCCGGTCGGTCGGCGAAGAGATCGGTGACGGTGACCGTTGTCCCCTGTTTGCGGCCAGCGTCGCTAACGGTCGTACCGCCATCCTCGACGTTGAGCGTCGTCCCAACGGCGTCGCCGTCGCTGGTGACAAGTTCGACCGTGGCACAGTCACAGATCGCGGCCAACGCTTCCCCACGGAAGCCGAGCGTCGAGCTGCTGATCAGCGCGCCAGCGGCGTCGCCGGCGGCCGCGCTACCGGCGTTGGCCGAGAGCTTGCTCGTCGTGTGTCGCTCGACGGCGAGTTCGGCGTCCGCCCGGGAGAGTCCGTGGCCGTCGTCCGCCACGCGAATCCGGTCGGTGCCGTCGCCGTCGACGGCGATATCGATCCGGCTTGCGCCGGCGTCAAGGGCGTTGTCGATGAGTTCGCACACGACGCGGGCCGGGCGGCTGATGACCTCGCCGGCGGCGATTTCGGCGACCGTCGCCTCGTCGAGTCGGGTGATCTGATCCGCCATACCGTCTCGACTGGCTTCAGCACCGCGACCGGTTTAGCCGCTTCGGGCGCGGCCTGCTGGGGCTGGAGAACGCGCCGACGGCGGATATGGCTGTGCTCGGCGGTATATTCACTACTAGTTGTATACAATATGTGAACATTACCCAAACAGGGGTGATGCAGTCAAAAGCGGTCACATCGGTACGAAACCGATAGCCCGTGAATCGGCAGGTAACCGACAGAACCGAACGCATCGACGCGAACGCGGTCGAATCGGACATACGGAAACACGAATCGAGCGACAATCATCAGGTCGCAGCAGCGACACTCGTCGCAGTCGGTCACCGTTGCTGTCGGGGTTGCGACACTGCAACCCCCTCCGTACCAGCCGAAACCGAGAGCAACGCGTTTAGTCGTCGTCGAGTTCGGATCGGAGTTCATCGAGCGTATTGAGTGCGTCCAGCGGCGTCATCGTCGCAATGTCGAGGTCACGGAGTTCGCTCGCCACCGCGGCAACGGCGTCGGCGTCGAGAGCCTCTCCATCGAGTGCGTCGACCACCGACTCATTGGCGTCGACCACCGGTTCATTGGCGACCGCGGGATCGCCGCTTGCATTGCTCTCGTATCTCTCGCTCCGGTCGTCGCTCCCGGCGTCGCTGTCGCCGGTCGTCCTCCCGGCTGGTTCATCCTCATCGCCACCCGGTCTCATCGCTTTGTCACCGCGACCGGTCGTTGTTTCGACCACCTCGCGGGCGCGGTCGACAACGGGGGTTGGCACGCCGGCCATCCGGGCAACCTCGATCCCGTAGGATGCCGACGACGCGCCGGGGGCGACGCGGTGGAGAAAGGTCACCTCGTCGCCGTCCCGTGTCGCCGCAAAATGGAGGTTGTGGACGCCCGCCCGTTCGTCGGCGAGACCGGTCAGGCCATGATAGTGGGTCGCAAATAAGGTTAGTGCGTCGAGTTCGTCGTGAATGAACTCCGTGGTCGCTTGAGCGATAGCCAGCCCGTCTGCTGTGCTCGTTCCGCGGCCGACCTCGTCGAGCAAGACGAGCGACCTGTCGGTTGCGTCGTGAAGAATCTCGGTCAACTCGCTCATCTCGCGCATGAACGTTGACTCCCCGCCGGCGATGTCGTCGCTCGCGCCGACGCGGGTGAAGATCCGGTCGAGCACCGGGAGTTCGGCAGCCTCGGCGGGAACGAAGCTCCCCGTCTGGGCGAGAACACAGAGCAGCGCGACCTGCCGCATGTATGTCGACTTCCCGCTCATGTTCGGGCCGGTGATGATCGCCACCTCGCCGCGGGCGAGATCGGTATCGTTGGGCACGAACTCCGCCTGCGTCGTCTCGACAACCGGGTGGCGGCCGCCACCGATCTCGATTCGCGGATCGGTGTCCGCGGGCCGAATCTCGGGGCGGACGTAGTCGCTCTCGGTCGCGGTGATCGACAGCGAGCAGAGCGCGTCGAGTTCCGCGATCGCCCTTGCCAGCCGCTGAATTCGGTCGGTTTCGGCGGCAACCGTTTTGCGAACCTCACAGAACAGCTCGTATTCGAGGCTGTCGGCGCGTTCGGCCGCGCCAAAGATCTCATCTTCTCGCTCCTTGAGTTCGGGCGTGTAGAACCGTTCGGCGTTTTTCAGCGTCTGCCGGCGCGTATAGTCGTCGGGCACCTGATCGAGATTCGGGTTCGTCACCTCGATGTAGTAACCGTGGACCTCGTTGTGGCCGACCGACAGCGAGTCGATGCCGGTTCGCTCGCGTTCGGCGGCTTCGAGATCGGCGACCCACTCCCGGCCCTGCTGTTCGGTTGTCCGGAGCTCGTCAAGTTCGTCGTCGAAGGACTGGCTGATAACGCCGCCCTCGGTGAGTTCCATCGGCGGGTCGGTCGGGATCGCCGATTCGATCAGCGTCGCCACGTCGCGGAGTTCGTCAAGACGGTCGTGGTGGTCGTCCAGCGCGGGAATCTCGGCGACGATCTCCTTCAGGTCGGGAACGACAGACAGCGTCGCATGCAACGCGCGCAGGTCGCGGGCATCAGCACGCTCCCGCGACACCCGGCCGGCCAGCCGTTCGAGATCGTAGGCCTCACCCAGCCGGTCGTGGAGGTCGCTGCGGGCGATACCGTCACCAACGAGCGCGTCGACCGCGTCGAGCCGTGCCTCAATCTCATCGCGGTCGACCAGCGGCCGGCGCAGCCACCGATCCAGACATCGCCGGCCGAGCGCGCTCGCGGTTTCGTCAAGCGTCTCGAACAGCGTCGCCCCCGAGCCGGCCCCACGGTTGGCAAACAGTTCGAGGCTGCGGAGCGCGGCGGCGTCCAGCCGGAGCTGGTCGCGGTGGTCGTGCCGCCGGATTCGAGAGACGTACTCCAGCGGCCCGTCGTCGCCCTGTGTGTACTCGGCGTACGCCAGGACAGCCCCGCAGGCCCGCCGCTCGGCGTCGTTTGCGAGCCGGCGGTCGGGGTCGGCGACGTACGCCCGGAGTCGGTCGCGGGCGACTGTCGGATCAAACCCAGCGGCATCGACAGCGGTTTTCATCCACTCGCCGTCGGGGGCGACCGTCGGCGCGTCGTCGGCGACAAGCAGCTCGGCGGGCTGGATTCGGTCGAGTTCTTCCCGAACGTCGCCGCGGGTCGGGGCTGTCGTAACGAAACACTCGCCGGTTGAGGCGTCGACAGCGGCGATTCCGTACCCGTCTCGTTCGGGGTTATCTGTCTCGCGTTCGACGACGCTTGCGACGTAGGTCGTCGATCCCGCCGGGAGCAACGCGTCTTCGACGACCGTGCCGGGAGTGATAACCCGCGTTACCGCGCGGTCGACGAGGCCGGTCGCCTCCGCGGCGTCTTCGACCTGCGTTGCGAGCGCGACGCGGTAGCCGGCAGTAACGAGGGCCTCGAGATACGAGGCCGCGTTGTCGATCGGAATCCCCGCCATCGGATACTCGCCGGTCGAATCCTCGCGTTGGGTCAGCGTCACCTCACAGATGCGGGCGACTGCCTCGGCGGCCTCACAGAAGGCCTCATAGAAGTCACCGACCTGAAATAAGACGAGCGCGTCGGGGTGCTGTTCGCAGCAGTCGACATACTGGGCCAACATCGGCGTCACCTCGTCGCCCCGGTCGGCCATTGTCGGCGGCAGTCCCGTCACCGCGGTCATAGCTGTGTGGCCGCCTGCGACCGGTATAACTGCTCGGGTGTTGGTCGGCAGGCGGGCGAAGATATGCGGTGAACCACCGGTTCCAAACGGCTGTGCGTCCATCGGAGCCGTCGTCGCCCGATTGTAAATCCCGACACTGTTTAATATACCCATGCTGTAGTGCCGCTTGTAATGTCGGAAGTCTGCTCGACGTGTGGATTGCCTGATGAACTCTGCGTCTGCGAGGACGTTGCCAAAGAGTCTCAACAGATCAACATCCGCATCGACGAGCGCCGCTACGGAAAGGAGGTAACGGTCATCGAGGGATTCGATCCCGGTGACGTGGATATGAGCAGCCTGTCGTCGGATCTCAAATCCAAGTTCGCCTGCGGTGGCACCATCGAGGACGACGCCATCGAACTACAGGGCAACCACCAAGGTCGCGTTGAGGATTTCCTCCGCGATAAGGGGTTCACCGTTGCGTGAGCTAGCGACCTGACTACCGCCCGTTCCGACGCCTGTTTGTTCGCCCACAGCGTCCTGATTGCGGGTGAGAATCGTTATTTGACTCCGTGATGTTGTACTAGCTATGGCGACATGGCGGGCTGGGATACTGACGGCCGTGGTGGTTGTGAGTCTTCTCACGACACCGGTCTTGGCAGTGGCCCCAGCGGGTGCGACATCCCCACCGACCGCAGCACCGATAACGCCGGCCACACCATCGACAGCAACATCATCGCCAACTACATTCTCTTCAACCGCGCCAGCGACCCAAGTTGCGGCGACGACGCCACCCGTGACAACAGCAGGTGTTGATAATAGCCCGACACCCACCCCGGTGTCGACACACAACGAGTTGCGGTTGACGACGACGC
>ERZ1034569.303-NODE-303-length-18506-cov-12.544361_pt1 | contig 18506 bp, 16 predicted proteins | sample MGYA00520706_ERZ1034569 | MGnify/ENA primary metagenome ERZ1034569 (study PRJEB33760, sample SAMEA4777722) | hypersaline lake metagenome | biome: hypersaline environment; feature: brines | place: Spain | collected 2014-08 | depth 0 m ...
GGCGGGGACGCCGCCCGGTTCGTCGGTTGGGGCGGCGTACAGTGCGGCGTCTTGGTGGGGGTTCTCGCCGTAGCGCAGGTCGTGGCTGTGCTCGCTCGCGACGACCCGGCGCTCGGGAAACCGCCCGCCGGTGTCACCGGCCACCTCGACGGTCCCGGCCTCGCGGTCGACGCTCACGCGGTCCTCGGCGAACCAGCGGACTGCACGCGGGTATGCGCGAAACTCCCCCTCCCGGAGCACGCGCTGTTTGAGTTGCTCGCGGTCGTCACCCTCGTAGACCGGCACCGGTTCCTGTGTCACGATCGGTCCGGCGTCGACCTCGGATTCGACGACCGCGCCGTCCGCGTCGGTGGCGTCGGTGACGACGTGGACCGTACAGCCGGTGACCGAGACACCAGCCGCGAGTGCATCCCCCCAAGCGTCGGTGCCCGGAAACGCGGGCAACAACGAGGGGTGGACGTTCAGCGTCGTCGGGACGCGTTCGAGGAACGTATCCGAGAGGACCCGCATATACCCGTCCAGGCAGACGAGGTCGAACTCGTGGCCCCCGAGTGCGTCGAGTACGCGGCGCTCGTGGTCACGCCTGGACTCGCCATCTTGCCGGAGGACGGTCTCGGTCGGAATCTCCCTGTCGGCCGCCGCCGACAGCACCGGCGCGTCATCGTTGTTCGCGAGCACCACCGACAGCTCCGCGCCGCCGGGTGCCCGGTCGGCGAGTGCCGTGAGATTGCGCCCGCGGTTGCTGGCCATCCCAGCGATTTTCATACCTGTACACGGGTCCGGCGGGCGCATAGAGCTTCCGGTGTCCCCCGCCCGCACCGACTGTCGTTCCCACGACAGCCGCGACTCGTACGGACCCCCACCGCAACGATCGTCCTCCGTGGTGTCTCGCGCTCGTTGGAGTTCTGTCTGTTCGGAACAACGAAGCGCGTCGGCCTCTCGGGTGCGCCGGTCACCGCGGGCCAACCGTCATGTGACAGGGAGATACAGTACAGAGTGGCGAACTTTTGGTTTGCGATTCGGTCGCTGTCAGGCGATTATCGTCACGACGGCCGTCGATGGGTCGAAACGTATCTCAAAACTATATTTTCGTGCGACGCAATCGGGCCTTTTTCGACGGCGAAGATACCGGTAGAAAGGTCGAGAGAGTCGAAAAACTTATATATCGCATAGCTACTCGGCCGGACCATTCCTAACTTATATACCACCCACCCGCGTATCTCTGAATGCAATGCAAATTAAGAACCTTCTGACAGACGATGACGCGGTGAGCCCGGTAATAGGGGTCATCCTGATGGTCGCCATCACGGTGATTCTCGCCGCCGTCATCGCCGCGTTCGTGCTAGGACTGGGCGATACGAGTAACCCCGCCCCACAGGTATCGTTCGACTACGACTACGATCAAAATGACAGTACTTCTGCCACTCAAGGTTTCAATAATACTAAGAGTACTGCTGGACAACTCAAAATTACCGTCAGCACTGGTGACAGAGTCAACTCTGAGCGAATAACCTTCGAAGGAGAGGGTCTAGCCAGGTCTGGCCGCAGTTGGTCAAACACTATCAATACAAGTTCCACCGTTCTCGGCGCGGGTACCAGTACGACCATCGGTATTAACAGTACTGCTTTCGAGTTGGATGTTGTCTTCACGTCTGAGGGCGGTCAGGACTCGAGCATAATCTCCACCCGCACCGGTCCCGACGCGAACTGACCAACCAACCTTTCCTGATTTATTCGCCACGGGCAGTGACAACCACGGTCTGACCGTGGTGTGCTACAGAGAGTCGCTCGACAGGTGTGTTCGGCCACCCGGGAGACGACACGACATCTGCGCCGAGACGGTATCGCGGACGATCAGAGCGGGTCGGAGGAACTGTACTCCGACCCGCAACTGCGACGCGGAGTCTACGAGCGGAGCAGACAGGAGCCGCCGCATCGCGGCGGTGGGTGACAACACACTCACTGGGACCGTTCGCTCTTCGGCGATACCGACCGCCTGTCGATGAGGAGAGCGCCGGGGGCGACGAGCACAATGAGAGTTGGAGCGCTGTTCGCGGACGAGGAGGCGGTGAGTCCGGTGATCGGGGTCGTCCTGATGATGGCGATTACTGTCGTCTTGGCGGCGGTCATCGGCGCGTTCGCGCTCGGATTCAGCGACATCGACCCCACGTCGTAGTCGGGGGCTGAACGTGTACGCCGACCCTGTCGGACTCGGGCGACTGTTTCTGTCGGCCACACACCGGCTACCCCGGATGAGAGCCTCGTACGCCCTGTCAGCAGGCGGGAAACCAAAACGATATTGCGACCTGGCCGTGAGTGGCCACCAATGAGAGACCAGCAGTTCGTCGAGTCCGACTGGGAGTACGCGATTGTGCTCGACGCGTGCCGGTACGACGTTTTCGCCGACGTGTACGACGACTACCTCGACGGGACACTCGAGAAGCGTCGGTCACTGGGGTCCTCGACACCCGAGTGGGCAACCCGGACGCTGACGGGTGCACTCGATATGACCTACTTCTCCGGGAACCCGTTCATAAACAGTCTGGGCATCCCGCTGAACGAGCTGAAGTGGGGGGCGAGCTGTGACTACGAGTGGACCGCGACAGAGCATCTTGCGACAGTCGTCGACGTCTGGCAGGAGGGTTGGGACGACTCGCTGGGTACGGTCCCGCCGGACAGCATGACCGAATCGTTCGTCGAGCATCGGGAGACCGTCGACGACCACGACCGAGCGGTGTTGCACTACATGCAGCCCCACGCCCCGTTTCTCGGACACGGTGACGGCGGGAAGCTGACGACCATCCGGGAGGGGATAAAACAGCAGGGCGAGCAGACAGGGGGGTCCGACGACGACTCCTCGCTCCTGTCACCGGTGACAGACCGGGTCCGACCGGTGGTCGAGTCGGCACTCGAACGGAGTTCACTCGCGATGAAAGCCGGGCTGATGCTCGAACTCGAGCCCGCGAGCGTGCTCAGTAACGGCACGCGCGAGACGGTGATGAGCTACCACGAGGAGAATCTCCGCATCGCGCTCGAGGGTATCGCCGACCTCATCGACAGTCTCGATGGCAAAGTGGTGGTCACAGCCGACCACGGCGAGGCGTTCGGCGAACAGGGGGTCTGGGAGCATCATATCGAGACACATATACCACCGCTGGTCGAGGTTCCGTGGCTCGAACTCGCAGACTGAGCCCGAATCTGATTCCTGTCTGACGCCCGAATGCCAGAACCCGTGGACTTATGTTGACGGTGGTAATTATATCGGATATCGATGCGGGTGTCGCACTATCTGGAGTTCGAGGACGTGGTTAGTGGTGGCATACGGGAGTCAGTTCGACACCAGCGACGGATGCTCGAACAGCAGGGCATCGAGTATACCACCGAGCCGAGCCTCGATGTCGACGTTGTCCACCTCAATCTGATGGGGCCACGGTCGGCATACTGTGCAAAGCGGGCAGCGAGCCGCGGGATTCCGGTGGTTATCCACACGCACGTGACCGCCGAGGATTTCGGCGACAGCTTCCGGCTGACGAACCTGCTCGCCCGTCCGCTCCGCCCGTACCTCGAGCGTGTGTACCGTCTCGGAGACCTGCTGGTCTGTCCCTCGACGTACAACGAGTCCATCATCGAGTCCTACGCCGACATCGAGACGAGAGTTCTCACGAACGGTGTCGACGCCGGGAAACTGGAGGGACACGAATCGCTCCGGGAGGCGTACCTGCGGCGGTACAACCTGTCGCCACCGGTAGTGTTCATGGTGGGTCACGTCATCAAGCGAAAGGGTCTAGAGACGTTCGTCGACGCCGCGCGGGCGATGCCGGACGTCGATTTCGCCTGGTTCGGACCGATAAACCGCTCACTAAAGGGTCGACCGACGAAGCAGTTGATAGACTCCGCGCCCGCGAACTGCACGTTCACGGGCTACATCGACGACATCCGCGGGGCCTACGGGGCCGGTGACATCTTCTTTTTCCCCACCCACGAGGAAAACGAGGGGATCGCCCTGCTGGAGGCGATGGTCACCGGAACCCCGGTCGTGGTGCGGGACATTCCAACCTTCGACTGGCTCGAGGACGGCACACACTGTCTGAAGGCAACCAACGACTTCCAGGGCACGCTCGAGCGACTGCGCGAGAACAGCCTCAGAAAGCGTCTCGGCGAGAACGCGGCGGTGCTGGGCAGGGAGTTCGCGCTGTCGAACGTCGCAGGCGAACTCGTGGACTGTTACGCGGAGGTCGGTGCGTGATGCCAGCCAGCCTCCGAGGTGTGTGGCGCGGGGGTACCGTTTTCCAGAGAGAGACCGGCCAGCGCGCGGAGGCCGGGGGTGTGTCCGATACGCCCGCGCTCACGGCAGCCGTGGGCATCCGCGCTCACGACAGATGAAAATAGGCTTTTTTACCGACAGCTACTTTCCGACAATCGACGGTGTCACGTACACACTCAGACTCTGGCGGAACCGGCTCGAACAGGCAGGGCACGAGGTGTGGATCGTCTACCCCGACGGGGACTACCGGCCTGCTGCCCGGGAGATACCGATCAAATCAGTTCCAAACCCGTTTTACTCGGGCTACCGCATCGGTCTGGCGCGCCGCCCCTCGAAGCTCCCCGAGTTCGATATCGTCCACGCTCACGGTCCCGCGATGGGTGGGCTGCTCGGGCTGTACTACGCTCGCAGGTACGATGTCCCGTCGGTGTACACACACCACACCCCAATCGAGGAGTACTTCCACCAGAGCATCCGCTCGCGCCGGGTGGCCGAACTGCTGAAGCGGGCCTACGTCCCCATCGAGAACAACATCCTCGACCGGTTCGACACCGTCACCACCTCCACAGACCAGATGAGCCGTGATGTCGAGTCGGTCAGACTCCCGGTGGGTGTCGACCTCGAGTTCTTCAGACCCCGGAACCGTTCCTCGGAGCCGGGACAGACGCTCATCGGCTACAGCGGCCGCATCAGCATGGAAAAAAACGTCTTCGAGATTCTCCGCCTCGCCAGACGGCTGTCGGGCTGTGACTTTGTTGTCGTCGGCGAGGGACCGCGCCGCGCGGACCTCGAGGAACGGGCCCCCGACAACGTGGTGTTCCGGGATTTCCTCCCACGGAAACAGCTCCCCAGGTTCTACTCCGCGATCGACGCCTTCGTGACCGCCTCGACGGCCGACACACTCGGGCTGTCGACGCTCGAGGCAAACGCCTGTGGCACCCCGGTCGCCGCAGCAGATGTCCCGCCGTTCACGGAGACGATCGGCTCACAGAACGGCGCCCGGTTCAACTATGGCAGCCTGAACTCGATGACCGACGCCATCGACCGCTGTCTCGACGAGGACTGGAACACGCGCCGGGCCGTCGAGCAGTACTCTGTCGACCGTACTATCCGCAATCTCGAGACCATCTACGTCCAACTGCGGATGGACGGCAACTCCTCGAACGAGCGTCTCCGCGCGACCATCGAACAGAACGCGCGCATCTGAGTCCGGACACGACCTGTCTGTTGGTGCCCGGGAAACAGCTCCCAACCGGTCAGAGCGTGACGCGCTCACCCGACCGGGCAGATTCGTAGACCGCCAGCATCGCCTCGACATCGACGAGTCCATCCTGTCCGTTTGGTTCGGGTCGGCGGTCGGTCAGCAGGCAGTGTGCGAAGTAGTCGAACTCCTCGCGGGTCTCGTCACGGCCGATGTCCTCGAAGACGGCGCGGCCGGTGTCGGTCTCGACGACGAGCGTGCGCTCGCGCCGAGGCTGGAACGCGTCACGGAGTCTAAAGAGTCCGTCGGTGCCGTGTAGTTCGAGGACAGCGCTCGGGTGGCCGGTGAGCGTCGCGGCGAAGTTGCCGACCGCTTCCGGGAACACCACCTGGAAGTCAACGTGTTCGTCCACCGCCTCGATGGGGGCCGACCGTCGTGTCACACCCTGCACGGCGACCGGGTCGGTGTCGAGCAGGAACCGGGTGGTGTTGAGCGGGTAGACACCGACGTCCATCAGCGCGCCCCCGCCCGCGAGGTCGGCGTCGAGTCGCCACTGGTCCAGCCCGCGGGAGCCACCGAGCACGTTGTAGCTGAACTCCCCGAACGCCCGCGTGATGGTGCCGAGCTCGCCCGCCCCAATCGCCTCCCGGAGTCGGCGCACGACGGGGTCGGTTTGCATGCGGTAGGCGGTCATCAGGCTGACACCGGCGTCGGCACAGACCTCGACGGCCTGCTCGGCGCGCTCGACGGTCACCTCCAGCGGTTTCTCGCAGATGACCCCCTTCCCGTGCGTCGCGGCCGCCTCGACGTGGGGCAGATGCAGGCTGTTCGGTGTGGCGACGTAGACGGCGTCGTACCCCTCGACTGCCGCGCCATCGGCGTAGGCCTCGTAGTCGACTGTCCGGACGCCGTACTCGTCGGCGACGGCACGGCGCGTCTCGGGGGTCCCGGAGACGCCGACGGTGAACGTGCAGTAGTCACCCGCCTCGATTGCCGGGACAGAGACGTTGCGGCCGTAGTTGCCCAGACCGACCACGGCCATCCGGACCTCGCCGTCGGGGTCTGTGTCCCAGTCACGGTGCTCGAAGCCGTCGAGGGCGCTTGCGATATCCATACCGGACTACTGCGACGCCCGGATAATGAAAGCCCGGGTCGAGCTTTTAACGCACAACGGCAGCGTAGCCGGCGCGGCGACCGCTGACCGGACAACTCGGCCAGGAGAGGGTTGTGTTACTGTCGGTTGTAAGCCCATGGCATATTTCGGCACCCCGGGGTGTCGAATCGTTCCACGAAGTTACAGCCGACAGTATGGGCAGCGACCCGCCGGTCACGTCCTCGTTGATCGCGTCGGTGACGTGCTCACCGCCGAGCGGGCACATCGGGACACCGATACCGGGGTTGGCGTCGCCGACCTAGCAGAGCTGGTCGGTACCGGGGACACGGGTCCTGGGTCTGGACGGTCCGGTCTGCGTAACTGACCTCCCTACTTCGCTCGGTCTTGCGACCTCGCTCGTTGAGGGAGGCTTTGATGTGGAACTCGCCGTCGGTCAGCCCCGGCGTGACCGGGACGAGCACGACGGTCTCACACCCCCCCCGGGTGATAGCGGGGTCCGTCCGGGAGGAGACGTTGAGAGAGCAGGCCGGCGTCTCCGGCCAGGCGGGGTTCCCGAAGAGCTGTTCGAACTGGGCGTCCCAGTCGATAGAAAGACCCTCAGTTCAACTGTTCGAACTCGTCGAGATACTCGCCGTACACGTCGATTGCCTGCTCGATTGGGCCGCTGTCGGTCATGTCGACACCAGCGTCACCGAGCAGTTCCAGCGGGTAGCCGTGCGAGCCTCGCTCGAGGAACTCCCGGTAGCGTTGTGCGGCAGGGTCGCCCTCCTCGCGGATCGACTCGACGAGCGAGACGGCGGCGCTGATACCCGTCGAGTACTGGTAGACGTAGAAGGAGTAGTAGAAATGCGGGATACGCATCCACTCGCGGGCGATACGGTCGTCCAGTGTCGCGGGTTCGTAGAACTCACCCTTTAGTCCGTGGTAGACATCGTCGAGACGGTCGCTGGTCAGCGCCTCGCCGGACTCGGAGAGCTGGTGGACACGGCGCTCGAACTCGGCGAACATCGTCTGGCGGAACAGCGTCGACCGGAACCGCTCCAGATACTCGTTGAGGATGTGCCGGCGGAGCTGTTCGTCCTCGACGGTATCGAGCAGGTGGTGGGTCAGCAGCGTCTCGTTGACCGTCGAGGCGATCTCCGCGATGAAGATTGTGTAGTCGGCGTAGACGTACGGCTGGGTATCACCGGCCAGTTCGGAGTGCATCGAGTGGCCGAGCTCGTGTGCCAGCGTGAACATCGATGAGACGTCGTCCTGGTAGTTCATCAGGATGTACGGCTGGGAGTCGTAGGTGCCGCTGCTGTAGGCACCGGAGCGTTTGCCCTCGGTTTCGTAGACATCGACCCACCGGGAGTGGAGCCCCTCGGCCAGTCGGGACTGGTAGGCCTCGCCCAGCGGCTCGACCGCGTCGATAACGTACTCGCAGGCCTGCTCGTAGGGGATATCGGGCCCTTCACCGTCAACCATCGGGGTGTAGATGTCCCACATCCGGAGCTCGTCGAGCCCGCGGGCCTCGCGTTTGAGCTCGGCGTGCCGGTGGAGACTGCCGAGATTGTCACGAACGGTGTCGACCAGGGTATCGTACACCTCGACAGGGACGTTCGGCTCCGCGAGCGCTGCCTCGCGGGCGGAGTCGAAGCTCCGCGCGTCTGCGAGTTTCCCGTCTTTTTTGACACTGTTGCGGAACGAGGCGCCGACCGCGTTGCGGACCGTCTCCCACTCGTCGTAGAACGACTCGTAGACCCGCCGCCGGAACGCCCGGTCAGGGTGTTTCTGGAGTGTGGTGAAGTTGCTGAGCGTGACCGGCTGTTGCTCGCCGTCGGGGTCCTCGACGGTCGGGAAGCTCATATCGGCGTTCGTCAGCATCCGGTAGATCTCGCCCGGCGCGTCGGTCACCTCGCCGAGGTCAGCCAGCAGGCTCTCCACCTCGGGCGAGCGGGTGTGTGGTTTCATCCGCAGCACGTCGTCGATGTAGTGCTCGTACTCCCGGAGGCCAGGTTCGGCGTCCATCATCGCCTCGAGCTCCGCCCGGTCGAGCGCCTGCAGCTCCGGTTCGATGAAACTTGCCGCGCTCTTTGCGCTCGAGGCGAGCGCCTTCGCCCGTGTCGCCATTGCCTGTGCCTCGTCGTTTCGGGTGTCCTCGTCGCGGCGCATTCGGGCGTATGCGTTTACGTTCTCGACGGCGCGCATCACCGACTCGTACACCTCGAACAGCTCCAGCAACGTTCCGGCGTCCTCGGTCGCACGCCCCTCGAACGCCTCCAACTCCTCGACCTGTGCTGCCGCTGCCTCGTGGGCCTCCTCCCACTCCTCGTCGCCGGTGAAAAGCGAGCCCAGATTCCACTTGTACTCCTCCTCTATGTCGCCGCGCTCCTGTACCGAACTCATCGACCTTACTACGGGCGAGTGGATTGTAACACCGTCGGTCGTCTGCTCTCGCCAGACGGCGTCCAGCAACCCTGCAGGCTCGTTACGGCACCTATCCGGCGTGTCATCCGGACACATCGAATGTCAGAGCTGCCACGCTTTTCGGCTCGTCCATCTGGAGCCAGCACAGGCGGTCCGGAAGGAAGGTTTTAGTGGTGATACCGTGTATCCCCGTGGACAGATGTCACGCCGGATATCCGAGCCAGACTGGCTGGCCCACGAGCGCGAGTACGAGGACGACCTGCCCGAGCACGGGACGATTCCGGAGCTGTACGAGGTGAGCGCGGAGCGTCACCTGGACGCGGCGGCACAACTGTACAAGGGTGGGGTCTACGACCGGAGTCTGGCGGGCGTGGTGTCGCCGGCGCCGGCGGGCGAGTACGCCACGCTCAACTATCAGGAGATGCGCGGGGTGGTGCGCAGACTGGCGGCGGGCTTTCGCGAGGTGGGTATCGACCGCGGCGACCGGGTCGGTATCCTGGCAGACACCCGAATGGAGTGGGCACAGACGGATCTCGGGCTGCTGGCCGGCGGTGCGGTTGTCACCACCGTCTACACGGACTCATCGCCGGCACAGGTCGAGTACCTGCTCGACGACCCCGGGGCAACCGGTGTGATCGTCGAGAACGAGGCGCTGCTGGAGCGTGTGCTCGCCGTCGAGGACGACCTCGACATAGAGGTGATCGTGCTCGTCGACGAGGCAGAAACCGACCACGGACGCGAGGATATCTACACGCTTGGGGAGGTCCACGAGGTCGGTGCGGCAGCGTTCGACGAGGCGACCTACGAGGGCTGGCTCGACGAGACCGACCCGGAGGACCTCGCGAGTCTCATCTACACCTCGGGGACGACCGGACAACCGAAGGGGGTGCGGCTGACCCACCGGAACTTCCGGTCGAACGTCCACGCGGTCCGCAGGCGTGTCGGCCCCGGCGACGACCCCGACCGGCCGACAATCGACGCCGACACCACCACCATCTCCTTTCTGCCGCTGGCACACGTGTTCGAGCGTCTCGCCGGTCACTTCCTGATGTTCGGCTCGGGTGCGACCGTCGGCTACGCCGAGTCCACCGACACTGTCACCGAGGACATCGCGACGATCGCACCGCAGGCGGGCGCGAGCGTCCCGCGGGTCTATGAGCGCATCTTCCGGACGATGCGCGAGCAGGCCGGCGAGAGCCCGCTGAAAGCCCGCATCTTCGAGTGGGCGCTGGGTGTCGCACAGCGGTACCAACAGGCCGACGACCCGGGACCGCTCTTGCGGGCCAAACACGGGCTGGCTGACCGGTTGGTCTACTCGACAGTGACGGAGAATCTCGGGGGCAACGTGGAGCTTTTTGTCTCCGGCGGCGGGAGTCTCAGTCCGGAGCTGTGCCGCATCTTCAACGGCATGGGGCTGCGCATCGTTGAGGGGTACGGCCTGACAGAGACCGCACCCGTTGTGACGGTCAACTCGCCCGAGGACGTCCAACCGGGCACGGTCGGTGTGCCGCTGGTCGGTGTCGACACCGCAATCGAGTCGACCCCGGAGGAACGGGAGAACCTCGACCTCCACAGTCCGGACAGCGCCGTCGGCGAACTGCTGGTGCGGGGACCGAACGTCACCGACGGGTACTGGAACCGCCCCGGAGCGACCGAGTCGGCCTTTGTTGAGGGGAGCGCCGACACGACAGGGGTCGTCACCGCCGATGGCGTCACGTTCGAGGAGGGTCGCTGGTTCCGGACCGGCGACCTCGTCGAACGCACCCCCGACGGGTACTTTATCATCCACGACCGGCTGAAACAGATTCTCGTGCTCGACACCGGAAAAAACATTGCCCCACAGCCAATCGAGGGCCGGTTCTCAACCGACCAGCGGGTCGAACAGCTGATGCTCGTCGGTGACGACCGGAAGTTCGTCAGCGCGCTGGTCGTGCCCAACTTCGAGCAACTCAAGGAGTGGGCCGAGCGCGAGGCGGTGGACCTGCCCGACGAGCCCGCGGCGCTCGCGACTGACGAGCGGGTCAACGGGTGGGTCGCCGACTCAATCGAGCGGGTCAACGAGAACCTCGAGGACCCGGAGAAGATAAAGAGGTTCACCCTCGTCCCCGAGGAGTGGACCCCCGACAACAACATGCTCACCCCCTCGCTGAAGAAGCGCCGCCGCGATATCCTCGCCGCCCACGAGGAGGCGGTTCGGGAGATATACCGGGAGGGGTGACCACATCCACAGCGGCTGGATTGCATCGGACGTAGTCGATGGGGTGTCACAGACCGCCGTCCTGATGCTGCCAGATAACAATCCGTGCGGATTTTCGCCGCCAGTGTGGACATCGACAGACGCTGTCTGGCCCGCGAGGCACCGACAGGTTCGACGGCTTTAAGTACAGCATCAGCCACATTCGACATGAGACAGGTGCAGTCCTGTTTCACTGACCCGTAGGAGCCACAGGCGCACTACGGAGGTGAACAATGGCAGATCAGGAGATAGAGAACGCAGTCTCTCGCGCAATAGAGGATGCCCCGTCGCGGAACTTCCGCGAGACGGTGGATATCGCAATCAACCTGCGCGATTTGGACCTTGACGACCCGTCGAATCGTGTTGATGAGAGTATCGTCCTGCCGGAGGGGACCGGCCAGGAGACGAACATCGCTGTCTTCGCCGAGGGCGAGACCGCGGTCCGGGCAGAGGAGGCCGCGGACACGGTGTTGGACAGCGACGACCTCGCCGACCTCGGTGACGACGACAGTGAGGCAAAGAACCTCGCCGACGACATCGACTTCTTCATCGCGGAGGAGGCGCTGATGCAGGACATCGGGCGCTATCTGGGGACCGTTCTCGGTCCACGGGGAAAGATGCCCGACCCGCTCGGTCCCGACGACGACGTCGTGGAGATTGTCGAGCGACTGAAAAACTCCGTCCAACTGCGCAGCGGCGACCGGCGAACGTTCCACACCCGCGTCGGTGCGGAGGACATGTCCGCGGAGGGGATAGCCGACAACATCGACGTCATCATCCGGCGACTAGAGGCGAATCTCGAGAAGGGGCCGCTCAACATCGGTGACGTCTACGTGAAAACGACAATGGGCCCAGCGGTCGAGGTGGTCTGAGATGAGCACACAACGGCAGACCGAGACGATTCCCGAGTGGAAGCAAAGAGAGGTCGACGAGTTGGCCGACTTCCTCGCGACGTACGACAGTGTCGGCGTCGTCGACATCACCGGCATTCCGAGCCGGCAGCTCCAAGAGATGCGGAGCGAACTGCACGGGACAGCGGCACTGCGGGTCTCTCGCAACACGCTGCTCGAACTGGCACTCGACGAGGCCGACGGCGGACTCGACCGACTCACCGATTTCGTTGACGGTCAGGTTGGCCTGATCGGGACGAACGACAACTCCTTCGGGCTCTACCAGCAGCTCGAAGCCTCGAAGACCTCCGCACCGATAAACGCTGGCGAGACCGCACCGAACGACATCGTCATTCCGGAGGGTGATACGGGGGTCGACCCCGGACCGTTCGTCGGACAGCTCCAGACCGTCGGCGCGAACGCCCGTATCGACCAGGGCTCGATAACGGTGATGGAGGACTCGACAGTGCTCGAGGCCGGCGAGGAGGTCTCGGCGGACCTGTCGAACGTGCTAGGCGAACTCGGCATCGAGCCGAAGGAGGTCGGTCTCGACCTCCGCGGTGTGTTCGCCGACGGCGTGCTCTTCGAGCCCGAGGACCTCGAACTCGACATCGACGAATACCGCGAGGACGTACGGACGGCGGCGGGTCGCGGGCAGAACCTCGCGGTCAACGCGGGTATCGTGACCACACAGACCGCGCCGCTTCTGCTCTCGAAGGCCACCGGCGGGGCAAAGAGCCTCGCCCTGCAGGCCGGCATCGCGGACCCCGACGTGATGCCCGACCTCATCGGGCAGGCGGACGCACAGGTCCGCGCACTCGCGGCCGAGATCGACGACGAGGAGGCGCTGCCGGAGAAACTGCAGGATATCGAAACCGAGACAACCGAGACGGTCACCGAGGAGACAGACGAGGACGAACAGACAGACGACCAGGCGGATGCGGAACCCGAGGCCGACACCGACGACGAGGATGACGACGACGACGGTGGCGACGCACTCGGGGCGATGTTCGGATAACAATGGAATACGTATACTCAGCACTCATCCTGAACGAGTCGGGCGCAGAGATAAACGAACAGAACCTAACAGACGTACTCGAGGCGGCGGGCGTCAGCGTGGAGCAGTCCCGCGTGAAGGCGCTGGTCGCGGCCCTCGAGGACGTCGACATCGACGAGGCTGTCGACGAGGCTGCGGCCGTCCCCGCCGGCGGTGCCGCCGCGGGTGGCGCTGCCGCGGGCGGTGCCGCGGCCGTCGAGGAGGACGACGACGAAGACGAGGAGGTCGAGGAGGAAGAGGCAGAGGAAGAAGAGGAGGAGGACGACGACGACGGCGACGCCGGCGAGGGACTCGGCGAACTGTTCGGCTGAGGCTCCCGCGCACGAACTTTTCTCCCGTTACTCCGGTGACCAGTTCCCGGTACGCGACAGCCCCCGGTGTGGCCGGTTGCCATCCTGGCCCTCGATGTTGGGTTTCACCCGAACACCGTGACCACCACGGACTCGTCTGTGAGACTCCCGACTGCAATCTCTGTTACAACCGCCTGTACAACGGCCGATACGTAGCGTTTCACACGCGGTGTGGACTGTCTCAGGTGGGGACACCGCACTGTCGAGGTGAGTGGTCCGCAGAAGGAGGTTCGGCTGGTGGTATCTACTCGGGCGTCGTCAGACACCGCTGGTCCCGGTGTCACCGCGCGAGCGCCCCTGGTACTGTGCGCCGCCGAACGCGAGCAGGGGGAAGAAGATGAACGGGAGGTAACCGAGTCCAAACCCGTACAGGCCACCCTTTCCGAACGCCTCTGCGACGCCCGCGCCGACCTTGTACAGCGCGTAGAACTGCACGACCGGAACGAACAGCAACACCAGCCACCACCATTCGTTGTCACCGATCTTGAGCATCATGTAGAAGTTCACGACCGGAATGAGTGAGGTCCATCCCGGCTTGTTTGCTCTGCTAAACGTTATCCACTGGCCCACTATCCACGGCCCGAGGATTGCGAGCAGTACGACCGCTCCGATGGCAAGTCCCGTTGTCATTCTGATTGCCTCCACCGGATACTGTCCCCCGAGGACACGTAAGTAGGAAAGCGGCGTCTCTGACGGAGAGACATCGACACCGCAACACGAGTCGCCGTCTGGAGCCGCCAGGGCCGTCGGAACCGGACCGGGTCGGCAGAGACAGACAACAGGCCACCGGAACGACTCGCGGTCACCGTCACGGTCTGGCAGGTCCTGAAAGGTTTTGCATGGTACACGCTACCGTACAACAACGAACAACACGTTCACACTGGCGAGGACAGTGGCAGGGAACTTCGCCGGGATACAGGAACGCATCCACGAGACAGAGTCGGTTTCACAGGGACAGTCGTGGGCCCGCACTCCGAGGTCAAGGTCGTAGGGGTGAACTCACTCACCGCAGGGTAGCTCCAGACGCTCCTCGACTCCCGGGACGCCAGGCTCGGCTATCGGCTACTGTTCGCTCGGCGGGTGAACAACGGGTGCGGTATCCCCGAGACGGAGCGCGAGCAGGTGCTCGAACACGGGTTCTCGCGGGACGGCGGCACCGGTCTCGGTCCGTCCATCGTGCGTGACATCGCCGACGCCCACGGCGGGGCTGTCTGTCGAGGAAAGCACGGACGACGGTGCCCGATTCGTCGGACGGACGATCGAGTAAACGGCCGGGGCGGTTCGGTGCATCCGATATCGAACAGCTTCCTGTCAGGACGTGACCCGGTCGTACGCCGAGACCAGGCCCAGTCCGAGCCCGTACGAGAGCGAGGCGGGAACGGCGACGAGGAACATCGTGAACAGACCAGACGGGGAAAGCAGGCCCGACACGGCGAACAGCGCGAGCACGACACCACGCCAACTCGTTCGCATCCGCCGGTAGGAGACGATGTTCCCGTAGTTGAACAGGAGCATCGTCGCGGGGATCATCGCGAGCGCGCCGATACCGGCTGTCAGGAAGATGATGAGCCAGCCGAAGCTGCTGATGCGGTACGCGATTATCATGTTGGCCTGGACTGCGTCCCAGGCGAGCAGTGAGATGACAGTCGGCGCGATGTAGACGAACCCGAGAGCGGTGCCGGCAAACAGCGTGACGAACATCGTCCCACCCCAGACGAGCAACACGTTCTGGTCGCCGTTGACCCCGAACCGCTGTTCGATTGCCGGCCACGCGAAGTACAGCAGAATCGGTACGATAGACAGCGCAGCCAGCAGTGTCGAGAACTTCAGCATGAATATCAGCGCCTCGACGGGATGCAGAACCACGATCTCGGGCTCGTCGACGACGCTGTCGGGCATGTTGTCGAAAAAGTACTCTCGGACGACCCCGATACCGCCCTGGAACAGCGCAAAGAACGACCCGGCGAGCACGATCATGAACACGGCGACAATCCAGATCGCCTTCGAGGTCAGGGAGTCGAGGATGAACCGGAGGTCGTAGTAGTACCCGCCGATGTCCTCCTCGTCGGTGTCGCTCTCGGTGAACGGGTCGACCATACCGGCCGCCGTCGAAGTCACGAGATTGCCGCTCTCGTCTGTCTCCTCTCTGTCCCCCTCCTCGGGCTCGTTGTCCTCCTCTGGCTCGACATCGAGTTCCTGTGCCTCGTCGAACCGGTCGAGGATCGCTCTCCCTTTTGCGGGGTTCTCGTTGTCGACAGCGTTCTGTGCGAGCTGAAGTGCCTCGTCCTCACTGAGGCCGACAAAGGCCTCGGCCGGGGCAGCCTCGACCCCCCTCCGGCTCATGCTGGCCACGTCTATCTCGGCGCTCTCGCCGGGGTCTGCGTCCTGTTGCTGTTGTTGCTGTGTGCTCGACCGGGTCGATTGCTCGCGCACGACCGCCTCGAGGCGCTGGACCCGGAGGTAAAACAGCGTCACCCCAACCGTGAGGGTCGCGTACACGGCCCCGATTGTCACCGCAGCAACGGTCGGATCGAGCCCGAACACGTCGAGTTCCGGCCCCGGGACGAACTGATACGAGGAGTTGACGGCGTCGAGCAGGTCGTTCGTCGCCTCGGCCCCGCCGGCGAACAGGAACCCGTACACCGCGGCCACCGTGACCGCGCCGACCCCGGCAAGGACGTTCCAGCGCTCCCGAACGATAGAGCGGAGCGAGACGGTCTCTCCGGCCCGCTTCGAGAGCACCGCGAGCTTGGTGATACCCAGACTGAAAAAGTACAGCGCCACCAGCGGGACCCCCCACATCAGCTGTGTGAACGGGTCCGGCGGCGAGAACATCGCACCGAACGCGAAGATGCCGACAACGGCGTAGCGCCACTTGTTCCGGAACGTCTCGTACTTCACCACCCCCGTCCGTGCGCTCGCGCTCATCGCGAGCGGCAGCTGTGCGGCCAGGGCGAACGATAGCGAAAGAAAGACGATGAACTCTGTCCACTTCACAATCGACCAGGTCGGCGTGAACCCGGCCTGCACGGCGTTCTCGGCCAGAAACGCGAACATGATCGGGAAGAAAAAGAAGTACGCGTACGACAGCCCGACCAGAAACAGCCCCGTGATGACCGTCGCGAAACCGATCTTCTTCCAGAGCGGAACCCGGTTGTCGGGCCAGATACCCCGTTCCTTTAGCGAGTCACGACTGTAGTACACTGTCACCGGGATGGCCGCTATAACACCGACGATCAGCCCGATCTTGACCTGCAGGAGGATGATCTGGAACGGGTCCGTCGCGACAATCTCGGTCAGGTCCAGCGCCGTCCCACTGAGGCGGTTGAACACGAGGTCGTTTTTCAGCCGTTCCCAGACGAACGCACGAAGCAGGTAGAAGCTCAGCAGCCAGGCGGCGACAAACACCAGAAAGACGCGCTTGAGTTTGTCCTGTGCAGAGGAGAGTACCGACGCGATTGTCTGCCGGCCGGTGGCGAGTGTCCGCGCCGTGTCCTCGTCGAGTGCCCCTGCCATCTGTGTTCCTGTAGTTTGCTGCTGGTTATCAATCTATCCATGACAGTCGAACACGACCGGCAGATTTTTCGCCCGCCTCGGGGAACAGATGGTATGACAGACCACGGGTCACTCTCGGCGGTGTCGCCGCTGGATGGCCGGTACGCCGCGTACACGGAGCCGTTACGACCCTATGCCAGCGAGCGGGCACTCGTGGCGGCCCGTGTCGAAGTCGAGATCGAGTACCTGCTCGCGCTCGCCGACCTCGACGCGACGCCGGTCGCGGTTGCCGGCTCCGACCGCGAGCAACTGCGAGCGGTCTACCGCGAGTTCGACCTCGAGGACGCACGGCGGGTCAAACAGCTCGAGACGGAGGGCAACGAGAACCGGCCGGCGACGAACCACGACGTGAAAGCCGTCGAGTACTTTGTCCGGGACCGCCTACCGGCACACATCGGCGGTGAGTGGGTCCACTTCGGGCTGACCAGCGAGGATGTCACCAACATCGCATACCGGCTGTTGCTCGGTCCCGCGGCCGAGACGGTGCTCGGCCCCCGGGTACGGAGCCTCCGGGAGGAGTTGACCGCGATGGCCCGCGAGCACCGTGGCGTCCCGATGCTCGCTCGCACGCACGGGCAACCGGCCACACCGACGACCTTCGGAAAGGAGTTCGCAGTGTACGCCTCCCGACTCGGGCGGGCGATGGCGGCGCTCGACCGGGCGGTCGATGGGCTCTCGGGCAAACTCGCCGGCGCGAGCGGGAGCTACGCGGCCCACGCGGCCGCATATCCCGGGGTCGATTGGCCGAGGTTCGGTCGCGAGTTCGTCGAGGGGTTCGGTCTCGAACACGAGCCGCTGACCACGCAGGTCAACCCCTGTGACGACCTCGCGGCGCTGTTCGACGCGCTCCGGCGTGTCAACCAGGTCCTGCTCGATCTGGCGCTTGACTGCTGGCTGTACATCTCTGACGGCTATCTCGGACAGGAGGCCGTCGCCGGCGAGACGGGTTCCTCGACGATGCCGCACAAGGTGAACCCCATCGACTTCGAGAACTGCGAGGGGAACCTCTCGAAGGCCAACAGCGATCTGAGGTTCCTCGGGGACTACCTCACCAACTCGCGGCTCCAGCGGGACCTCTCGGACTCGACGGTGAAGCGGAACATCGGGGCGGCGCTCGCCCACTGTCTGCTGGGCTACCGGAAACTCGAGGGGGGGCTCGATACGGTGGTGCCCAACGAGCAGGTGACCCGGGCAGCGCTCGAATCGACACCTGAGGTACTCGGCGAGGCCGTCCAGACGATCCTCCGCCGCGAGGGCCACGAGGACGCCTACGAGCGCGTGAGGACACTCACCCGCGGGCGGGAGGTAACACTCGCGGAGTTCCGGGACCTGTTCCGGGAACTCGACGTGTCGGCGGACGTCCGCGAGGAACTGCTCGCGCTGACACCGGCCGGCTACACCGGACTGGCCGACGAACTCGTGGACAGTCT
>ERZ1034569.304-NODE-304-length-18421-cov-15.332626_pt1 | contig 18421 bp, 20 predicted proteins | sample MGYA00520706_ERZ1034569 | MGnify/ENA primary metagenome ERZ1034569 (study PRJEB33760, sample SAMEA4777722) | hypersaline lake metagenome | biome: hypersaline environment; feature: brines | place: Spain | collected 2014-08 | depth 0 m ...
ACGACGCCTGCCGCGAGTCGCTCGGGGAACTCTTTCCCGAGCGGCGGGTCTGTCTCCGGGAGTTTTTCTGACGAGCGCCCGGACCGGGACAGTTCACCGCTGGGCCTCGCTCCGGGTGTCAGACAGCGGGCTGGTCTCTCATACGGTCGTTCGTGACTCTTTACCGCTATGGTGAAACAAATCGCGTGTCTCACGCCCTGACAGACCGGTATCTGTGACGCGGTCATAAAGATAATTACGAACGACCGTATCAGTCGTCCGCGGCCCCGAGTGTCGTCTCCTCGCTGAGGTCGAACTCGCCGTAGTGGACAATCTCCTCGACCGGTCGCCGCGCCTTTCGCTTGTTCTCGATGTCCGCGGCACCCTCCGCGGCGTAGCCGAGCGTTATCAGCATGACGGGTTCGTACTCGTCGGGAATGTCGAACGCCTCGGTGAGCGCGTCCGCGCCGAACCCCTCCATCGGACGGCTGGCGACGCCCTGGTCGCGTGCGGCGTACATGAGCGTCATCGCCGCGAGCGCGGTGGGTCGGGTCGTCCAGGTGCGACGGTCCGATTCGGGCATCTCACTCATCCCCTTGACGTTCCCGAGAAGGGCTTCCCGGACCTCCTCGCTGGGCAGATAATCCTTTGCCAGCCAGTCGTCGAACACAGACTCCGCGTGTGCCATCGGGTCGGTATGGCCGAGCACGACGACGGCCGTGTCCGCCGTCTCGACGTGGTCCTGTCCGTTTGCGACCTTCTTGAGCGTCGATTTCCGTTCGTCGTCTCGCAGAACCAGAAACTCCTACGGCTGGAGATTGTACCCCGACGGCGCGAGCGTCGCTGCCTCGAAGATACTCTCCAGGGTCGACTCCGGGATTGTTTCGTCACTGTACTCGTGTACTGACCGTCGTGCGTGCAGCAGATCGTCGAATTCCATTCAGCAGTGTTAGGCTCTGGAGTATAAACACACGTTGGATATCGATCGACGGGAGCGGGCCGGCCAACCGGGCGGTGAGGCCAGTCTCGGGCCACTCGGCATCGAGAGCGCCCGCAGAACTGAGCACACGCTCCCGCCCCACAGACCAGGCTCTCTCGACACAGCGAGAGAGTCCCCCCGTCGTCGAGCGACGTCCGACTGCCTGAGAGGCCCTCGGCCCCTCTCCGTTCACGCCGCGGAGAGTGTTATGTGCTCACAACATTGACTGTGACCCGCGTGGAGTCGTCACCGGTCACCACGGCGATGTGATAGGTGCCGGGGTCGAGTTGTGCGGTGTCGATAGTCACCATCGGCTCCGTGGTCTCCCCACCGCCGAGGTCGACGGTCGTCGCCGAGACAGTCGCGTTCGTGCCGAGGTCGCTCTCGTTTGCGGCGAACTGGAACTCGGCGGTCTGTACCGTTCCGAGCCCACCGTCGTTCGTGATTGTCGCCGAGACGTTCAACTGCCCCCCAACCGCCACCGTGTCGGGTGCGTCGACGGCGGTCACGTTCGTCACGCCCGGGTCGTCAATCTTTGCGAGTTTCCGCTGAATCAACACGGCGTCGACGATAGAGATGTCCCCGCTCCGGTCGACGTCGGCCAGATTCGAGTCGAACGGCTCGGGGTTCAACTGCGCAAGATACTGCTGGATGAGAACGGCATCGACGATGTCGACATCGTCATCCCGGTTCACGTCCCCGACGGAGTGCTCGGGTGCCGGCTCGTACACCCTGGTATCGCTGCTCACGACATCACCGAAGTCGAACAGTTCGACACTGAAGTTGATTGTATCACCGACGCCGAAAAAGCCTCTCACGTTGTCGAACACGAGCGTCCCACTGGTCGTGCCACCGGCCGGCACTGTCACGTTCTCGTCCGTATCGTCGAAGAGACTGTCTGTGCCGTTTACCCGTAGGTCCACGAAGCTCTCCGTTCCGTTCGTGCCACCGACGTTCTCTAAGGTGTAATCGACGGTCAGATTCCCGCTCGTCGGAACTGTACTCGGCGCGGAGATAGACCGGATCTGGATATCCGGTGAGTCATCAACGACATCCGTTGTCCCGCTTACGACGTCACCAAAGTCGAATAGTTCGACAGTAAAGTCGATTGTATCACCGACACTGAAGAAGCCACTCACGTTGTCGAACACGAGCGTCCCGTTGGTCGTGCCGCCGGCCGGCACCGCTACATTCTCGTCTGTGTCGTCGAAGGCGCTGTCTGTGCCGTTTACCCGTAGGTCCACGAAGCTCTCCGTTCCGTTCGTGCCACCGACGTTCTCTAAGGTGTAATCGACGGTCAGATTCCCGCTCGTCGGAACTGTACTCGGCGCGGAGATAGACCGGATCTGGATATCCGGTGAGTCATCAACGACATCCGTTGTCCCGCTTACGACGTCACCAAAGTCGAATAGTTCGACAGTAAAGTCGATTGTATCACCGACACTGAAGAAGCCACTCACGTTGTCGAACACGAGCGTCCCGTTGGTCGTGCCGCCGGCCGGCACCGCTACATTCTCGTCTGTGTCGTCGAAGGCGCTGTCTGTGCCGTTCACCAGCAGGTCCACGAAGCTCTCCGTTCCGTCTGCATCGCCGACGTTCTCTAGAATGTAGTCGACGGTCAGGTTCTCGTCGACCGAAATCGCACCCGGTGCGGAGATGGACTGGATCTGGATGTCAGCGGCCTGCGCACCGGTGTCCCCGCCGCTTCGGTTGTCTGCGGTCTGTGTGGTCGTCTCCGACAGGAGGGTGGCTGTGTCCTGTGCCTCGACGGACTCGGTCACGGCCTGTGCGTCGTGTGCGGCGACACCGCCGACTGCGAATGCGGACAGCAGTCCGAGGCACACGAGCAGTTGTATCAGTCGCTGGCTATTCATAATTGGGTGCACCACACCCGTATATAAAATATTTTTTTTAGAAATCCAATTACTCTCTCGTGAACTGTTACCGTCCACGATCGCCCGTTGTGCGGGACAATGCGATTCCTCTCGGCTCCAAATTGTTTGACAAAAACAGTCTGCCCTCCCCGGGTTGAACGAGCAGAGACAGGTGGCTTTGCTGTGACTTCCGGCCTCAAATCGGCCCGGTTGTTTCTTTTTTCGCCCGCGGTGTTGGTGGTCGGACCTCGATATCCGCCCTCCCCGATTTGAACGGAGGAAGACGTGCTCGCTTCGCTACGCGCGACTTCCAGGCTCAGATCGGGTCAGTTGTCCGTTTCACTGCTCGCGTTGCTCGCAGAAACAGTCCGCCCTCCCCGATTTGAACAGGGGACAAGTCGATCTACAGTCGACTGCTCTACCAACCTGAGCTAAGGGCGGGCACACTAGTGTGTAAGACGGCTGCCGGATTTAACGATTGTGTATTGTCCGTCGTCTGCCGTTGTGATTGTGAACGTTCCGTAGACTGTCCGGGACACCCGACAGTCGGTCGATACGGGTCTCTCACGACGCGGCATCGAACAGCGTTCGAGTCGACGGGGCACCGGCGACCACAATCAACACCACCCCTGTCACAGACAGGATCACCGGTGACGTGCAGTACGAACTCCGGGGTGCGTACCTGGTCGTCCGGTTCCAGAGAGCACCCCGGCAGACCTGCTGACCGGTCCCGTCGGCCCGGGTCGCCGGCGAAAAAGAGTCGCTGTCAGCCCTGGTGCCGGCACCCACCGTGCTCTCGTCGGTGACTGGTCGGGCAGGTCAGCGCCAGAAAGTCACACGACAGACCGGGTTCGATTATGCACCGCTCCAGGACATGTCCACCCCGTACTCGGACATCTTTGCCATGCCCGCGATGGCAGCCCGGAGGCTGATACCGACGAGCGGGATATCGGCGACTGTCACGATGATGTCCGCCTGGATAATGACCCCCTCGTCCAACAGGACATCGAGCAGTTCCACGACGGCGTGCTGGTCAGTTCGTGTCGGTTCCATCTACACACCCCCTGGACGTTCGCATCGGTTGCTGTCAGTGCCCGGGCAGGGCTGGTCGGAGCCGGGTAGTGTGCTGTTACTCATTCTCAGATATCTGTGGGGCGAAGGTGTAGGGCGGCCACGGGCCGGTGAACCGCACATCGACACCAGGGGTTTCGGTTATCTCGTCGAGCGTCGACCCGAGTGCCGACTCCGCCGCCGGGGGCGCGAGCAGCGCGACCTGTGTGACGGCATCGGAGTCGAGTTCGATACCGAGCGAGGCAGCCGCGTCGGACTGCACCGGACGCTCGGTGAGTCGCTCGCTGTGGGGTTCGAGTCGGTCGACGAGGCGCTCGGCCAGCGCCGTCTCCCGCTGTCGTCTCAGTTCGCGCAGACGCTGGTCGAACTGTTTCTCCAGCAGGAATCGCGTGCCGTCTCCGGACTGCTCGATGCGGCGCTGGATATCCGACAGTTCGGGGTCGAGCGTCTGCTGTTCGGTCTCGAACGCCGCCGAATCCCAGGACAGCGTCACCCGGTACTCCCAGCAGCCCGAGAGGTCGTCGAACGCGTCGGTGATCTGGGTCGCGTGCCCGTCGAGCCACGTGGCCACGTCGCCGTCATCGCCCTCGATGATGGTGTCGAACCTGACAGGGAGTGGCGTCCCGAACCGGTCGCCGGCCGCGTCGACAACCTGCTGGTGTGCGAGCAGCCAGTCACGGAGTTTCGTCAGGTCGGTCGAGTCGAACGGCTCCTCGCGCCGGTGAACGAGCGCACCGACCGGAGCAGACTGTGCCGTGACCAGGGAGACGGGTTCGTCCTCGATACCCGCGATATCGACCGTCTCCTCGCTCCCCGCCGCGAGGTCGACCAGACAGTAGAGATATCGCCCGCTGTCGACAGCCTCCGTCGCTGTCGTCTCGGCTGTCGTCGGTGACTCACTCATCGTGCCCCTCCTCGTCCACGACGTTCCGGAGTGCATCGTCGAGTATGTCGTCGAGCTGTCCACGGAACGAGTCGACCTCGTCCTCGATCTGCTGTTCGGCTTTCAGTCGTTCGAGCTCCGATTCGAGACGACACAGCTGCTGGCCCAGTTGCTCGATCTCCGCGTCCGAGAGGTTGCCACTCTCCATCCGCCGGACCGCCTCGCGCTCGAGTGCCTCCACGAGCAGTTCGACGACCGTCACCACCAGCGACGTCAGCCCGCTCTGGATGTCGTTCTCTTCGTTTACTGCGAGTTCCACGGGCGCTCACCCCTGTCCTCCGTCTGCGGCGTTCGCGGGCTGGTGACTGGCGGCCGCCTCGACCGAATCGAGGTCGGTCCCGAGCGGGAACTCGAGCCCGTACTCGGCGGCGGTCTCGAACGATGCGATCGCCGCGCGGAGTTTCACACTGAGTAGCTCCGTGTCGCCGATTGTGATGGCGATATCCGCGTTTATGACGACACCCTTGTCCAGCAGGGTCTCGAGCATCTGTGCGAGGTCACCCTGGGTTCGCGTCGGACTCGGACCACTCATCCCTCCTCGCCCTCCTCTGTTGGGCCGGGGGTATCATCAGCGGATATCTCGTCCAGGTTATCTGTTGCTGTGGGCGTCTCGTCACCGGAGTCGGTTTCGGACCGAAGCCGTGCGTGCAGGTCGAGTCCGTAGAGCCGCGGCGCGGCGGGGACCGTCGACCCCTTTGGTCGCGACGGAACGGTCGAGTGTGAGTGTCGCGCCGCCGCCCGTTCGTTCGAATCTACCGGCGGTGTCGTCGAGTGACCGCTCACGGTGGTCGAGGTGTCCGACTCCTCGTCCTCCCGGGTGCGCTCGATGTTCCTCGCGCGGCGACGGGCCAGTTTCCGGCCCTGCCTGAGGAGGCTCTGCCGTGTTCTGTCGCGGTTGCGCACTGCCTTCGCGACAACCTGTTCGCGCTGTCGGCTCTGTTTCTCCTGTTGGTCGGTGTCTGAGTTTCTCATGTGTCTGTCTCTCCGTCTGTATCGTCCTCGTCGGCCCCGTCCGACGTGACGCGCACCTCGAGGACCTGGTTTGTGAACGTCACGTCGGTGACCGCCGCACCGTCCCAGTCCAGCGGGACTGACTCGACGACGGGTCCGTCCACACGGATCTCGAGTGCGTCGTCGGTGGTGCCGACCTCGACCTCGTCGGGTGAGACGGCCGGAAGGTCGGCGATGACGACGAGGTCGCCCGACGCCTCGTTGACCCGGACGCGGTACTCGTGGTCGTCGGACTCACCACGGATGTCCCAGTCCCGCCGCCGGGTGCGGCGGCTGTCACCGGACGGGTCGAGTGTGCCGATGTTCACGTCGTAGTCGAGCGTTGCGTCACCGCGGGTGACCCGACCCGAGGTCTGCTCGTCGGTGTCTACGTCCTCGAGCGCGTCGAGCAGCTCCGAGAGCGTCTCGAACACGTTGCCGAGTGGAATCGAGCTGTCACGGTTCTCGTCGTCTGGGTTCTCTGTCATGCTACTGCACCTCGATGTTGCCACCGATGAGCCTCTTGTGGACCTGCTCGGCCACCTCGAGTCTGGTCTCGAGCTCGAGTTTTCGTTGCTCGTACTCGGGCTGTGCCCGCTCACCGAGTTCGTACAGGAGCCGGTTCTCCTTTATGTTGTCACGTATCTCCGACACGCTGTACATCTCCTCGAGCACCATCGCGTGGAGGATATCCAGCATCGAGACAAACGGCTTTATAAGGAGGTCGTCGACGAGGAGCATCAGCGACTCGCCTCCGCGCCGATACGGATGTCGACGAAGTTGTAGGGTGCCCAGGGACCGGTGTATCTCACCAGCACGTCCTCGTAATCGGCGTCGATTGCGTCGATTGCGTCGTCGAAGGCCTCGCGCCGGTCCTGTTCGACCAGGTACGACCGGTTCGCGATGAGTCGGTCACTGAACAGGTCGTCGTCGGTCTGGCCCGCGCTGAGCGGGGCAAGGTCGCTCTCGAGTCGGTCCTGGAGTTCGTCAGGGTCGGCCGTTCCGCCAGCGGGGTCGACCAGTTTGACACCGAGTTCAACACAGCCCTCGACATCGTTGAGTGCCTTCCGGAGCGCCCGTCGTGCGCCCCGCATCACGCCTTTCAGTGTGCGGGCGTTCTTGAACGCCATACCGAACCCCATCGGAACGACCGTCTCGATATCGTCCCGTTCGATCACCGTCTGGAGGACGCTGTCGTGTGCCGCGACAGCCTCGTCCGAGCGGTCGGGGTCGGTCGTGTCGATGTCGGTGACCAGCGCCGCCAGCGACCGGTACTCCACGGTCCGGAGCGTCGACCCGTTGCCGACGCCGTCGACTGTCAGTTCGATATCGGTCTGTTCTGTGATGCCGTACACGTACAGGTTAGGATTGTCACTCATTGGTTTGTGGGGTTGATTGGTGAACCGTCGGATGGAGGGGCGTCGCGGGGGGGAGTTGCCGGCACATCTCAGACCATCTCCGTGAGTGAAACGTCGAGCACACCTGCAGCCGCGCTCATGTCGAACCCGAGAAACGGCGTCACCGGGTTCTTTCCGTACAGAAAGGCGGTCTCGCCCCGGCGTTCGAGACAGAGGTGAATGTCAGCGATCTGGTCCGACCGGGTTCGCTTGCCGTCCTCCGGTTTCGTCACAAGTATCGAGAGGTCGTTGTGTAAGGCCACGTAGGTTGCGTGGTCGCTCATGACGTTACTGAACGCGTCACCGGTTGCGCCCATACTGATAATCTGCAACAGCGGTCCGTCGCTCTCCTCGCGGAGGGCAACGAGACGGCGGAGGTAGTCGTCGTAGTCGAACCCGCCGACAGCGTCGTCTCCGGGCACTGTCTGCTGGGTCTCTGTGTCGGTCCTGCTGTGCTCGTGGTCGTAGGTCTCGAACACGTCACAGCGTGTCTCGAACTCGGTGTCCGGCAGGGCTGGCTCAAGATTGTGACGTGTCAGTCCGGGGCTGCTCTCAGGCAGCGGGACGACCGCGACACACATATCGTGCGAGAGGAAGTTCCGCGCCGTGGCAAAACAAAGCAGACTCCAGGCGTCACGCGAGAGGTCGGGTCCGAGTTCGAGGTGGACGACACTCCCGCGACTGTATCCGCCGTCGAGCATCGCATCGAGGTCCGCGATGCCCGTCGAGAACGTCGACTTCGAGTTGTCGATAGGCAGCCACTCCGACGCGCCGATCGGCCCCTGTGGTCCCGGCAGGTCCACCGGGGTGAACACGCGGAACGTCTCCCCGGAGAGGGTGAACGGTCGCGTGCGGTTACCGATACGGACGCCGCGCAGTTTCTCGAACAGCAGCGTCCGCTCGGGGCGGCCGCCCGCGCTGTGGTCGACGCCGAGTTCGACGACCCCGTCGACCACGTAGTCGAGGCTGGTCTGCTCTGAGCTCTCGGTGATGAGCACGACCCGGACACCGTTGCTACGCGCGAGTGTGGCCATTCGGGTCACCAGCCGCCCGGGGTCGTCCGGGTCGTCCTGGTGGGCCTTCGAGAGCAGATGCCGCTCGACGAGCTCCCAGCTGTCGAACGCGATCGTGAGCGGGTCCGAGACGTCGCCGACGGCCCGCAGCCATTCGAGAAACGTCTCCGGGTCGAACCGGTCGGCTCCAAGCGCCTCTGCCGGCGCGATGTCGGCGTCTGTCGGGGTCTGTGAGATATCGAGCACGTTCGACCGTGTGAGCCCGGTTGTCTCCTGCAGGTAGTTGCTGTACACCGTGTCCGCGTCCACGCGTGTAGACACGTACAACACATCCCCGCCATACTGGCGGAGCACCTCGAGCGCCTGCACGGCGAACAGTGTCTTTCCGGCACCGGGGTCGCCGCGCACCAGAAGCACGCGCCCCTGCTCCTGGGTAAAGAAACGCAACAGCTCTGCCGGGAACTCCGTGACGCCGCGTTGACCCGCGCCTGCGTTTCCGTTTATTGAGTGGTCTACCACTGCGTCCGTACCAAATCGGGCCACAGCCAAAACAGTACCTGCGGTTACGTACTGCGTTTTCCGGACCGTTACGTCGGACGTAATGCGGGCTGTCACGCAGCTCGTAATCGTGTGCGAAATCGAACACGGGTATTTATCCCTCCCCCGTTTTGTGCGAGATGGGCACGAGCCCAAGAACAACTATGGCACAACCCGACTCGTCAAGTCTGGCCGAAGTCCTGGATCGTGTACTAGATAAGGGTGTCGTCGTCGACGTGTTCGCGCGTCTCTCGCTCGTCGGCATCGAGATTCTGACCGTCGAAGCTCGCGTCGTCGCGTCGTCGGTCGACACGTTCCTCCACTACGCGGAGGAGATCTCGAAGATAGAACAGGCCGAGATGACCGCAACCGCCGCGGAAGCGCCGACGCCGTAGAAGCGTCGACCGCTTCCCGGGAATCGCCTTTTCGAACGCACGCAGCTTACTCAGAAAAATGACAGTAAAGGAGAAACACGAGGCGTTCGCCGAGATGCGCGCGGAGTTCGAGCGCACGCGCGGCGGATTCGACCGATACGCAGAACAGTTCTGGAGCGACGTCAGAGACAAACAGCAGCTCGCGGTGGCGTTCAACAGTGAGGTCGCGGCGATGCAGTCGGCGTTCGAGCGGGCGGTAGATGTCTTCGACACGTACACCGCGGAGTTCGAGAACGACGTCGCCGCCAGGCACGACGCGGTCGCCGACTTCCGGGAGGAGGTGGCAGAGACCCGCGACGCCTTCGCGGCCACGCGCGAGATGTTCAGTGACTACGCGGACAGCTTCGAAACCGATGTCGAGACAAAACAACAGCGCGTGGAGACGTTCCGCGAGGAGGGTGCCGCGACGCGTGCGGCGTTCGAGGAGGCGCTGGCAGCGTTCGAGAGCGATATCGAGGCCAAACAACAGCGGGTAGAGGCGTTCCACGACGAGGTAGCCGCGACACGTACGGCCTTCGAGGAGGCACTGGCAGCGTTCGAGCGCGATGTCGAGGCCAACCGCCAGGACGTGGAGACGTTCCTCGACTCGGTCGAGGAGGTTCGGGCGGCACACGAACAGACCCGTGCGGAGTTCTCCCAGGCTATCATCGAGTTCTACGGGTACGAACCGGGGTCGATGTCTGACGCTGTCACCGTCTCCGGGTCCTCCGCGACCGATGACCAAGCCGAACCCGTTGAGCAAACACAGCCGGAGCCCGACGACCAAGTTGAACCTGAGCCTGTCGAGGAAACAGAAGCCGACGACGAGGCCGAATCCGAACCTGTTGACCAGGAAGCAGACGATACACCGGAGGGAATGATAGAGTGTGCGGTCTGTGGGGAGTACTACCAGGCCATCACCGAGTCACACCTCCAGACCCACGGGATGTCGATGGACGAGTACAAAAGCGAGTACGGCCCCGATGTGACATTGTATCCAGGTGAGGAGTAATGGCTCGACGAGACGGTCACGAGCGAAAGGTCCGTGGCTCGCAGATCCGAGAGAGTCGAACAGAAAAGAACCGACAGGACCGACGCGGGAGTCCGTCGACTGGCGGTCGGACCACACAGACAGAACAGGTATCCGACCAGTCGACAGGAGCGAGAGACCTCGACAGCATCCTCGACTCGTTCGTGAAGACTCCGGAGACGGAGACGGTCACGAGGCGCATCGAGCGGTGGCTGTCAGTCGACCGGCCGGTTCACCTCGTCGGACCGACCGGGTGCGGGAAGACAGCACTCGCGATGCGCGCCGCCACACAGCGGGACCGACCCGTTGTTTGGATAAACGGCGATGCCGACCTGGAGACAACAGACCTTGTCGGGGACTACGCCGAACAGGAGCGCGTCTCGATTCGCGACAACTACGTTCACAACGTCACGAAAAGCACCGACATCGTCCGGGACCGCTGGGTCGACAACCCGCTCACCGTCGCCGTCCGGGAGGGTGCGACGCTGGTCTACAACGAGTTCTCGCGGACCAAACCCGCCGCGAACAACGCGCTCCTCTCGGTGTTCGAGGAGGGGGTGCTCGAACTCCCCGGTCAGCGTGGCGACGACCGACTCGTCGAGGCTCACCCCGAGTTCCGCGCGATTCTCACCTCGAACGGAACCGAGTACGCCGGCGTCCACGAGCCACAGGACGCCCTGCTCGACCGCCTCGTCGGTGTCTACATGGACTACTACGGGTTCGAAACCGAGGTGAAGATCGTCCGCTCACACGTTCCGGCGGCCCCAGACGACCTCGCCGAGCGCTGTGTCGACCTGGTGCGTACCGTCCGGGAGGAGTTCGACTGGACCGTCGGCACGCGCGCCGCCATCATCGCCGCCGAAGGGGTCACGACGGTCCCGGCAGCCGAGCGAGACGACGGTCTGTTTATCGAGGTGATGACCGACGTCCTCGCGTCGAAGGTCGCCGACCGGGAGGAGCTCGCGGCCGCAAGCGACTGTGTGGCCGACGCACTCGAGAACGGTGGTGAGAGCCGGTGAGCCAGTCCGAGACAGAGAGCGCGGGCGAGGAGACGGCAGACAGCAACACCGGAGAGCTCGGAGTGCTCGACGTCCGGGAGCAGGTCACGGAGCTCTCGGAGGCGCTGCTCGGCTACCCCTTCGACGGTATCACCGCCGTCGAGCGCGCTGACGACGGTGGCTGGCGCGCAGTCTTCGAGGTGGTCGAGCGCAGCGCCGTCCCGGACACACAGGATATGATCGGCCGGTACGAGCTCCAGCTCTCACCGTCCGGTGACGTACAGGAGTACTCGCTCCAGCAGCGGTTCAAGCGCAGCGAGTTGCAGGGCAGCAAACTCTGAGGCCCGGCTCCCCTGTGGCCCGTGAGCGCCGGTCACCGCGACCAGATTCGGAACTCCAGTGTGTGAGTGCTTTGCTCCGCGTTCACGCTGAACGTCTCTCCGGCAGTTATCAGAGACAGTAATCCGGTCCGGACAGTTATATGCTGGTGACCCCGATTCTGTCGAATAAACATGATTGGACAGTCCGTTGTGACAGCAGTAACACACAGTCGCGGGAGGAACGCGGGAGACAGGTGTCGCTCGCGGGGCAGTGTTCCCCTCCGGGTCGGGCCGCCGGTGTCGGCATACGTGTCGCCCGCGCGGGTCCACGGGCGGTCAGAGCAGAGCGGTAGGCGGCCAGCCCACACACATGTCTAAACTCGCGGACGGTTCCCTTGGTCGTTACCCGACCGGCGTGTCGGACGACCACGTGGCTCTGCTCTACGAGGATCGGGCCGAGCAGCTCGCCACCGTCGCGTCGTTTCTCGAGCGGGGGCTGACGCGAAACGAGCGGTGTCTGTACGTGGCCGACGACACCACGCTGGAGACAGTCTGTGCCGCGCTCCGCACGGGCGATACCGACCCCCGGGCGGCCCGCGAGGCCGGACAGCTCTTGTTACACACGGCCCCGGAGCTGTTACTCGGCTGTGGCGAGTTCGACCGGGCGGCCGCGTTCTGGGCGGACACACTGGACCGAACATGGAGCCGGGGGTTCGATGGACTCCGGGTCGCCATCGAGATGACGTGGGTGCTCGACAGCGAGACGACCGCCGACGCCGTCGCGTTGCTCGAGTCGGTCGCCGCGAGCCCGGACACCGCCGTTCTCTCACAGTACGACCGGGAGCGGGTCCCGTCGAACGTCGTCTCGGCGATCGCCCGAAACCGGCCGCTGCTCGCTGACGACGGAACGGTCCAGGCGGAGCGACCACGAAACAGCCGAACACGCGAGGAGACAGCAACAGCCGGAGGCGGTGGTCGGCCGTCGGGGCCGTCAGTTGTCCCGACCACAGCCGACCGTCCGGTCCGGGTGTTGCTCGTCGATGACGAGCCGGGGTACGCGGAGGCGGTTGCCGAGTTCCTCCAGAGAAACAACGGTATCGACGAGGTGGTCACCGAGACCGACCCACGCGAGGCGCTTGCTAAGATAGACGAGACGATTGACTGTATCGTCTCCGACTACGCCATGCCCGGCCTCGACGGGCTGGAGCTGCTCGCGTCGGTGCGCGAGCGGTACCCCGACCTGCCGTTTGTGTTGCTCACGGGCAAGAGCAGAGAGGAGACCGCAGTCGAGGCCATCTCGGCCGGGGTCACCGAGTACGTCAGGAAGCAGTCGGGAACCGACCAGCACACCAGACTCGCACACCGGGTCTCGAACGTCGTCAGACAGTATCGCGCAGAGCAGTCTGTCGAGGCCACACAGCGACAGTACACCCGTCTCATCGAGGCCTCGAGCGATGTCGTCACCGTTCTCGACAGCGATGGCCGGTTCACCTACCTGAGCCCGGCCGTGGAGCGGCGTCTGTCCTACCACCCAGAGGAGCTTCTCGGCAGACCGATGTTAGAGTTCGTCCACCCCGCGGACAGGGAGACGGCGGCACAGCAACTCGAGACGCTGATGGACGAACCCGACCGAGCGGTCTCCGTCGAGGTCCGGTTCGAGCAGCCCGACGGCTCCTGGCGCTGGGTCGAGGCGCGGGGTCGCAACCTGCTCGACGACCCGGACGTGAACGGGCTGGTGATGTACGCCCGGGATATCACCGACCGCAAAGGGCGCGAACGGCAGTTGCGCGAGAGTGAGCAACGGTTCCGGTCACTGTTCGAGAGGGCGTTCGACGCGATGGTGCTCACCGACGACGAGGGCGTGTGTGTCGACCTGAACCCGGCCGCCTGCGAGCTGTTCGGGCAGTCTCAGGAAGCGTTGCTCGGCCGGCCGTTCACCGGCCTCGTCCCCGGGGACTGTGCGTTCGACTGGCCCTGGCAGGCCACACAGCGCTCGGACCGGCACCGCGGGACACTCCGCCTGCACACCGCTGCGGGGGAGTCACGGGTCGCCGAGTGTGCGGCGACACCGGAGGTCGTCCCGGGTCGACATCTGCTGGTCCTCCGCGATGTCACCGACCGCGAGCGGTACGAGCAGACGCTGACGGCACTGCACGACTCCTCGCGCGCACTGCTCGACGCGGAGTCGAAAGCCGGCGTGGCAGAGAGTATCGTGAACACCGCGACGGACGTGCTCTCGATGTCGGTCGTCGCCGTCTACCTGCTCGACACCGAGACGGGGCTACTGGCTCCCGCCGCGAGCAGTGAGACGGTCGACAGGGGGTCGCTCTCGGCGCTGCCTCCCAAACGGCACAGTGCACTCGGGGAGACGTTTCTCGACGGGGAGCCACAGACAGTGAGCCTCGAGCCGGCGGCGACACCGGTTTTCGACCTCCCGCTGGGGATGGCGTTTCTGGTCCCGCTCGGTAACCACGGTGTCTGTGTCATCGGCGACACGGACTCCGAGGTGACAGACGTCGACAGAGAGCTCGTCGAGACGCTGGTGGCGACAGCCGGAACGGCCCTCGACCGCGTCGAGCAGGGGGTGAAACTCCAGGAACAAAAGGCTGAACTCGAGGCACAGAACAGACAGCTCGAACAGCTCCGCCAGCTAAACGCGACAGTCCGGGATATCGGACAGAGTATCACACGGGCCGACACACGGGCGGAGATCGAACGCGCGGTCTGTGCGCATCTGTCAGAGGCCGACGGGATCGCACTGGTCCGACTCACCGGTCATGACCCGGAGAGTGGCCGGCCCGTCCCCCGCGAGTCAGCTGGCAGCGACCGGGCGACCGGCTATCCCGACGCCGTCTCGCCGCCCGGCGACGACACGACCGAACCCGCGGCGCGAGTGGCAGCCACCGGGGAGCCGGTCTACGTGAGCAACACCGCGGACAGTCTGGGCGAGGAGCCGTGGCGTAAGACCGCCCTCGCCCACGAGATACGGGCGGTGCTCAGCCTCCCGCTCGCGCACCGTGAGATACCGTACGGGACCCTCACCGTCTACGCGGAGCGGGCTGAGTTCTTCGACGAACTGTCGCGGCTGGCGCTGCTCGACCTCAGCAACAAGACTGCGAGTGTCATGAACGCGGTCGAACACCAGCACGCGGTGCTCTCGGAGACGATGACGGAGGTCACGGTCCGGTTCACCGGCGACGGACTCCCGGTCTGCCGGATTGCCTCCAGCGCCGACTGTTCGCTCACGCACGAGACAGTCACACCCCGCTCCGGTGGGACCCGGGTCCGCGTCGAGGGTGCAGATGTCCGGACAGTCGCCGACATCGCCGAGGAGACACCGGGAATCTCCGACGCCTCACCCGTGACTGACGCGGACGAGGACTCGCTCGTCGAGTTACGGTACAGTAACAAACCCCTTACGGACTACCTCGCCGACCGTGGTATCCGGGTGCTGGACTCGACGGCCGACCCGCAGTCCACGAGATTCACCCTGTCGGTTCCCGACACTGTCGATCTCCGGGGGTTCTTTGGGGAGCTGTCCGACCGGTACGGCGACCCAGAGCTCGTCGCGAAGAGCGAGCAAACGGAGACAGAGACCGACTCCGGGTCGGAGGAGGGGTACCGCTCGCGGCTGACACCCCGTCAGTGCGAGGTGCTCCGGACCGCCCACGAGCGTGGGTTCTTCGAGTCCCCCCGCGCCGTCGCGGCCGAGACTGTCGCCGACGAACTCGGCATCTCCCCGCAGACGTTCTACCGCCACATCAGGACCGCCGAGCGGAAGCTCTTCGAAACTGTGTTCGGGTCGGGGGGGTGAATAGTAATCCCCAATGGGGAAGACACACAGAGCACTCACCGGGTGGAGCTAATAACCTGGCTCTCGAACTAGTATCTGATGCCAGACGAGTGCTGTCGTCGACGAGTTCGCCCGCGGTACCGTCACGACGACACACCGGGCAGTGTGAGTCCACCCACCACAGACAGGTGTAATAGATGACTAACAACGACATAGAGACACTTCTATCGGAGTTCACGGACAGGGTCGAACAGCAGTTCGAACAGCCGGAGAGGTCCGACGAGACGGGCGCCGGTGGTCAACCGGCAGGGAGTGTTCAGCTCGACCGGTCGTTCGTGAGCGAGTACCTCGACGAGCTCATCATCGCAATCCTCTTTCGCTGTGACGAGGCAAACGGGATGGATATTATCCGGGAGTTCACACACCGGTTCGGCGTCCAGTTCAGCCCAGGCACCGTCTACCCACATCTGCACTCGCTTGAGGATGAGGGTATCCTCGTCTGTCGGGAGAGCGTCCAGACAAAGGAGTACAGCATCGACGACCCGGAGGCCGCGGCGGCGTATCTCGACTCGGTTCTGTCACAGCTCTCCTGTCTCGAACAGTTTATGAGCGCGACAGTACAGGAGTCCGTCCGCGAACGCACCTGAGGCCGGCCGGAGGTTGTCGGTGTCGTCCCAGTTGTTGACAGCCTCCACAATCACCCGACCCATCGCGCGGGCTCTCCGCGCCGAACACGCCCGACCTGACGGTTGCGAAGCCAACGCTGCGCGCAGCAAACGCCGTTGTTGTCTCCCTGGCGAACAACCACATCCTCGACTTCCGGAAGCCCCCGCTCGCGGACACCCCACGCACCTCGCGGATGCGGGTGTGGCTCACGCGGACGCCAGAGTGAAGTAAGACACTCGACACCGTTCGGAACGGCCGTGGGGTGAGCCGACCTCGGTCTCGTTGTCCCGATATCCGGCAGGTGAGTGCTCTCGGACTCCTGTGTCACTGTCTGCCAGCGAGTCGGAAACGGAGGTCGCCGGGTACAGCGGTCAGTCGCCCGCCACCGGTTCGAATCGGTAGCCGTCCCAGCGCTGACTCGCGCTACGGCGAATCCCGGCATCGGGGTCGCGGAGCTGCTCGACGTACACCGGCCTGACACGCTGGCCGGTTTCGATGTCGTCGGTCGTTGTCTGCCCGATTACCTGCACGCTCGCGCCCGCAACCTCGAACGCGACAATCGCGAGGGTGTTGGGTTCACGAACACCCGGCGGTGTCGCGGTGTTTGTCGTCCAGGTGCGGACCGTCCCCTCGCGGTCACTCAGGTCGACCGTTTCGGTCGGGGAGGCGCCACAGTCTGGACAGACCGTGTGTCCGGGGTAGTGGAGGTGACCGTTCGGGCAGCGGTGGGCCGAAAGTGTTGGGCTCATCTCGCACCCTCCAGAACAGTCGTTGTCACGCAGTTTCCGAACCCGCCGACGTTGCACGCCAGCCCGGTATCGGCCTCAACCTGGCGGTCGCCGGCCCGCCCGGTGAGCTGTTCGTACAGTTCGACCGCCTGTGCGACGCCGGTTGCACCCAACGGATGTCCCTTCGATTTCAGCCCGCCGGACGTGTTTATCGGGAGTGCCCCGCCGCGGCGGGTCCGGCCGTTCATCACCTGCTCCCAAGCACGGCCGGGCTCCGCGAACCCGAGCCCCTCCATCTGCAGGAACTCGAGGATGGTGAACATGTCGTGGAGCTCTGCAATGTCGATGCCCGCCGGCTCGATCCCGGCCATCTCAAACGCCTGGGTCCCACTCTCGACCACGCCGTTCATTACCGTTGGCTCGGCACGCTGATGGACAGCGTGTGTGTCGGTCGCTCCGGCGATCCCCTCGATTGTAACGTACTCGTCGGTGTAGTCGGCGGCCTTCTCGGCCGGGCAAAGTAGAAGTGCAGCGCTCCCGTCGGTGATGGGGCAGAAGTCGTAGAGCCGCAGTGGATCCGCCACCATGGGGCTCTCAAGAACAGTCTCCCGGTCGACCGCGTTCTGGAACTGTGCGTGTGGGTTATGAACCCCGTTCGCGTGGTTCTTGACAGCCACCTCGGCGAGGCTCTCCCGGGGGGCATCGTAGCGCTCAAGATAGGCACGGGCGGTCAGCCCCGCGAACGACGGGAGCGTAACGCCGTGCTTGTACTCGACGGGGTGGGTGAGCGACGCGATGATATCGGTCGACTCGGCAGTGCTCACGTGTGTCATCTTCTCACCCCCGACGAGCAGCGTCAGTTCACTCGCGCCGGCGGCGAGGGACTGCCAGGCGGCGTAGATACCTGCCCCGCCGGAGGCAGAGGTCTGGTCAATCCGTGCGGTGTACGCCGGCACGAGTCCCAACTCGGCGGCGAGCGCGTTCATCACTCCGCTCTGGCCCTCGAACTCCCCGCTTGCCATGTTCGAGACGTAGCAGTGCTCGACAGCGTCCGGGTCAACGGCTGCGTTCTCCAGGCACGCCTCGCCGGCCTCTGCCAGGAGGTCAGTGAGACAGTCGTCCCGCTGGCCGAACGTCGTCATACTAGCAGCGATGATAGCAACCGCCATGCCACGAGTTCACGGTCCGTCGTTGTGTCCGTTTCGGTTGTGCAAAGAGCACAGCGTCCGATTCGTGACCGTTCCGTCGGAGTTCTTGGACAGGCTCGAACGGTCGGAGGGGTCCGATGAGGGTGGTGGTCGACCGGCAGGAACTGTTCATCTCGACCGGTTGTTCGTGAGCGAGTCTATCGGCAAACTCGTTATCGGAGTGACGCCGTTGGCCGGGCGTACCCGATGTCTGTCGGACCAACTGTCGATGAGCCGTCCACCGAACCCGATACCGGGTGACCGGCGTGTCACACGCCGCGGTGCTGGAGCTGTTCTTCCTCGGGGAGGTCGGCGTTTGCGCTGCCGCTCATCCCCTTTCCGGGTTCGGCGGCGATCTCGGTCAGCGTCTCGGGGTCGTCCCAGCTGTTGACAGCCTCGACGATCGCTCGACCCATCGCGCGGGGGTTTTCCGCGCCGAAGACGCCCGACCCAACGAAGATGCCGTCACAGCCGTGGTGCATCATCAGCGCGGCGTCGGCGGG
>ERZ1034569.307-NODE-307-length-18381-cov-13.143294_pt1 | contig 18381 bp, 18 predicted proteins | sample MGYA00520706_ERZ1034569 | MGnify/ENA primary metagenome ERZ1034569 (study PRJEB33760, sample SAMEA4777722) | hypersaline lake metagenome | biome: hypersaline environment; feature: brines | place: Spain | collected 2014-08 | depth 0 m ...
TGAAGATTGGTTTGATGTGGTTGAAGGAGATCCGGAAGCCGAGTAATGACTTGATCTTGAAGGACGACGAGTAGTCAGACGACGACCCTCTGTTTCTCATAGAAGACTGGTTCGTTAAGCGAAGTTCAGTAGGCCTTGCAGGCTGTTGAGGAAAAAGAAGTACAGGGATATAGATATCCCCGCGAAGAACGGTATGTACTTGATGCCTCCTAGGATATCACCTCGTTGGATGATGCTGATGATCATCGCGGCGAACACGCTGATGACGCCGAGTGCGAGGAAGCTAAAGGTTTTGAAGTCTTCGAGGTTGACCGATGGCTCTGGTATCTCTGGGAGTTGTGATGCTCCGGATTCTCGTGCTTCTCTGATTTGGGGGATGATGTCTCCGGAGACGTCGAGGAGGATGTTGAGTAAGTTGAAGCTGAGGGCGAAGAGTAATGGTGCGATGACGAGGACGATGGCGGCGATGAAGATGACGAAGCTCATTGTGTTCGCTGATAGTTCTTGCTTGAGCTCTCTGGTTTTGCGGAGGTTTTCGACGACTTGGTCGATGATCCAGCTGATCTTGCCTCCGCTACCGAGTTGTCCGCGGATGATGTTCATTGTTCGACGCACCGTTGGGCTCTCGTATTTTTGTGCGAACTCGGCGAGTGCGTCTTTTAAGTCGTAGCCGGTCATGACTTTTTTCGATACGGTTGCCATTTCGTCGGCTAGCAAGCCGAATTCTGGTCGGATGGCGTTCCATAGTGCTTTGTCGAAGGGGAGGCCTCCTTTGAGGTTGGCGGAGACGAGTTGGAGCATGTCTGGTAGGTGTTCTTCTATGTCTTTGCGGCGACGGTAGATGCGTAAGTTGAGGTAGAACGCGCTGGCGCCGACGATGAACGCATAGAACAAGGCATTACTTAGCGGGAAGTATGCTACGGTGAGCCCGACACCCCAGAGAGGGCCGAGGCTAAAAATGGTGTTGACGATGAGGGCGTAGAAGGCAACTGTGGATGCCACACTCGCGATGAGAAGGATGCCGAACAACCAGTACGGGATGGGTTGGAGGCCGGCTTTGGCGAAGTAAACGCGTAGGTTTGGTCTGAAGCGTTGCGGCACGCTCCATCTTCCTAGCCTGTGTATGAACTCTTGTGCTTCTCTCATATGTTGATGTTTGGCCTGATCTGTCGGTAGGTGATGAGGAATGTTGCTTGGAGGATTGTGAGGACGAGGAGGACGAGTGAGTAGAACGCCCAGCCACTAAGGGCTTCTGTGACGCTCATGACAAGGGTGAGGATGGTCATGCCGAGGCTGGGGAGGACGACGCCGATGAGTAGGTAGAACAAGGTGACGCTGTTGAGTTTCTTCCCGTATTTTTTGATTTGGAGGATTTGGTCTTCGACGATTTGTTCTAGTGTCTCGCGGAGGAAGTCGGTGACGTCGATACCGATTTTGAGTGCGTTGTTGATTTGGAAGATGATTTTGCGGAATTTCTCGCTAGGGCTGTATTCGGCGGCGTCGTCGAGTGCTTCTTCGACGGGTTTACCGAGGTCGATGTCGTTCATTATTTCGCGGAAGTACTTGTTGGCGAGGCCGTAGCTGTTTGCGGCTTCGTCTAAGGCGTTGACGAGGGGCGCACCTGAGTTGAGTTTGACAAGGAGGTAGCGGCCGGCGAACAGGACGTCTTTGTTTATTTCTTGTTTGCGCGCCATGACTTTGGATTTGATTCCCAGGAGTCGGTATTGGTAGGAGAGGATGACGAAGATGGGGAAGAGGGGTATAAGCCAGAGCAGTGACAGGTTGGCTTCGTTGAGGAGGATGAAGGCGATGAAGGTGATGGTGATGCCGAGGAGTAAGCCGAGTTGTATGCCTTCTTGCACGACTTCCTTTGGTTCTTTTTTGAGTCGTGCCATGCGGATGTCTTTTTTCAGGTTTTTTCGTCTGCTTGTGAGGTAGGAGACGAAGTTATCGTATAGTTCGTTGAAGTCTGCCATTTAGCTCACTGGTTCAACGTCAACCCTGTCTGTGTAGTAGCGGCTCATGACGCGGCCGACGTTGTGGATGTGGTCGATGTCGTTGTCGACGAGCCATCGCAGGATGATTTCTTTGCGGTAGAGGTCGTCTTGTATTTCTTGTTTGGTCATCCCGGTGTAGAGTTCGAGGCTGCTCAGGATGCGTTCGAACTGGCCGACTTTTTCCATGTAGCCTTTTTTCGGGTCGTATTGGAGGAGGACGTTTGCTTCGCCTTCGTCGGTGACTTCTGCGACTTGCAATGTGTGTCGTTCGCCGCTGCGTCGGTTCCTGTTTTGGATGAGGAGGAGGTCGACGGCTGACACCATTTTGTTGGGGATGTCGATCGGTGGGTTGGTGAGCCGTGTAATGGTTTCTTCGGCGTTGTTGGCGTGCACGGTGGCGTAGCAGCTGTGCCCGGTAAGCATGGCTTCGACAAGTGTTTGTGCTTCTTCTTTACGGCGGATTTCTCCGACGACGATGCGGTCTGGTCGCATTCGGAGGCTGTTAACGACGAGGTCAAGCATGCTGACGCCGCCTTTGCCTTCTGGGTTTGGTTCTCTGGTCTCCATGGGCACCCAGTGCAGGTTTTTGGGAAGTTGGAGTTCTCGCGTGTCTTCGATGCTAATGGTTCGTTGCCCGGGGGGTAGGAAGTTGGCGACGACGTTGAGCATCGATGTTTTACCCGATCCGGTTCCTCCGGCGATGAGCATGCTGAGTTCGTTCTCGACGGCGAGCCATATAAACGCCGAGGCTGAGATGCCGATCGTCCCGATTTTGAGGAACTTGGTGATGGTCCAGGGGTCTTCGGCGAATTTTCGTATTGTTATGGTGTTGCCGTCGCTGCTGATCGGTTGCAAGGTGGCGTTGACTCGGTCACCGGATTCGAGGCGGGCGTCGAGGAGTGGTTTGAGGCTTGTGATTTCTTTGTTGACCTCGCGGCCGATCATCGTCGAGTAGTGTCGGATACGGCTCTCTGTGTCTATTTTGACGTTGGTTTCGACCCAGCCGTGGTCTTGGTGGTAGAGCCGGACGGGTTCTTCGTGGTTGTTAACGACGAGTTCCTCCATTTTTTTGTCTTGAAGGAGTATTTCGAGGCGGCCGAGCCCGAGGTTTTCTTGGAGTAAGTAGTTTATCAGGGTTCTCTGAGTTTGTTGGTCGGCGTTGGGGAAGTAGTCGGCGACGAGGTCGGAGATGTTTTCTTTGAACTTGTCTTGTATGCTGTCGTCTTCTTCGAATTTGTCGTGTTCGAGCTCTGATAGGTCGAGACGGTTGATGAAGTCTTCTCTGACCCTGTTGAGCATGAGCTTGGTGTTCTCGGTGATTTCTTGGATGTTGATTTCGTAGAGGGGGACGGTTCTATCTACGTCTGTACTGATGGTGACGTCGACGTCGATGCTGTTAACAGTGAGTGTGTATTGGTCGAGTATCTCTGTCATGATCTACTACTTCCATCGTCTAGCTGTTTCACTGCTTCTAAATGATGTTTGGCAGTTTCAATTTTGTTCTTTAGTTGTTCCCGCATCCCATCTCGTAGGTCTAATTCGTCAACCTTCCTCTGTATTTGTATCAATAGCTTCTTTGCTTTTTGAAGTTGTCCCTGCTGGCTTAGTTGCTTAAGTTTGCTAAACAGTTTTGCGAATTCTTTTTTTAGGTCTTCTTCCCGTCGTTCATTGGCTTTTGAGGGTTGGAGGCCGTCGATGTCGGGGGGTGCCCCGCCTATTTTTTCCAGTTTGCGAGGATAATCCTGAATTTCTTCAATTATATCGCTACGTAGGTCTTCGTTTTCAATGTCATCTGCGAGGTCTGCTATTTCCTCTAACGCATCCTGGGCGGATTCAGCGTCTTGTGCTTTTACGGCTGTTGAAAATTTCTTTTGTTGCTTTCTGATGTTGCTGAGTAGTTGCCTCGCGTCTTCGGTGCTTGGTCGGCCTTCTTGGTCGAGGAGTGTGAGGTGGGGCGTCATGAACTTGTAGTTAACCATGATGCGGTTGTTTTCGACGAGGAAATCACTCCATTGTTGCACTTGGTCTTTGTCAACGCCTAGTTCGTCCGCTGCTCCCGACAATGTTATGTCTTTTTTGTCGTCGAGGAGGTTGAGTAATCGATCAATACCAGTTGTTGCTGTAGTCATGAGGTGCAATTTACGTCTTCCCAGAGGGAGGAGTCATTGATGCCGGCTGCGGTCAGTAAGTCTTTTGGGAGTATGACGTCTTGTAGGGCTTCAATCCCTATATCACTGTCATATCTGAGTTGTGTGTTGATACTGACGTTGTCGAACGTCACCCGTTTTGTGTTTGTCCCGCATTCGTTGTTCCAATATTGATAATCGAGGTGACTATAATTGTTTGGATTAGACACATTTTGTGGTCTTACGATACTGGCAAGGCCGCAACAGTCGCTAGATGCTGAGGTTTCGTTCCCGAGGCGTTGGAAGTAGCTTGGTGCCTTGTCCCAGTGAAAGTACCAGTGGTTTGTGATTGCTCTGTCGAGAGATGCGTTGCTCATTCCTTCGATAGGTACATCAAAGTCAATATCAGGGTGGTATGGTCGCTCCGATGCGTTTTGGTGGAATCGGTACAGCGGGTCCGGTGTACCTTCTAAAGACACTGCGTATTCATTCTTCGAGGAGGTATAAGTGTCTGCTGTGAAATCATGTGCATCTGTTGACACTGTTGTTGTCACTGTGATAGATTCGGCGTTTTCTTGTCTTATCAGTGTGTCCTCTATAGCTATGTCGATGTCCGTTTGCGTGTAGTTTTCAGCGAATACTTCAAGTGATCTGGTTTCATTTCGTAGTGGGTAGCAGGTTGTGGTTGAACCGTTGGGGTTAGTGAAGCGGCCGTGCCTGAAGCAGTTCGACACAACGGTTTTAGCCGTTGTGCTCCCTGAAAGACTGGTATGGTTGTAGAGCGATCCAGTTCCTGTCACGCTCGCTGCCACAGTGTGGAGGTTCTCGTTGAGCACACGCTGTATGTGATATGAGAAAAAGGTGTTAAGGGAGGAGATCGTGCTGTCCGTCGTGTCACGCCGGATATCTAGTGATTGGAGGTAATCGTCTGCGGGTGTGCTGTCACCAATGAAGGTGATAGTAAGGATGGTGGTTGCTACGAGGAGACTGACTAGAGTGAATGCTACCGCTTTCCTGGTCATAACCATACAGCCACCGCTGTTCTGTTTGGCCCAGTGACTGTTTGTCCGTCGTCTACGAGTGTGTAGATGAGGGAGCGCTTGACCACATATGCGGGGCTTTCATTTAGTTGTGTTGTTTGACGCTGGTAAATCGTAGTTCCTCCGACCTTGTAACGATAGCTGAAACGATTGCCGGGGTCTTGGACTCGTGTCACGTTAGCGAGGAATTCACCTGCGATCGTCTCGTTGTGTTCTTGTAGTAGGTAGAGGAGCTCTTGGTAGAGGGATTGATTGGATCGCCAGGGGTCTGCTTGGCTGTCGTAGGCTGGTGGAGAATACACACTAGGATATTCGTTTTGTAGCTCGCCAACGGTGGTTTCGCGGAAGAAATTATTGATTTGTATCAGTGTTTGTTGCGGGTCTTCTTGTATCGTGGGGGATGCGAAAGAGGACTGGATCATGAGAAAAGCTCCGACGAGTATGAGGACTGCTAGTAGCGTATCGGCCGTGAAGAAAAGATTGGCTTGTCGTTGATGCATCAGTCAGTGTAGCGAACGACCTTGACAGTTACAGGTGTGCCGTTGAGCTCACGTGTGTAGTCCGTGACTTCTAGTGATTCGATAGATGTGCTATTCTCTTCTATTTGCGCTAAGGGAGCATAGCGTGTTTCGAAGGGTCCTGTGCAGCACTGTGCTACCTGAATGTGTGTTTCGTTTATCCGTTTTCGGAACCTCTCCGTGTCCGGCGGTAGGCCGCCGCATATCCTTTGGTACGTTTGGTTCATGGAGCATCCGTTTTCGCCATCACATTGAGCAACGCAGACTTCGTTGCCGAAAGCGTCGGGAGCGGTACAGTTAGTTGTGCAGGCCGCCGCGCCTAGGTCGGGACAGGTCACTGTGTCCTGGCCTGGCTGCACGTAGGTTTCGAATTGTTGTTCATTGTACCGTTTGGCGGTGCATGTAACATTCATGTAACCACTAACTGATTCTGGTAGATTGAATCCGCCTGAACTATTTGTCTTACCGAACATGTCTATCTCGCTGTTTTGATTCAGGCCGGGATTGTTGGTGTTCGACAGAGTCACAGTCGCATTTCCCACGCTTTCGTTGTTCTCATCGGCGACGTATCCTGACACATTGGTTTGGCAGTCTGGATCAGGACAGTTCTCACACCCGGCGACTTTTGGGACTCCAGCACAGTCCGCTCGGTAATACGCTGATTCATCATAACCTGATGTACTACTACACCCCACGCTTGGCGCGGGATTAAACGTGCCTGTCTTATGATTGCCTCTGAGGACTCCACTGCAAGTCCCCCCGATGCGTGCGCAGGCTTCATCTCCATCGTCGTACGGTATGACCTGATCGGTTGCTGTGTCGGTGACGTTTCGACCCTCGGGTGTTTGGTATCGGATGAAGGGCTGTCTGTAGTAGTCTTTGCTGGTTTCATTTTGTCCTTGCGTGTAATTTTGTGGGCACACACCGTCTGACACGCCGCAAGGATATCCAATACCGCATATCTCGACTCCGCCTAGACCAGTGTTGTCATTACGAAAGTCAACACCGCAGGCATTATATCCGGCTGCCGAGGCTTGGGGTAAACTGACGATGATAGTGATAAGGAGAGACAAAGTTGCAACTGCAATGATGACCCGCTTATCCATTATATCTTCATACTACTGGTGTGAGTGCTTAAAAGTTCACCGGGAGTTCGCAGGTCTTTTAGGTGCATGCCTACTCGTAATGTGTGATGGCGAGTGATAAGGAACGCATCGAGGAGTTGAAGCGCCTCATCAGCGAGTCCAAATATAACAAGGCCACACAGCACGCTATCGGACGGTATAAAGCTCAACTGGCGAAGTTAAAAGAGAAGGTCGCTCAGAAAGAGAAGGGCACGGGGGACACATCTGGCTATCACGTGGAGAAAACCGGTGATGCCACCGTGGTCCTCCTCGGCTTCCCCAGCGCGGGGAAAAGCACGTTGTTAAACAAATTGACAGGGGCTGACTCGGAGATCGGCGCGTATGATTTCACCACGTTGTCCGTGGAGCCAGGGGTGTTAAAGCACCGCGGAGCAGAGATACAAATATTGGACGTCCCTGGGATCGTCGAGGGAGCATCGCAGGGTAAAGGACGCGGAAAAGAAGTCCTCTCCGTGTTGCGAAGCGCCGACCTCGTCGCCGTGATCGTCGACGCTACACAGCCGGAGCGCCACGAGGTCATCTTGGACGAGATCTACGACGTTGGCATACGGTTAGATGAAGAGGAACCAGATGTGAAGATCTCGAAGAAAGCTAAGGACGGTCTCAGCATAGCTTCCACCGTCGAGTTGGAGCCAACGGAGGAGCAGTTGAAGGAGGCGATGCGGGGCTATGACATTCCGAACGCTGATGTCGTCATCCGCGACCCGGTGTCACTCGATCAGTTCATAGACTGCATCGAGGGTAACAAGCACTATGTGCCGAGCGTCACCGTTTTGAACAAAGCGGATTTACTCACTGAGGACCAGCTCGCCGACGCTGAGTCAACAGTCGGGGCTGACATCTCGATTTCGGCGGCGGAGGCTGAGGGCTTGGATGAGTTGAAAGAGTTGTTCTTTGACTCGTTGGACTTAATACGGGTGTATATGAAAGAGCCACGTGAGGACCCGGATTTCGACGAGCCATTGATTGTGCGGCGCGGCGCAGACATACGACGGGTGTGTGAGTCCGTGCATCAAGATGTTGTCGATGACTTCCGTCACGCACGTGTGTGGGGGGAGAGCGCTGATTTCGACGGTCAACGACAAGGATTAGATCACGTGGTCTTCGATGAGGATGTGGTCGAGGTACACACGCGATAAAAATAATATATAGGCACGCCGATTAACACGAGTATGATGGACGAGCGGGTAATCATGGGGGAGTGGCAGCGTGGACTTTGACTTCGACTTCGATTTCGATTTGGAAAAGCAGTGGCGACGATTCCAAGCCACGATCGTAGACGTGTATGATCAAGCCGTTGTCTATTTCGACTCGCTTGAAACTTACGGCCTCATAGGCTGGGCGCTCGTCGTCGTCGGTTTGATACTCGTGGTGGTCGGCGCGGTCCTCCTCGCTGTGTAACGCACACAATTTATATACGGATACTGTTCGTAAAATACGTTGTATGGGTCAACAGGAAGTCTATGAGTTCTTAGCTGAGAACAGCGGTGAATGGTATAGTAGTCGGAACATCAGCGACGAGCTCGGTGTAAGCATTGGCAGTGTCACAATGTCATTGAAGAAACTACGAGACACGGACATGATTGAGTACAAAGAAGTTGGAAAACGAAACACGTATCATTACACGGTGCAGGAGGATGAAGGATGACAACGCTAACCCTGCCAAACGGCGACGAACTCGACTTCGACGAAGCCATCACAGCACGAGAAGCCGTTGAAGCCATCGGCTCAGGGCTCGCCGACGATGCGCTCGTAGCAGAGTTCGACGGAGAACTCATCGACTTATCAGCCACAATTGAAGACGATGGGGAGTTCAAGGTCTACACCTGGGACGACGACGAAGGCAAAGAAGTGTTCCGCCACACCACGGCGCACGTCCTCGCCCAAGCCGTTCAGCGTTTATACGACGACGTCGACATCACTATCGGTCCTCCGACAGAGGACGGGTTTTACTATGACTTCGACGCGGAGCCGTTCACCGACGAGGATCTCAGAGACATAGAGGAAGAGATGCAGGTCATCGTCGATGAGGATTACGACGTCGAGCGCGAAGAGGTCTCCTATGAAGAAGCGAGAGAACGCCTCGAGGGCAATGCGTACAAGTTGGACATATTAGAGGATATCAAGGACGCGGGGGAGACCATCTCGTTTTACTCACAAGGCGAATTCGAAGACTTATGCCGAGGCCCACACTTACCGAGCACGGGCCGTATCAAGGCGTTCAAACTCTTACGTTCGAGCGGTGCGTACTGGCGTGGCGACGAACACAACACGCAGCTCCAACGTATCTACGGGACGAGCTACCCACGAGAGAAAGACTTAGACGATCACTTAGCGTTCTTGGAAGAGGCGAAGGAACGTGATCATCGGAAGCTCGGCGCTGAACACGACTTGTTCACCTCGAGTAGTCTCGTCGGGAAAGGCCTCCCTGTCTTCCAACCGAAAGGTGCTCGGATGCGTGAGATCCTGAAAGAGTACTTGTGGTCCTTGCACGAAGACAAGGGGTACGAGCGTATCTGGACGCCGCACATCGCGAAGTGGGACTTGTATGAGACGAGTGGCCACGCGGAGAAGTTCGGCGACGAACTCTTCACCGTTGACGGCCGGGACTCTGAGTTTGTTTTGAAGCCGATGAACTGCCCGCACCACATGCAGATCTACGACGACAACCACTTCTCGTACAGGGATCTCCCCGTCCGGTACTTCGAACCCGCCACGGTGTACCGTGATGAGCAAAGCGGCGAGCTCTCCGGTTTGCTGCGCGTGCGGAGTATCACGCAGGACGACGGTCACTTGTTCTGCACCCCTGAGCAAATCGAGGACGAAGTGACGACGATCGTAGAGATAGTCAAGGAGTTCTATGATCGGTTGGACATGCTCGATGACTACAAGGTGAGCTTGAGCGTCCGCGACCCCGATGCAAAGGATGACTACCTGGGCAGCGACGATATCTGGGAGACAGCGGAGTCCGCCTTGGAAGGCGTCGCTGAAGACCTTGACCTACCGTTCGAGGTCATCGAAGGCGAGGCTGCGTTCTACGGGCCGAAACTTGACTTCTTGTTCTACGACGCGTTGGACCGGGAGTGGCAGCTCGCCACGGTGCAGCTTGACTTTAACTTACCAGAACGGTTTGATTTGACGTATAAGGCGAGTGATAACGATGAGAAGCGCCCCGTGGTGATCCACAGGGCTATCACGGGGTCGTTGGAGCGGTTCCTCGGCGTGATGATCGAGCACTTCAAAGCCTCGTTCCCGTTGTGGTTGAGCCCTGAACAGGTCCGTGTTATCACCGTCACGGATGAGAACGAGGACTACGCTGACAGCGTCGTCGGCGAGCTCAACGAGCACGGGTTCCGCGTGGAGACGGATTATCGCGATGAGAGCGTTGGGAAGAAGATCGCTGAGGCCGAGACGAGCAAGGCACCGTACGTGTTGGTGCTCGGCGGTGACGAGGAGGAGAATGAGTCGGTGAACGTGCGGAGCCGCGAAGACGGCGTTATCGGCGAGATGAGCGTCGCTGACTTCATTGAGCGGCTAGACTCAGAGCTGTAACCACGCGTTCTCTCTGTCATCAAAGTATCAGAGTCTGATACCGGTCTTGTCGGCTTCTTGGACAATTCCGACTCGTTGTTTTTTCTCCTTATACTCTTCAGGAGTGTAGCAGAAGATGTCGATGTCTTCTTCTTCGTCCCATGCGTCGTAGAATGGTTTGGCTCGTTCTGGGAGGCGACCGTCGAAGTCCTCGCTGATCAAGATTATGTCGTAGTCGCTGGTTTTGAGGTGGGTCTCGTTTGATCGGCTTCCGAAGAAAATGGCTTCTTGGATGCTGTGGTGTTCTCGAATCTGTTGGAGGAATTCTTTTACTCGCTGAGTTTGTTTGTTACCCATTGTATCACGTCTTCTGCGGTTTCGATGTGTCGTTCTGCGAGGGTTTCGTCATATGAGTCTGCTGGTGTCCCGATTGCCATGTCCGGGTATCTGGTGGTGAGGTATTCAGGGTTGAGGTCTCGTATGCCGCCGAGCTCGTCGTATCCTGCTTTCTCAGCGAGTTTAACCAGGCTGTGTCCTTTCTCAAGTTCGCGGTTTTCTTGGAGGAGGTATGCTTTCAGGGCTTTCTCGGTGGCTTGGTGTGCTTGGAAGACTGCGTTGTGGTAGACGTCTCCGTCGAGTGCGACGCGGGCGCCTCGGAGATCTTCTTTGCTTTGTTCAAACCAGTTATGTACCTCGTCTCGCATACATATGATTGAGTGTTAGAAGGATAAAAGATTTGTGCTCGGTGTGTGCTGGTATGCGGCGTGCAGGATTTGAACCTGCGGAGGCACTAAGCCAATGCGTCCTAAGCGCATCCCGATTGACCAGACTCCGGCAACGCCGCTTGTCTAGAGATTAAACTGTAGCCGTTTTTATAGACTTGTCATAGTCAAGTATGCTGTTGCAGCCACTCTGTCTCTTTGACATTGTTTGCGGCCCACGAATCGCCTGTTTCTACGACGAGGACACGGTCTGCGTGACCGATTGTCTTGGCTAGGTCGTCGCGGATGTTAGCAACGTCATCTTGGGTTTCAATCACCCATGCTCCAGGCATAGCTTGCCATGAGGCTTCGTACCCGGTGAGTACTGCTTTAGCTTCGTCGTAGTCCTCGTGTTGCAACTTGAATATCACAGTGTATATTGACATATTTTATGTCAGAATCTGAGACTACAATAATTTTTTTGATTATTCATTGAATGCTTCTTCGTATGCTTCGTCTCCGGGGGTTGGTTTGTCCTCGCCATTCCCTTGGTCTTCTTCGTCGTATCCCTCCATGAAGGCTTCTTCTTCTGGGCTCATCTCGTCGTCGTCGACGAGGTGTTCGCGGCCGTCATGGTCGTAGACGTCGCCGTCTTCAGCGTTTTTATCATCTACCATATGATATGTTGTGGTGTTGTGGTTTTTAGATGCGTCGCCACCCCATCACACATTTATAAAGAAATGTCCAGTATGTCATGATATGTCCCGATGGGTGTTGGGTATTGCTTTGTCTTTCGTCCTATTAGTACCGTTAACTTCCGCGGATAATGCTTCTACGGGGGCTTTAGAAGGAGGTTACCACGACCCGCTCTACGTGAACAGTATGGTCCCTTATTTGAACTCATCTGCCACTGGTGGCGCGGAGGACATACTTACGTGGAGTGGGACGACATTTGAGCTTGACAACGCGCAGGCTGCCTTGGAAGTCCAACAAAACGGGACCCTGGAGGTTCTCACATCGTCTGGCGACATCGAATTGCGACCGGAGGGAAATGTGGGCGTTGGTGTCGATAACCCAACTAAGGCTCTATCGGTCAACGGCAGCATTAGCTCAGCGGGGAATGTCACAAAAAATGGAAGAGAGGTGGCCACGGAGGTCTATGTGAAAACCGAGGCCGTCTTAAGAAATAATATATCAGGTCCGCGGGGCGCCCTACAGTTCGCCAACGGATCGAAACTCGACGAGGCGGCCGACCTTGTCTACAATGCTACATCTGATCGTCTTGGTGTCGCAACGATGAGCCCTGATGAAACCCTCGATATAAATGGAACTGTCGCTGTACGGTATGGAACGAACATCTCTGATTTTAGCACGGATGAATCCTTGTCAGGTGATAGCGACGGCGCACTCCCCACAGAGCAGGCTGTCAAGCAATACGTTGATTCGTCGCCCGGCGGATCACAAGGCGCTGTGCAGTTCAACAAAGCTCCCGGGTTCGACGGTGACGTAGATATCCTCTTCGTGAACCAATCAACCGGGCAAATCGGTGTAGGCACCCGGAACCCGAGCGACACATTCGAGGTAAACGGGACTGCTAGATTCATAGACAACATATCCGTAGACAATAGCAAGTATCTCAATTTCTTAAACTCGGCTGGAAACCCCAACTCCTACATCTATCGTGGTGAAGGAGATGACCTCTTCCTAGTCAATGAGGGGGACGGCCAGAACATCAAGAACATCGTTCAAGCAGACGGTGGCTTCTACGTGCAAAATAACACATATTCGACTTTATTCAAAGTCGGAGGTCAAGGAAGCGCTAGCTTACGAGGTGACCTGAATTTCCTCAATTCATACCAAAACATTTATGGCGACAATTTGAAGATATGGGGCGCGAGCGACACATCCCTGAACTTGCAACCCCCAAGTTCGAGCACGGGCAACGTCGGCATCAACACAATAAATCCCTCAGTAGAGTTGGACGTGAACGGGAGTGTTGCCGTCAAGCGTGGAACAAAAATCTCAGAGTTCAGCCAGGACGCGGCCTTAGCTGACGCATCGAGCGATGCCTTACCAACTGAACAGGCTGTGAAGAACTACGTTGACACCACGGCGGACGCTATTGGGCTGGCTGACGTGCTTTCCACGAACGACCGGGCTGACGACGGGCAGCAAATCGAAGGAGATAGGTTGCGTGCTCGCGACAGCGACGGTTTAAGCTTATACGACGACGGTGGAAATGGAATATTCATCCAAGATGGCGGTAACGTGGGGATTGGTACAGACAGTCCGACGAGGGCTTTACACATCCAGGGCGATCTGAACGTGACAGGAACGAGCTATCTCGGCTCGACCCGGATTGAGTCGAAGAAGATTGAGACCAACGCAATTAGAAGTATTGACGGCTATATTGCGTTCCAAAACGAAGCAGGAACAGAACAAGTGCGATTGCAAAGCAACGGCAACGTCGGGATTGGTACAGACAGTCCATCGCAGCGGCTAGACGTCGCTGGTAGTGCCGTGTTGAACAGTGGTACAGCGGTATCGGAGTTCAGCACTGACGAGGCCCTATCAGACAACTCAGATGAAGCGGTGCCAACAGAGCAAGCCGTCAAGCAATATCAGGAAGGTAATGATTTTGATTCGTGGATAATCGCCGGAGACTCCGGGTCGTCAACGGTGAGTAACGGTGAAACCGTGACGGTGAGCGGTGGTGCAGGGATTGACACGTCGGAGTCGTCACGGTCTGTAACCGTGGATGTGAAGACCGGGACAGGGGTGGAGACGAACAGCGGTGTGGTGCGGTTGAGCACTGGTGCCGCAGGTTCGGGTCTCGGCGGTGGCGGTGGTTCCGCGCTCAGCGTCAACACCGGGAATGCTGTCACGGTGAACGGTGATGACGTCGAAGTGTCTAGCGGGGGCATCGCAGACGACGAAATTCAGGATAACACGGTGGATAACTCGGAGATAGAGAACACGGCGAGCTTCACATTCAACGGTGTGACATCTAATAGTGATATCGATGCGCAAAATAATGACGTTGACAACGTCAACTGCTTAGGAGATCAGTGCGCATGAGCCGATCACACAGTGCTCGACTCATCGCTGTCCTCGCCGTGCTGACAGTATCTGTGAGCTTCACAGGCGCTATCGAGATTAATGACAGCGAGGCATTACGGTATAGTAGTGGGAGTGACATGGACTTCCGCGTTGACACGAACGGAAAGCTACACGTCTACAACGACGTCACCGTCCATCCCGGTAGCATCGGGTTAACCGGAGGGAATATTGGTATCGGCACGACCTCTCCGTCGCAACAACTTGATGTTGCCGGCTCTGCGGTTTTGAACAGTGGCACAGCTGTAAACGAGTTTAGCACGGATGAGTCGTTAGCTGATAACTCGGATGATGCGTTACCCACGGAGCAAGCCGTGCGTTCCTATGTTGATGGGAACGCGGCGGATGGTGCGTGTAGTGGTCAGTACACGTTCCTCGCCGGTGACGGGGGATGTGAAGATTTCACGACGAACACCGCGTCGTTCATCAACGGTGATCTCATCAGCAGTGACTCGGTGGACCAATCAGAGATAGATGTTAGCACGTTCGCCGGAGATGGCCTCGGCGGTAGTGCTGACTCGCTCGCTGTCAACACAGGGAATGCATTGACAACGAACAGTGACAATGTCGCGGTGGCATCGAACAGTATCCAGAACAGCGAGATTGACAACAGTGTGAACATGGACTTTGGAAGTATTGACATCAGCGGCGGCGCCGCGGGGGATGGGTCGCAGAGCGGCGCCACGATTGACTCGTCGGGTAACCTGTACTTGTCTGGGTCGTTGAACTTCCCTGGCGATGTGAACATCGTGGATCAGCAAGTCCTGGATGGGTCGTTCCTCCCCGACTCGGATAACACGTTCAACCTCGGATCAGGATCAAATCGCTGGAAAAACGCATATCTGTCTAATCAAATTGAACTTGGTGGTCGCACTGTCACAGAATTCAGCAGGGATGAAGCTCTATCTGGGAACTCGGACAGTGCAATACCGACAGAGCAAGCCGTCAAACAATACGTGCAAAGCGAGGCAGACGACGCCAAGAGCTCAGCGACGCAAACGTTGAACGAAGTCTTGAACGAGGGTAACAGCGCTGGGACCACCGCTATCAACATGAATAATAATGATTTAAACAACGTACGAAAGTTAGAGTTAAATAACCAAGAATCAGCATCTTCTGGTCAGATAGTCCGGGATAACAGTATCGGCTTCTTGGGAAACTGGGGGGGTAATGGAAACGCCGTGCTGTGGGACGCGTACAACGTTAATACAAATGCTGGTATCAGCGTCACCGGCGGAACAGGCGATGAAGATAATCCTCAAATAAATTTGGATGCGAATGATCTAGATAGCAGCGGTAACATCAACGACTTTTCAGCTGCTAACGATCTTAACAGTGACGGTGGTATAAGTGATTTCTCTAATGCTAATGATTTGGATGGAGCGGGGGACGTCAACGATGTGGCCTGTAGTGGGGGTGATGTTATGACCGGTGGCAGTGGTTGCTCCAGTAACTACGTATACCATGATAATCAAGACCTCGGTGCGAGCACGAATAGTCAAACGATGGATATCACGATCTCTGAGGGCAGCGATGCTTCTGCTAGTATCGATGACTATCAAGACCTTGGGGATGTGCTGAATGACGGCGATTCAGCCAATCAAGATATCAATCTTGGCTCAAGCAATGCGATACTGACCAACGGAGGGAATGATGCCAACCACGGGATCGCACAAGGAGATGGGTCAAGCGGATACACAGGAATCGATGGACCAGATGTGTTCGGATATGCTGGAGTAAATATCTACGGCACCGGCACCGGCCAAAAAATAACACATTTTGACGACAACGGTAACGTCAACATACCTAATGGTGGCCTCGATGTCAGTGGAAGCGTCTCAGTTGGCGGGTTTGACGGGTGTTCAAGCGGCCAATACATCAATGGTAACGGTAACTGCGAAAACGATGACAACACCGACGGAGACACCGACTCGACTAACGAGCTACAAGACCTAGAGGACGCTCGTAGCCGCAACAATGACGTCCAAGGAAGCATCGACTTTAACAGCGCCGGGGATCTAATAAATGTGGAGAACCTCAACGTCGACAGTATCAACTCGAATAAAGGCACCGACCCAGTTGATATCACGCAAGGCATTGACATGCAAAACAGCGTTATCCGAGACGACGTGGATAATGTTGTCAACGTCGATGATAACTTGGATGTCGCCGGTGACGTCGAGCTATCAGGAGATGTTATCTCCGATAGCGGCGACGTCGCAGAATGGTTAAATGCCTCTAATGTGAGTCAGGGCGACATCGGGGTTATTGGTGATGACGGTGATTTCACGACGACGGATGTTCCGGCGAGCTACGGTGCCCGCGGCGTGGTCACCACGGACCCTGCGATGGTCCTCGGTGAGAATGCATCAAGTAAAGCCCGTGTTGCACTTACAGGCACCGTCCCGGTTAATGTTGTAGACCAAAACGGAGATATCCAAGCCGGCGATTTACTGGTAACAAGTAGCAGGCCAGGCCACGCGATGAAAGCCAGGGACAAAGGGATGGCCATCGGGACCGCTTTAGAGGGCTTTGATGGAGACGATGGTCAGGTGAAGGCGTTGCTGAACGTTATACCAGTGCCCAGACAGGTGGGTCAACGCGAGGAAGGAGGCAGTTCGGATGAGAGATGACCTGACCGCTCCGAAGCTCATAGCGCTGATGGTTTTCATATTCGGTGTTTTAGTCGGAGGCCTATACGCTGGCTACAATGCTTTTATCGAGGGAACGAAGACCAATTCGTCAGACGCGGTGACTGACCCGTCGAGCGCGTCTCCACAACCAAATCAAACGATCAATAGAAGCCAAGCCAATCCCAGCAGTGAAACTTCTAGGTCATCGGAGGCAGGTATTGATGCCGATGGAGTGCCGGCAGACGAACCATCGAACCAGACAGACACAGGTAACAACACGGTCTACACGGCGCGATTTGTCGATTTAACGCGGAAAGAAAAGAATATCACAGGGTCCATCCAAGTCGACGAAGATGTAAACGTGTCACAGAAAAAGGGATCGGTGAATCTCACTATACGATCGACTGACTCGGAACGATTAGCATCAAAGACTGCCACGGTGTCAGAGGAGGTGACAAAGTTCAATTTTCAAGAGCTACCAGAACAACCTTTAATCGTGGAGGCGGTGTTTTCATGGAATAGCACGCAGTATAACTTTGTATCGAGGGAGCTTAAGTGAAACGGACCCTCCTCTTCCTTTTCTTACTACTAGCTTGGTCTAGCCAGTTTGTCACAGCAGTCAATATGTGCGGAGTGACAGTGTCAGAGGACTATGTGGTGAGAGATGGCAATTCCAACAAACTCGTCACCGTGGATTACGACGGTGATGTTGCCATACACAGTGACTCTGTTTCAACGTATACAGACCCCTCAAATCGCGATGGTCATAGTATAGTCTCCGGTGGGTCGTTTCAACACGTATTCAGAGCGACTCAAGCAGTGATAAGCGGAGGAATAATAGCCAACTCTCTGCCAAGCATCGCTGCTCCAGACACGGTGGTTAGGGATGGAAGCCAAGACCCCCTCGTCGTGTTCGACGCGTCGAGCGGCGATGTGCGCGCCGCAGGCGAAGTTGTGTATCAAGGAGTCCAGGCGAACTGCCCTAATGACGGGTTCTACTGCGATGGCAACACCGAGGAGGATAGGAATTACTACTGCGACGCAGATAGCAAGAGCTGCGACTTCAGCGTCACTAGCTCCACAGCATGTTCCACTGGTGCGAACAGGGTCGGAGACACATGCACTGACTACAACGGATGTGTCAGTGGGACTTGTGATTCTGATAGTTACACTGACTACTGCAGCGGCCAAACCAGGATTTACTACACAGATGAAGGCAGCTACTGTGATTACAACTCAAAGGATTGTGGTTCGTCGTACTGCGACACTAGTGGTGATGTGAACACGTACTGTAACGCAGGAGATAAGTGGGGCGAATATGACTACGTTAACCAAGGCTGTAGTAGCGGGAGTTGCACTTCGAGCGTTGATCAGAATTCGTGTGGTGCGGAGGAGTTGCAGGATTGTGGTTCGTCGTACTGTGACACCGACGGTGATGTGAACAAGTACTGTAATGGAGGCGACGTCTGGGGTAACTATGATTACGTTAACCAGGGGTGTAGTGGTGGGAGTTGCACGTCGAGCGTTGATCAGAATTCGTGTGGTGCGGAGGAGTTGCAGGATTGTGGTTCGT
>ERZ1034569.308-NODE-308-length-18349-cov-7.800590_pt1 | contig 18349 bp, 18 predicted proteins | sample MGYA00520706_ERZ1034569 | MGnify/ENA primary metagenome ERZ1034569 (study PRJEB33760, sample SAMEA4777722) | hypersaline lake metagenome | biome: hypersaline environment; feature: brines | place: Spain | collected 2014-08 | depth 0 m ...
CGCCCGCCGCCGCCCCCCCCCGCGCACCCCCCCCGACCGCGGCGGTTCCCGCCCCCCGCCCCCCGCCCGCCACAGCCGCCGCGTCCGCCGCCGGCCCCCCGAGCAGGGCCGCCCGCCCCGCCGATGGCACGGACCCGGCCGGTCACCGTGCCGCCCTCCTCGACGACGACCCGTCCGGCGATGGCGGTCAGGTCCCCCTCGACCTGCCCGCGGACCACGACCCGCCCGGCGTACGAGGTGAACCCGTTGACCGTCTCCCCCTCCTCGACGACGACCGTGCCGCCGAGGCGCTGTCCCGACTGTGCCGAGGCGATGCCGGCGAACCCCTGGAGGACGATGGCGAACACCAGCACCGCGACGAGGACCCGTCTCATACCCGAACCGACACGGCCACTCACATATGTCTCCCCACATCGGTCGGCGGAGCGTTCCGCCCGTCGTCACCCCTCACCCCGACCCGGGGCCGTCGCCGTGGCCGTCGGGGTCGTCCCGGCAACCGTCGTGCCGTTCGCCCCGGCGCCGGTCGCGGCCCTGGCCTCGGGGAGCCACGACGGGGGTTCGACGGTCGTCCGGTCGAGGCGGTCGTACGCGACGGTCACGACGATGCGGACCTGCCGCCCGCCGCGCTCGACATCGTAACTCAGCCGGTAGTTCCGCACGAGCCCGGATTCGGTCACGGTGGCGACGAGGCTGATGTTCCGTAGCGGCGGGATGTCCTGCCGCGCGGGGGTCTCGACCCGGTAGTGGCGCCGGCCGTCGACCGTCCGGCGGTCGGTCACCGTCACGTCGACCAGGGTGAGCAGTCGGGCGAGCGAGGTCGCGCCCGTCGCGTTCCCCGGGAACACCTGCGCCGGGGTGTACGGGTCCCCGGTCGGCCCCGCGAGGACCTCGTACTCGGTTCCGTTCGCGTCGCGGGACGCGACGAGCACCCGGTTCCCGTCTGCGTAGCGGTCGATCTCGCTCCGCTCGACCTCCTCGGACCCCCGGGTGGTCTGGTTCAGTCGGTAGCGGAACCGGTCGCCCCCCGCGGCGTACATCAGGGTGGTCTCGTCGCGCTGGCGCAGGCTCCCGTTCACCCTGCGGGTGTCCGTCCGGACGCGGGTGAACGAGCGCCCGGCGAGGCGGTCGGCGTGGGCACGGGCCAGTCGACCGGCGTCGAACACACCGTCTGCCGCGAGGCCGGGAGCCAGACGGGCCGGCCGACCCCGGTCGACCGCCTCACCGTCGGGGACGGGCGCGGGCGTCACCGTCCCGGTCGGAGTGTCGCCGCCGGACCCGACGGTCCCCCCGCAGCCCGCGAGGACGAGCAGGACGGCGAGGGCGAGGGGCGCCGGGCGCATACCGGCCGTTAGGGCGAGCGGTACCTAACGGTTGACGTGCGGACGGGGAGGTCGGCGTCGAAGCGGGCGGGGCCGCCCTGGGCGAACAGCAGCGTCCCAGGGAGGACTGCCAGCCGGCGCCGACCCCGAGCGCGTCGGTGACACACCGGAGGTACTGGGGGCGAGGACGTCGATGAACGGCCCGGGGGAGACCGTTCGGAGTTCGGTGGAGGAGCCGGCGGAGCGGCTGCTCGACCGGTGGGTTCCGGGGAAATGCGCTGGCCGAGATTTGAACTCGGGTTGTGACCATGGCAAGGTCACGTGATACCACTACACTACCAGCGCGCCTACACTCCTGCCGAGGCCGCTGTCCCACAAAAGGATTCCGGAACCCACCGGTTGATGACCTGCCAGGGCGATAGCCGGGGTATGGGAACCGACGCCAGCGACCTCGCACGCGAGTACTACCGTCGCATCGACGGCGGCGCGTACGGGGCGCTCCGGGACCTGCTCGCCGACGGCTTCGTCCAGCACCGGCCCGATATGACCCTGGAGGGGGCCGACCGCTTCGTCGCGTTCATGCGCGACGAGCGCCCCGAGACCGACACCACCCACGTCGTCGAGCACGTCTACCATACCACGGGGACCGGGCCCGGCGCGTCGACCGGGACCGACCCGGACGCCGTCCGCGTCGCCGTGGAGGGGCGGCTCGAACGCGCGAACGGCGAGACCTGGTTCCGGTTCCTCGATGCGTTCCTCGTCCGTGACGGGCTGCTCCGGGAGCTCCGGACCTACACGTTCTGAGACGGTCGGCGGGCCTACCGCCGCCCGTGCACGTCGTCCAGCTGTGCGGCGGTCGGCGCGTTCACGACCGTCACGGTGGTCCCGGACCGGGAGACACGGAAGGCGTCGTCGTACGGGTCGGAGTCGGGGATGACGAAGACGCCGTCGCCGCGGGCGTCGGCGTCCCGCGACCGGAGCAGGTCCCGATAGGCCCCGGCGAACTCCCGGGCCTCGGCGGGCGAGTCCCACTCGCTGCGCCAGACGTAGCCGCACTCCCCGTCGGACCGGTACGGGACGACGCTGTCGCCGTCCCAGCCGGTGGAGTAGGGGTGAACGTAGTCGTAGCGGTCGTGGTCGCCGAGCTGGTCGTTGGCCCAGAACATGGCGTAGATGGAGGCCTCACCGACGGTGTCGGCCTCGGGGTCGACGTCGAACCGCTCCCAGTCGGCCACAGAGCGGTCGGCCACGGTCACCCGGACGGGCGTGTCGCCCGGGTAGCGGTCCGGGTGGATGACCTGCTCCGTCGAGGCCGGGTAGCGGTCGTAGGCGTCGTTGACGGCGGTCCAGCCGCCGCGGTCCTTGAGCTCGCCGACGAAGTCGGGGCCGGTCACGTACGGCGCGAAGACGGTCGTGAACAGACCCTGATTGAACGGGCCGCCGCCACCGCCGCCGCTCTCGGGGCGGTCGAGACAGCGCCACTCGCCCGACCGGCAGCGCTCCTCGTACGCCCGCTCGACGAAGTTCGCGTCGCCCTCGACGAGCCCGTCCTCGGCCAGCTGTGCGTCCTGGGTCTCCGGGCTCCGGTCGAGCCCGAACTGCTGGTCCTGCAGCGCGTGAACCAGCTCGTGCGAGAGCGTGGCCCGGTCGATGGTCGGCGTCTCGCTCCCGCTCACGATGACGATCTCCTCACGCGAGGGGGAGTAGTAGCCCTGGACCGAGGAGCCGAACACCGAGTCCAGCGTCTCGGCCACGCTGTCGTCCTCGCCGACGATGAAGATGGCCTCCCAGACCTGGTCGTTCCAGCGGTTGAACTCGCTGTCCGGGTCCGTGGCGCGGTCGCCGCGGCGCTTGCGGTAGGTCTCCCGCGAGACTACCTCGACCGGCACCCGCGACCGGAACTCCTGGTCGCGGATCCGCTCGACACGGGCCATCGTCCGCGCGACGACCCGCCGGCGCTCGCTCCCGTTCAGCCCGTCGTCGAGGGTCACGTCGACGGGGTCGTCGTACCAGTAGCCGTCCTCCCAGCCGAGCCGGTCCTCGTCGGGGTCCTCGCGCTCGCCGCCCTCCAGCGGACCACCGTCCAGCGGTCCGACCGAACAGCCGGCGAGGACGAGCATCGCCGCCAGGGCGACCGTCAGGAACCGGCGCCGCGTCACCGTCCTGCTACGCTGGCGGCGGTCCCGTCGGAGCCGGCGCCGTCGTCGGCCGCCGCGGGCCGACCCGACCGAACCTCGTCCAGTTCCGCGACGGTCGGCGCGTTGACGAGCGTCACGGTGTCGCCGTCGACCCGGACGCGGAAGGCGTCCGCGAACGGCTGGCGGTCGATGGTGTAGACGTAGTTGACCTGGTCCCCCGAGCGCTGCTGGCCGCCCCAGTGCTCCAGCAGCAGGCGGTAGCCCCGGGCGAACTCGCGGGCGTCCTCGGGCGAGTCCCACGTGGACTTCCAGACGTAGGCCGTCTCGTTGGTACTCCCGTCCGTGGCGGCCGCGGCGGTCGCGTTCCGGTAGACGTGCATCCGGTCGCCGTCCCAGCCGCTGGTCCACCTGAGGTCGTAGTTGAACGGGTCCTGGCGGTCGACCTGCCCGCCGTCACGGTTGATGAACTCGCGGGTCCCGTCGACGGCCGACTCGTTGTACGGGTCGGCGATGGTGTAGGCGAACATCGCACTCATCGAGGCCTGCCCGAAACTCGCGTAGTCCGGGCGGGTCTGGCCCGGCCGCGGCGCCTCGGGGCGCACGCGCTCCCAGTCGCCCGTGTGCTCGTCGGTCACCGAGACGGTCGTCGGCTCGTCCTCGCCGTACTTCTCGGGGTGGATGACCTGCTCGCTGGAGGCCGGCGGGTCGTCGTACATCGCGTCGACACGGTCCCAGCCGCCGCGGTCACGGTGGTGCTCGATGAACGGCGGGCCGTCGCTGTACGGGAAGAAGTTGACGAAGTAGACCCCGAAGTGGATGTCGGAGCCGCCGCCGCCACCGCCCCCGCCGGCCAGCGAGAGGCAGTCCCAGTCGCCGTCACAGCGGTCGCGGTACAGCTGCTCCGTGTAGTGGGAGTCACCCTCGAGCAGACCGTTGGTGGCGCCGTACGTCTCGCGGGTGGGACGGCTGTAGTCCGAGAGGTTGTACACCTGGTCCTGTAGCGCGTGCGTCAGTTCGTGGCCGAGGGTGAGCTCGTCCCGGAGCATCGGCGGCGTCGACTCCGAGACGACGACGATGGAGTCGTTCCGCGGCGAGTAGAACCCCAGCACGTTCGACCCCCGGTTCTGGTTCTGCACCGCGAGCGAGTCCCGGTCCTCGCCGATGAGGAACAGCGACTCGAACTTCGCGTTGTCGAAGGTCCGGAACGTGTCGGTGTAGTCGGCGCCGTCGCCGCTGAACTCCTGTCGGTACGTCGACCGATTGATCACCCGGACGGGGACGGGCTGGCGGAACTCCAGCTCGCGGAGCTGTTCGACGCGGGCCATCGACCGCGCGACCAGCGCCTCCCGCTCGGTCCCGTTCAGCCCGGTGCTGGCGTCGTAGTCGAGCGATTCGTTGTACCAGTAGCCGTTCTCCCAGCCGAGTCGGTCCTCGTCGGGGTCGGCGAAGTCGAACGCCGAGGCGTTCCCCTCGGTGTCGGCGTCGCCGGGGCCCCCGTCGGACCCGGTATCGTTGGGACCGCCGGGGTCCCCGTCGGACCCGGTGTCGCCGGGGTCGGTCGGCGTGGCCGTCGGTTCCGGCGTCGCGTCGTCGCTGAAGGGGTCGCCCCCGGTGAGGCCGGTGGAGCAACCGGCGAGGACGAGCAGGGCGGCGACCAGCAGGGCGGGCAGCGTTCGCATCGGTCGCCCGGAGGGGCGGCGCACGCAAAAGCCCCGCGGGCCTCGGTCCGGGCACTACCGGAACGGCGCCCCGTCGGACGATGGACGACGATTTATACTCCCTCGTGCGTAGTTCCCGCGTATGGACCGCCAGCAGCTGTTCGCCCTGCTCATGGTGCTCATGATGGTCGGGTCGTCCGTCGTCTACGGGCTCGCCTATTTCCTCTGAGCCCCGGGACTTCGGATGTCGAGCGGGGTGGGAGTTGTTCGGCGAACGTCCGCGATAGAACGGCTCGGAGGTCCCCTTCCGAGGTATCGACCGTGAGGTCCGGAGGGCTCCGAGTTTCCGTCGGAACTGGGGGTCGGCGAGAGCCGGTCGATGTCGGTCGAGGCGCCGGCCGCCGGCTACACCGCCTTCTCGCTGATGCCGATCGAGAGGACGCCGATGACGACGGTCATGACGCCCACGATGCCGAGGACGAGGCGAAGGGAGCGTCCCTGGATGCCGGCGAAGGTGAGGAGCGCGAGGATGAGGATGCCCGCGGCCAGCATCACCGCACCGCCCCCGATCTTCTCCCGCTCGTCCATTGCGCTGAGTCGGTCTGCCATACCCATACGTGGCCGTCTAGCGAGCACCTACTTGATGCCCGCGTTTCGCGCTCGGGCCGACCGTGGCGGGCACACCGTCGGCGCTCCCCCGCTGTGTCCTGACGACCCGCCACGTGTGTAAGTATTCGAGATTCATTTGACCGCCTAATACCTCTCTTAGAGCACATTCGTACTGCTATTCTTCGAAATGGTTATCATAGTAGAGCCAAGAAATCGAATCGAAGCCCATGCGTACACATGCACTCCGGACGGCGATGACGCTGTACGAGAGCGGGACCGTCGGTATCGACGCGGCGGCCCGTTCGGCAGGGGTCACCACCGAGCGGATGCGTCATCGGCTGCGGTCGAGCGGCATCACGGTCCGCGAGGGGGGCGCCGGCCAGCCGACCGCTCCGGTGGGCCGCTAGCACACCGCCGCGCCCGAGGGACCGTCGCGCCACCACACCGGCCGTGGCGACCGGGGAACGCCGTCGCCGGCGCGGACGAGCCACGCCGCACACGCTGGTAGAAGCGGGCGTTCATGCCTGCAGGGGGGTCATACGAGGGAATAGCCCGTCCGCGAGGACGGGGACGCCGCCGTGGATTTAAGCCCGGCGCCGCCGCGGACGGGGATATGCACCGGTTCGAGGACATGACGGTCGGGTTCTCGGAGACGTACGGCGACCACGAGATGACCGAGGCCGGCATCATCGCCTTCGCGGAGCAGTTCGACCCACAGCCGATGCATACCGACCCCGAGGCCGCGGCCGAGACGGGGTACGGCGGCCTCATCGCCAGTGGGCTCCACACGGTCGGCGTCGCCACCCGGCTGATGGTCGAGCACTTCCTCAACGACTCCTCGAACCGCGGCGGCCTGGGTATCGACGACCTGACCTGGCACCGCCCCGTCCGGCCGGGTGATGTCCTCCGGGTGCGCCACGAGGTCGTCGACCGCCGGGAGTCGGGGAGCCACCCGGACGCCGGCATCGTCGTCCGCGACGTCGAGGTGCTGGCGGACGACGGGGACGGCGAGGCGGTGGTCTGCTCGTGGACGGTGGCCATCCTGATGGGGAAGCGCGAGCCGTGAGCCACGACACCGGGGCGGTCGACCGCGAGGCGCTGGTCGACCTCCATGACCACCTCGCAGCCACGGCCGAGCGGCCCGTGGAGCGGACCGCCAGTCGGTAGCTCGGCGAGGCCGAGGCGGTCGCCGACGCCGCCCGCGAACACGAGGCCCCCGAGGTGGCCCGGGAACGCGTTGCCGGAGTCGCCGAACTCCTCGCCCCCGTCCGTGGGACGGGTGACGGAGCCGCCGACGAGCACGTCCGGGCGGCGCGGTCGCTTGCCGAGGCCATCGTCGCTGGGGACGGGGCGGCGGGCGACGGGGCGTGACCCCGCGTCAGGGTCGGGTCGTGGCCCAGACCGCCAGCGCCCCGAGGACGATGGCCGGGACCAGCGGGAGGACGAGGAAGGCGTCGCGAAGTGAGAGACCGAGCGAGGAGACCAACCCCTGTGCGCGGGGCAGGAAGTAGAGGGCGACCGGGATGACGACGAAGGCGAAGAGGATGGCGGCGACGAGGGTCCAGCCGCGCCAGTCGAACTCGCGGGCGTCGCCACGGGGGATGTCCTCCGGGTCGACGTCGTCGCTCCCGGGCGCCGTGGCGTCGGCCGTCTCGGCCGCCGCGTTCGCGTCATCGGCGTCGTCCCCGAACGCCGACGGGTCGTGGACGTAGCCGTCGTCGTCGCTCATACCATGTGGTTCGCGGCCGGCCACCTAAACTCCGCGTTGTGGCGACCGGCGCGCTGGGGGATAGCCCTGCTCCCGGAAGCAGCCCGGCATCACGAGCGCGAGGAACACCGTCCCCGACATCGCCGCGGGCGAGGACCCCGACGGCCTCACGGGTCGGCCAGGCCAACTTCCGGAGGGTGAGTAGGTCCCGGCGGGCGGTGTTGAACTCCGCCGGGGCCAGCGCGTGGAGGCCGAGCGCCTCGGCGACGGCGTCGGACTCGGCCTGCGAGGCCCCGGATGCCCGGAGACAGCTCGTTCCGGTCGCCTTCTCTGCTGCCGCTATGTCGTCGTACTCCTCGATACCAGTCTCCGGGCCGTAGGCGGCAGTCCCGATCACGTTTCCGCCTCCGGCTGCCGCCCACGGCCGGTGGCCAGCAGCGCCAGGCCGACGATGAGTCCGGTGATACTGAGCGCTCGTCCGGGGTAGGCCGCGGTGGTGTCGATGGCGTAGCCGGCGAGACTCGCCACGGTCGACGGCCCGGCGACGGTGAGCCGCCAATCCGTGCCGCACACCCAGCGGCGGCCGGGAGGACTGTTTCCGCGAGTTACGCCTCGCCCGAGTCGCCCGTCTCGTGCTGGACGCCGTTGATCAGCGTGTTCACCGTCTCCCGCTCGCCGTCGAGCTGGGTCGGGTAGACCGCGATGGCGATGACGAAATCGTCGCCGTCACGGACCTGCGTGATATGCATGAACACCTCCGTGCTGGTGCCGTCGGTGGTCCGGGCGTCCGCGCGGAACGTGCCGACGGTGGTTTCCTGGCCCAGCATCGTCTCCGTCCGGTTGCCCTCGCGCTGGACGTTCTCGGTGGTGTCGTACTGGTTCTGGAGTCGGAGGGCGAGTCCCGTGTTGTTCAGATCCGCGACGGGGTTGAACGGCCCCTGCTCGGCCACCTCCACCGCGGGGGTGGTGAAGACGGTGAACCGGGCGATCCGGGCGTCCCCGAACACCGGGAGGTTCGACGAGCGGGCGTACTCGGTGAGCTGGTTGCTCACCTCGACGTCCTGCCCGGCGAACGACCGGGTGATCGTCTGCGTCGACTCGTTCTCCAGCGCGTACCCGGTGTCGTCCAGCGCGGACTGCGAGACGGTTCCACGGTCGGCAGTGAAGCTGGTCGCCCCGGAGAGCGCCGAGCAGCCGGCGGTGATGGTCAACAGCGCGAGCAACGCGGCGACAGCACGTCCTGTCATCGGCCACCGGTTCTCGGCTGCCCGGGATAAGTCCGGTGGCCTCGCGATGAACGGCCGTTCAGCGGCGCGGCGGCGGCCCTACGGCAGCCGGAACTCCGGGCCCTCGTCCGTGTCCTGCACCTCGACCCCGAGCGCGGCCAGGTCGTCGCGCAGTCGGTCGGCGCGCTCGTAGTCGCCGCGGTCGCGGGCGTCCTCCCGGGCCGCGAGGACGACGTCGACGAGGTCCTCGGCCAGGCGCACGTCGCCGCCCCCGCCCGCGTCGCCGAGTTCGAAGCCGAGCGCCTCGCCCGCAAGCGTCTCCAGGGCCTCGATGGCCCGCCGCAGCCCGCGGTAGTCGTACGGCTCCTCGGCGACGTGGCGATTGACGGCGCCGACGAGATCCAGCAGCGCGGTCAGCGCCTCGCGCGTGTTGAAGTCGTCGTCCATCGCGGCGCCGAAGTCGGCCCGGGCGTCGGCCACGGCCTCGCGGAGCGGCTCGTCCGCGACCGTCGCGCCGGCCGCGGGCGAGTCACAGGCGTCGACGGCGGCCTCGTACCCACGTTCCAGGCGCTCCCAGCGCTCCTCGGCCTCGTCGAGCGCGGCCGTCGAGAAGACGGCCTCCGTGTTGTACGCGGCCGACAGCGCCCACATCCGCGCGACGTTCGGTCCCCGCTCCCGGACGAGTCCGGAGACGGTCTCGAAGTTCCCCAGCGACGATGACATCTTCTCCGTCTCCTCGTCGGTCTCGACCTCGACCAGGGCGGTGTGGAGCCAGTAGCGGGCGAACGTCCGTCCCGTTGCGGCCTCGCTCTGGGCGATCTCGTTCTCGTGGTGCGGGAAGACGAGGTCCCGGCCGCCGACGTGGATGTCGATGGTGTCGTCCAGATGGGTCGTCGACATCGCCGAGCACTCGATATGCCAGCCGGGGCGCCCCTCGCCCCACGGGGAGTCCCAGGTCAGCGCGCGGTCGGCGGCCGCCTCGGGGGGCGCGGCCTCGCCGTGGCGGTGTTCCGCGATGGCGTCGGGCGCGACGCCGCCGGCCTTCCAGAGCGCGAAGTCCGCGGGGTTGCGCTTCTCGGAGCGTTCGGCCGGGTCCCCCTGCGCCTCGAGTTCATCGAGCGTCTGGTTCGAGAGCGCGCCGTAGTCCTCGAACTGGGTCACGTCGAAGTAGACGGAGCCGTCGGCCTCGTAGGCGTAGCCCGCCTCGACGAGTCGCTCGACCATCGCGATGATCTCCTCGATATGCTCGGAGACACGTGGGTACACCGCCGCGCGCTTCAGGTTCAGCGACCGCATGTCCTCGATGAGGGCCGCGATGTAGCGCTCCGCGACGGCGGCCTCGTCCGCGCCGGCCTCGCCGACCCGGGCGACGATCTTCTCGTTCACGTCGGTGAAGTTCTCCACGTGGCGCACGTCGTAGCCCCGGTGTTCGAGCCACCGATGCATGGCGTCGACGTGGAGCCACGACCGGGCGTGGCCCATGTGGGCCGGGTCGGAGGTCGTCAGGCCACAGTAGTAGAGCAGCACCTCGTCCTCGTCGCGCGGCTCGAAGACCTCTTTCTCGCCGGTCAGCGTGTTCGTCACCCGGAGCGTCATGGGCGGGAGTAGCCGGGGTCGGCCTTTCAGGATGTCGGAAGGCCGGCCGAATCCGGGGTCGGCCGTTCAGGATGTCGGCCGGTCGCTCGCAACGCCTACAGCGTCTCCTCGATCGCGCGGAGGGCCGTGGGGCCGTCACGGCGGGGGACGACCACCGCCAGTGCGCCGTCGGCGGCCCCGGCGGCCGACACCTCGATGCCGACGGTTCGGAGCCGGTCCAGCACCGGGCCGAGGTCCGGCGCCGCGACGTCACCCGTCGCGAGGACGCCCGTGGCGTCGCCGCCGGTCGGCGCGAGGACCGTCCCACCGACGGCGAGGACGGCGTCCGCGCGGTCGTCTGTCGGCCCGACGCCCGAACGCATCTCGACCCGGGCGTTCGTGCCCGCGGTGGGCGACTCGTACGGTCCGAGCTCGTCGGCGTACCGCCGCAGCGCCGCCGCGACCGCCTCGTGGTCCTCCTCGTCGTCGCCCAGCCCGAGGAACCGGGCCGCAGCGGTGTAGTTGACCACGCCCGCACGGAGGGCCGAGTGCAGGAAGGGCCGCGCGCGGACGGCGTCGCGCGTGTCGGCTGCCAGCGTCATGGCTCGTATGGCTCGTGGAACCATCCTCAACGTGTCGGTGCCGCGGGGCGGTGCGCGCCGGTAGTGTCGGCCGTCCACATCCGAACACCGGGGGCGGGCAGGTCGGCGGGCTCCCGTCTCGGGGGCGTGACGACTCTCGCTGTCACGAGCCCTTGTATGACATATATCCACCGTACCGGCACAACGCCCGACTCGGTTCGGTTACGCGACCCGTTCATGGGATATCTGCAGTATTGTCACGATACGACTGGCAGCCCCCCTCGACGACCCGCAATCCATTTGAGCGGACGGCTCCTGTCTGTCGGTAATGGTAAGCACGCTGTGGCTGGTGGGTGGGGGCGTCCTGCTCTACACCTTCGTCGCGATGGCCCTGAACTCCCAGGGGCGGCTCCCCGACGCGGTCCGTGTGCAGGGGCCCATCACGACGATCCACACCCAGCGCGGCAAGGCGTTCCTGAACTGGCTCTCGGAACCCAGGCGGTTCTGGCGGGCCTGGGGGAACCTGGGCGTCGGCATCGCGCTGGTGGTGATGATCGGGTCGTTCGGGCTGGTGGCGTTCGCGGCGCTGCAGGCGGTGCAGAACCCACAACCCTCACCACTGAACGAACCGCAGAACGTGCTCGCGATCCCGGGCGTCAACGACTTCCTCCCGCTGTCCGTGGCCCCGGAGATCATCGCGGGCCTCGTCATCGGGCTGGTGGTCCACGAGGGCGGCCATGGGCTGCTCTGCCGGGTCGAGGACATCGATATCGAGTCGATGGGGCTGGCACTGCTGGCGTTCATCCCGATCGGGGCCTTCGTCGAGCCGGACGAGAGTTCGCGCAACGACGCGAGTCGCGGCGGGCAGACCCGGATGTTCGCGGCCGGCGTCACCAACAACTTCGCCATCGCGGTGCTCTGCTTCCTCCTGCTGTTCGGCCCGGTCGCGGGGGCCATCGGTGTCGCCGCCGGCGTCCCCGTCGGCGGCTCGCTCCCGGGATCGCCCGCGCGCCAGGCCGGTCTCGAGGAGGGGGCGGTCATCGCGAGCGTCGACGGCCAGTCCGTGGCCGACGCCGACGAGATGCAGGCCGTCCTGGCCAACTCCTCGACCGAGCAGGTGACGGTCGGACTCCGTGACGGCAGTCAGCTGGAGGTCACGCGCGAGGTGCTGGTGACCACGGCCGTCAGGAGCGCGCCGGTCGAGGTGAACGAGACCATCACGGCCGTCAACGGGAGTGAGATATCGACGGCCAGCGGGTTCGAGCGGGCCGTGGCGTCGCGTCCGGTGGCGGACCTGACGGTCCGGGGGGCCGACGGAACCCGGACGGAGACCGTCCCCATCGGGACGTACAGCCTCGTCGCCGAGGACGGCGCGCTCGCGTCGGGGACGGAGCTCTCGGGCGGCGAGACGATGATTGTCACCGATATCGGCGGCGAGCGGACGGTCGACTTCGACGACCTGAGCGCCGTCCTCGACGGGCGGGAGCCGGGCGACACCGTTACCGTGACGGGCTACGTCGGCGGTTTCGACGGTGACCGCCGGACCTACGAGATCGAGCTCGGCGGCAGCGGCTCCGACGCCGTGCTGGGCGTGCGCGTCCAGCGCGGGGTCTCCGGGCTCGTCGTGGACGACTTCGGCGTCGACGTCTACCCCGCGGGCACCTTCCTGACCATCCTCGGCGGCGACGGCGGCGGCGACCTCGGCGGCATCCAGCGGGCGTACCTGGCGCTCGTACTGCCGTTCGCGTCGCTGACGCTGCCGGAGGTCGGCTACAACTTCGCCGGCTTCGTCGGCCCCGTCACGGAGTTCTACACCGTGAGCGGGCCGCTCGGGCTGCTCGGTGCCGGCGGGACCTTCCTGCTCGCCAATCTGCTGTTCTGGACGGCCTGGATCAACCTCATCATCGGCCAGTTCAACTGCGTCCCGGCATACCCGCTCGACGGCGGCCATATCCTCCGCACGACGACGGAGTCGGTCGTCTCCAGACTGCCGGTCACCGACGGCCGGGCGCTCACGTCGGCGGTCACGACGACGGTCAGCGTGGTGATGATACTGGGGCTGCTGGTGATGGTGTTCGGACCGCGGTTACTGGGCTGAGCTCCCCTCGGGCCCGGCGGCCGCCGTCACGGCTCGGCCTACCGCTCCGCGAACCAGTCGGCGAACGCGGCGAGCGCCCGGCCCCGGTGCGAGACGGCGTTCTTCTCCGTGGCGTCCATCTCCGCGAAGGTCGTCCCGTCGTGCTCGAAGATGGGGTCGAACCCGAACCCCCCCTCGCCGCGGGGGTCGACGATGCGGCCCGGGACGGCGCCGCCGAACAGTTTGACCGGCGCCACCCCCTCGTCGGCGACCTGGTCGTCGGTGGTCGCGGTGCCCCGGTCCGCCGCCGAGAGGTCCTGGCCCCGGCGCTCGCCGCGGTCGACCGGGTCCGGTGTCGCGGCGAAGTCCTCGCCGTCGCAGTAACCGATGACACAGCGGAACGCCGCGCGGGCGACCGCGTCGTCCTCGCCGTCGTCCCGGTCCGCAACCGCAGCGCGGGCGACCTGCCCCGTCAGCCCCACACCCAGCGTGTCCTCGACGTACGAGGAGTACGGCCCGGGGAACCCGTCCAGCGGCTCGACGAACAGGCCGGCGTCGTCGACGATGGCCGGTTCGTCCGCGTGCGCGAACGCCTCCCGGGCACCGTGGGCCGCCACCGTCTCCAGGTCCGGCGCCTGGACCTCGGTGTAGTCGTAGTCCAGCGCCGTCACGGCGTCGAGGTACTCCTCCGCCTCCCGTACCTTCCCCGGGTTGGTCGTCACGTACCGAAGGGTCATGCCCGACCGTCGGGCGGCTCCGAGGGTAGTGGTGTCGGTTCCGCGCCGGCGCGTCCGGACCGGCGGCCGCCGCTACAGTCGCGCCAGCAGGGACTCGGCGGCGGCATCGGCGGCCTTGTGGGCCTGCCCGACGAGGTGGTGGTCGGCACCCAGTTCGACGACGTCCAGGTCGAGGGCGCGGGCCCGCTCGACGATCGGTTCCCAGTCCGCGGTCGTGTCCCTGGAGCCGTAGACGACGCGCAGGGGTGCGGCGATGGTCTCGAGCGCGTCGGGCACGGTGCGGTCGACGCCACCTGTGATGCCGGTCCCCGGCGCGAGCGCGACGACGGCCTCGAGGGGGCGACCGTCATCGGCGTCCGCGGCGGCCGCGAGCAACGCGACGGCGCCACCGAACGAGTAGCCGAACAGTCCGACGCGTTCGTACCGTTCGCGGGCCCAGGCGCAGGCCTGCCGTGCGTCCGTCGTCTCGCCTCGTCCCTCGTCCCAGGCGCCGTAGTCGACGCGGAGACAGGCGACGTCCTCCCCGGTGAGGGTCTCCGAGAGCGCCGTCAGTCGTGTATCGGACCGCCGGCCGCCGTACTGTGGGTGGGGCGGGCACGCGACGACACAGGCGTCGGGGACCGTGTCCTCGGGCGTATCGAGCGTTCCACGCACGTCCCGACCACCGGGTACCAGCACCGACTCCGATCGCATGAGCGACCGGACGGGAGCCCGGCGGTTAGTTCCACGGGCGCTCCTCGGGACCCCGGAAGCAGGGGAATTATGCCCGCGCACCACCAAGGGTGCTCCAATGGGAATCCTCGAGAACAAGGCGCGTGCGCGGCTCTTCTACAAGTACCTCTCGAAGGTGTACGACCAGATCAACCCGTTCATCTGGAACGAGGAGATGCGCAACGACTCCCTGGAGCTGTTCGGCATCGAGGAGGGCGACCGCGTGCTGGACGTCGGCTGTGGGACGGGCTTCGCCACGGAGGGGCTGCTGGAGCGCACCGAGAAGGTCTACGGGTTGGACCAGTCCGAGCACCAGCTGGAGAAGGCCTACGAGAAGTTCGGCAAGCGCGACCAGGTCCGGTTCCACCGCGGCGACGCCGAACGGCTCCCGTTCGCCGACGACGCGTTCGACGCGCTCTGGTCCTCGGGGAGCATCGAGTACTGGCCGAACCCGGTCGACGCGCTCGAGGAGTTCCGCCGCGTGGTGAAGCCGGGCGGCCCCGTGCTGGTCGTCGGTCCGAACTACCCCCGCTCCGGCGTGTTCCGGAAGCTCGCCGACGCCATCATGCTGTTCTACGACGAGGCCGAAGCCGATCGGATGTTCCGCGAGGCCGGCTACGGGGAGTTCCGCCACGTCACCATGGGCCCGGACTACAACCCCGAGATCGCCATCACGACCATCGCACGGGTCCCCGGCGGGGCGGACGAGGCCCCCGGGGCGACGGCCGCCGAAATCGTCGACGCCCCGGCGGACGCCTCCGCCGACGACTGACGCCGCGCCCGCCGCGTACGCACTCGCTCTCGCCCCCAGTCACCCCATCTCACGCCCTGTCAGTTCACCTCCGTCTCCGCCGCCGCGACCGTGTAGCCATCCGCCAGTAGTCGCACCCTGACCGACGCGCCCGGCGTCAGGCCGGGGTCGTTCGTGGCCGCGATGCTGAAGCTCGCCGTCTCACCGGCGGTCCAGCCGGGGTCCGACGAGGGATTGAAGGGGCCGGTCGGCCCGGCCCGGAACCCACGGGCGGCGAAGAACGGAACCGGCGGCTGGTGGGTCAGCGGGTCGCCGTCGACCGCGACGTGTACCCGCAGGTCGCGGGTGTCGAGCCGGTCGCCGCCGCGATGGGTACAGGCCACGCGGTCGGGGCCCGCGTCGGCGCGGCAGTCGATGTGCGCGGCCGGGGGCGGGTCGCCCGGCAGGTCCGGAACCGCGCCGACGCCGACCGTCGCGGCCAGGGCGACGGTTACGACGACGAGCAGCACGACACCGACGGCCGGCGAGACGGCGCGGTCGGCCCGCGCGGTAGGACCGGCGGCGTGACTCGGGGGCACGGGCGGCCTGGCGCGGCATGTGCCAAGAGGTTCCGGGACGTCAGCCGGTCGGCGCGCCGTCGCTGAAGATCTCGACGGAGACGGCCGCTCCTTCGTGGACGACGGTGACGTTCGCCGTGGGGCGGGGCGCGATGACCCAGTACCGTCCCTCGCTGCCCGTCCGGCCGACCGTCTCACCGTTGACGAGCACGTCGGCCGCGAGCGGCTCACCGGTCGACGCGTTCGTGGCCGTCACCCGCATCGGACCGCCCGAACGGGTTCGATCCACCGAGAGCGAGACGCCGTCGGAGTCGTTCGTGGCGGCCCGGGTCAGTGGTATCTCGGACAGGTCCTTGTACTGGATCTCACGGAACACCTCCTCCGTCGACCCGTCTATGAACGTGATGAGATCGTAGGTTCGGTCGGCTCCGTGGGGATGGCCGATTCGGACCGAGTAGACGCCTGCGGTGTAGAGGAACGGTTGGCCCTGGAACGACCCGATAGAGGCTGAAATCCGGTTCTCCCACGTCCACGGGTAACTGTTCCGAGACCGGTCACTGGCCGCCTCCAGCCGGTCCTCGGCCAGGTCGAATCGGTCGACCCCGCCGGGGTCACGCGCGCTCGGGACGTGTGCCTCGCGGATGTACCGCTGTGTGAACCCGCGCCGGTCGATGGTGGCGAGGACGACGCCCTCGTCCGAGGTCTGGATGAAAATCCGGACGGGGGGGCCGTCACCACGCATGGCCGCCAGCGCCCGGTCGCGGACCGGTCCCTGAAGCGGGAGGAGGCGGGCTTTCTGGGCCGCGATTCGGGCGGACGGTATCGGTTCGTCGGCGACGGAGTTGTACGTCGAGAGCAGGTCGAGGGTGCCCCGGAGCGAGTCCGCGGCCGCGTCGATGGCGGCGAGCTCGCGCAGATAGCTCCGGGCGGATATCGCCCCGCTGTTGTACCGGTTCAGGGCGACCTGTGCGCGTTGCTCCAGCGCCGTGATGTCGTCGTCGATACGGTCGGCGCTACGGGTGACGACCGCCCGCTGCGCCGTCAGGTTGCCCTCCGTCTCGGTGAACGCCGTCCGGAGCCGTGTCGCCCGGTATATCGACCGGGTTCGGCCGCTGTCGGCCGCGACGGCCCCGCCGACGTCGAACGTGGCGGTGCCGAACCGGCTGGTCCGTATCGTCGTGTCGAGGTCGAGATAGCCGGTTGTGTTCCCCTCGGCGACGACCGGCGCGGTTCCGGCGGTCGTGGGGAGGGCGTCGCCAGGGGCCGGAAGCGCGTCAGGGCCGGGCCGTTCCGTCGGCGGCTGGTCGACCGGAACGGCGGCGACCGGCGCCAGGACCAGCGCCAGCGCCAGGACCGCCACGGCGAGCGCGGACGTGTGGAGGGGGCGGGGACCGCTCATACGGCCACCCTCTGCGTGGGGGAACAAAAAGGCGTCCGTCGGCATCTCCCGCCGGGCGAGACGCCCGCAGCGACGCGGAAACGTTTCATACGGCCCGGAGACGTTTCATCACCCGATGGAAAGCGTTTTCCGCTCGCCCCCGCCATCGGGAGGATATGCGGTCGAGGCCCCCCGTCGCCCTCCACTTACCACTCGCCCTGGCTGTCCTCGCCGCGCTGGTCGTGGTCGGCACGGCACTGCCGGCCGTGGCAGCAGCCCCGGCTTCGGAGCAGGTGTCCGCCGGATCGACCGATTCGGCGTCGCTCGCAGCCCTCCAGTCCGAGTCGCCGTCCCGGAACGGGACGACCCTCAGCGTGCAGCTCCGGCCCGACGGGGATGCCCGCTGGTCGGTTTCGACCGCATTCGTCCTGGAGAACGAGAGCGACCGTGCGGCCTTCGACGAGCTCGCCGAGCAGTTCGAGCAGGGCGACATCGATATCGGCTTCGACCTCGAGACGTTCCGTCGTGCCAGTTCACGGGCCAACGAGACCGTCGATCGTTCGATGGGCATCGAGGAGCCACGGCGGAATGCCACGGTCGCCACCACGAACGGCACGGCGGTCGGCCGGCTGACCCTCTCGTTCACCTGGACGAACTTCGCCACCGTCTCCGGCAGCCGGCTCCGGTTCGGCTCGGCGTTCAACACCTCCGAGGGGACGTGGCTGCCGGGACTGGCGGCGGAGCAGACGCTGGCGATCTATCCGCCGGAGGGGTTCGGCGGACCGGTGACGGCCACGGTCCCGCCGCGGAACGGGGTCCTGCGCTGGTCCGGGCCGACCGACTTCGAGCGCGGTGACGTGGCCGCGACGTACGAGCGCCAGCGCACACAGACGCCGACGGCGTCACCGAGTCCGACGACGAGTCCGGTGACGGACCCGCCGTCCGAGCCGCGGTCGGACATGCTCCTCGTCATCGGCGGCATCGGCGGGCTCGTCGCGCTGGCCGTCCTGCTGGTCCTCGTCGCCCGACGGCGCCCGACGGACGGCGGCCCGACCCCGGCAGCGGGCGGCGACGGCGGCGCGCCCGGCAACGGGTCGGTCACGGCCGGCACCGACGGCTTCGCGTCCGGCCGCGCGCTCCACCGCGGCCTCGACGCCGATGTCGTCGGCGTCGTCGAACCCCGTCCCGGTCCACCCCTCCGCCGCGAGGATCCCGACCTCGTTCGCGTAGTCGACCGTCTCGACCGTCTCGCCGGCCGCCTGCCACTCGCCGGTGGCGTGCCGGCCGTACGCCGCGGCGTCCCGCTCGCGGATCGTCGCAAGAT
>ERZ1034569.311-NODE-311-length-18296-cov-7.214736_pt1 | contig 18296 bp, 20 predicted proteins | sample MGYA00520706_ERZ1034569 | MGnify/ENA primary metagenome ERZ1034569 (study PRJEB33760, sample SAMEA4777722) | hypersaline lake metagenome | biome: hypersaline environment; feature: brines | place: Spain | collected 2014-08 | depth 0 m ...
CGGTCCCTGGCTCCGCAAGCCAAGAGGATAGTCCACTACCCTACCAGGACTCACGTACTGGTACACGACATCCAGCTAAATGGGTTACGGTTAGACACCACCGGAGCCCAGTCACGGGACAGCCACCGAGAGGGGTGTCGGCAGACACGCTGTGATATATCGAGCTGGTACTACCGTGTGGGTAATCGGTGTGCTTATTCACCGGCCCACCCTACGGGATAGTATGAAGGAGGGTGCGCAGGCGGGGTCCGGGTTTCCCGACCTCACAGAGACGTCGAACATCATGCTGTTCGCCCCGGACGAGGATGACCGGATACCGTGTTTCGAGCCGCTGGCGGAGGCGCACCCGCAGGAGAGACAGGTGCTTGTGGTCAGCTACACGCGTCAGCCGGCGGCGGTGGTCGATGCGTGGGAGACGCAGGTCGGTGACCTGCCGGCGACGGGCGGTATCGTGACCGTGGGTCAGCCCGAGACGGGGTTCGAGAGCCCGGATTGGGAGGTCACCCGTGTCGAGAGTCCGGGCGATCTCACCGGAACCGGTATCGAGTTGAGCACCCGCCTCTCCGGGTTGGCCGACACCGCTGGTGTCGACGCGGAGGTAGTGGTGTGTTTCGAGTCGGTGACAGAACTGCTGGGACACACAGACGTACAGCGCGTGTTCCGGTTTCTCCACGTGCTGACCGGCCGTGTGCGCAACGCCGGGGCCCGCTGTTACTACCGGTTCGACCCCGCTGCTCACGACGAGCAGACGATCGCGACACTCCAGACCCTGTTCGACGGGAGTGTCGAGCGCGACGACAGGGGCTGGACGGTCAGGCGGTAACCAGACTGGCGACGCTCCCAGTGGGCGACGGGTCAGTATCGAGACGGTCTGGCACTGTCACGTGACCGCGGAGGATAACACACAAGCGTCCGGTCAGGAAAGAAAAGACATGCGTGTCGTCCTCACCGGAGCAGCAGGCGGCATCGGCCGCCGCGTCGCACGCCGACTCGTCGAACAGGGGCACACAGTCGTCGGGATAGACCGGCGAGCGGTAGTGCTCGACGGTGTCGAAACCCACGTGCTCGACCTGACCGACGGGGAAGCGGTGCGAGACCTGCTCGCCGGACAGCCGGTCGACGCGCTCGTGACCGCCGCAGGTTGGTACGAGGTGAGCGCAATAGAGGAGTGCTCGCCGGAGACGTTCCGCCGTCACCTCGAATCCAATCTCGTCGCTGTGCACACGGTGGTCCACGCGGTCCTGCCCACCCTCCGGCGCCGGCAGGGCCGGGTGGTGGTCGTCGGTTCGAGCACCGGGAGTGTGGCGCTGCCGTTCCACGGCGCCTACAGCACCGCGAAGGCCGGTCTCCACGGCTACACGGACAGCCTGCGCCGCGAGGTCGAGCCCCGCGGCGTCGACGTGACACTCGTCGAACCCGGCCCCACCCGGACGGGGCTGAACGAGAGTGCGGCCCGCGGGGCCGACGACGACGGCGCGTACGCGGAGACACACGAGCGGTTCCGGGGGTACAGCCCCCAGAGTGTCACCCCCGAGCAGGTCGCCGCGTCCGTTCTCACGGCAGCCACGGCCGACAGCCCGCGGGCACGGTACCGGGTCGGAGGGCGCGCACGCTGGCTCCCCCGACTGGCCGCGGTGGTGCCCACCCGCCTGTTCGACCGTATCGTCCGTGCCGGTCTCCCCGGCGGGCTGCTCGGCCGACTCGTCGACCGGTGACCACAGTCGGAGGACACCGTCGGTGACAGCCGCCGAACCCCGCGGAGCCGAGACAACCGACCCCGGAGAGAGGTCGACGGCCGACCCCGGAGATTATCACCGGCCACCCCCAACGTAGAGTTGTGACAGAGTTCGTTCTGTTCGGCGGGAAAGGCGGCGTCGGCAAGACGACCCTGGCCGCGGCTGCCGGTCTCGTCAGCGCCCGCGAGGGGGCACGAACACTCGTCGTCAGCACGGACCCGGCACACAGCATCGGCGACGCCTACGAGTGCCCGGTCCGCGAGACACCGACCCGGGTGACCGACGAAGCAAACCTGTTCGCCCTGGAGATAGACCCCCGCGAGCGGTTTCAGGAGCGGTACGGCAACACGTTCGAGAAACTGCTGTCGGACGTGCAGTCACTCGGTGTCGACCTCTCCTCGGACGACGTCGGGGCCGTCTCCGAGGAGGGGCTCGTTCCCGGGGCCGACGAGGTTGCGGTGCTCGACCTGTTCGCCGAGTACAACGACCACCCGAACTGGGAGGTGGTCGTGTTCGACACCGCCCCGACGGGCCACACCCTGCGGCTCCTCCAGTTGCCGGACGTGATGAACACGACACTCGGACGGGTGCTCGCCCTACGCGACCAGTTCAGTTCCGTCACCAGTACGGTCGGGAGCCTGCTCGGCCGGGGTGACGACTCGCCGTCGTACGGCGACCAGGCCGACCAACTGGAGCAGCTCACAGAGGAGGTCGGCGAGCGTCTCCGCGACGACGACCGGACCACCTTCCGGGCGGTCACGCTGGCCGAGCGAATGTCACTCGAGGAGACAGACCGGCTGCTCGCCGAACTCGAGTCCAACGAGATTGCTGTCGACGGTGTTCTCGTGAACAAGCTCCTGCAGGACGCCTCGGAGGACTGTCCGACCTGCTGGCCGCGGTACCAGGAGCAACTGAAACTGCTCGCGGAGGCCCGCGACCGGTTCGAGCTTCCCGTCCGGGAGGTCCCGCTGGTCGCCGACAAACAGGGTCTCGACCGGGTCGAGGCCGTCACGGAGTTCGTCGACGGGGCCTGAAGACGGAGAAACCGGGGTCGTCACGCGACCCCGAGAGCCGACTGTTCGGGAAATTACGCGGTCGTAGACGCCGCAACTACCGAGTGGCCTCCGGTCGTAGCGCGGGTATGCCAGACCAACTGCGAATCGAGAACTGGGAGCGCGTTGTCACAGCCCTAAGAGCGTTCGGCGCGTCGGAGGTGGCCGTCGAGGGAGACGAGGTCCGGCTGGTGTTTGGTACTGCCCACCTGTCGGTCTCCCGGGACGGCACGTTCACCGCCGGAATGGCACTCCACGATATCGAGGGCGGGGCCGCCGAGACGGTTGTCGTCGACCACGAGGCCGGGGCCGTCACCCTCGTCGGTGACAGCGTCGAGTACACGTTCCGACGGCCGGAGCGGTGAGGGCACCGAGAGGCGACAGGCGGTCACGGCTGACTCACAGCCCGGTCGTCGGCAGCCCGAAACCGCGGGGGGTCGGCGGTCTCAGTCGTCGGCGACAATCGGCTTTGGCTCGGTGCCGACCCGGCGGTCGAGAAAGTCCGCGAGCAGTTCGAACATGCGGAGCTTCTGGGCCTGGTCGGAGGAGGCGTGGCCCTCCTCGCCGAGTTCGCGGTACTCGAAGTCGGTGTCCTCCTCGTAGCCGGCCTCCTCGAGTGCCTCGCGGAAGAGACGCGCCTGCGAGACAGGCACCCGGCGGTCGTTGACACCGTGGACCTGCAGCATCGGGGCGTCGACGTTCTCGACGTGGGTCACCGGCGAGCGCTCGGTGTAAAGCTCCGGGTTCTCCTCGGGTGTTCCGAGGTACTTCTGCATGAGCTCTGTTTTGAAGTGTGGCATCGTGTTCTCGAACATGTCGTCGAGGTCGGTCAGACCGATCCAGGCGACACCGGCCTCGTACAGGTCGGGGTACTGGACCATCTGCCAGTACGACGAGTAACCACCGTAGGAGCCACCGAACACGACGACCCGGTCCTCGTCGAGCCAGTCGCGTGTCTCCAGAACCTCCTCGGTGACGGTGGCGATGTCGCCCTGCTCGGCGCCGCCCCAGTCGTCGAACAGCTCCCGGACGAACTCGCGACCGCGACCGGTCGAGCCGCGGTAGTTCACCTGCAGCACCGAGAACCCGAGCGAGACGAGCACCTGCGTGTAGAGGTTGAACCGCTTGACGTCGCGCGACCGTGGCCCGCCGTGTGGGGTGACGATGAGCGGCGAGGGGCGCTGTCCGGAGTCGTACAGCAACGCGCCGATCTCGAGTTCGTCGTACGGGTCGTGCTCGACAGCGGCCTGTGCCGTCTCGGGGATACCGTCAGACTCGACGGTGAGGTACTCCGCATCGGCAAAGTCCGCGGGGTCGAACGGCCCGTACTCGGCCTCGACGAGCGTCTCGTACTCGTGGGTAGAGACGTTGTAGACGAGCAGCTCCGGACGCTGTGTCGGGGTGGTGTAGGTCAGGATGACCCGGTCCGCATCGAGTACCGACTCGAGGCCGAACCCGGCGACCCCGCCGGGCAGGTCGAACTCGGTGGCCTCGCCGGTCTCGAGGTCGTAGATGACCGGCACCGACTCGGCGTCGCGGGCCCGGTTCCCGAGCACGCGCTCCCCGTCGGGCATGAACGCCTCGGCACCCTCCTCGAACTCGCCGTCACCGAGCCACCGGACCTCGTCGTTGTCGAGGTGGTAGACGCCGATGCGACCGAGGTCGGGCGAGTTGTCGCTGACGAGCAGACGCTCGCCGTCTGGTCCCCAGTCCGCCGGGCCGGACTCCGCGCCGGTCTCCCCGAGTTCGAGATTCCGGGGGTTCGAGCCGTCGGCGTCGGCGATGTAGACGTCGTAGTTGTCGAAGTCGTCACTCTCGTTTGTGCCGTAGGCGAGCTGCTCTGAGTCCGGCGAGAGTATCGCGCCGCCGGCAGCCCGGTCGTAGTCGGTGAGCTTCGTCGTCTCACCGGTCTCTCTGTCGTGGCGGTAGATGTTCATCTGGCCGTCGCGACTCGACCCGAACACCAGCGTCCGTCCGTCCTCGCCGACGTCGGCGAGCGCCACCTGCCCGTCCATCTCGACGACCGGTTCGACCTCGCCCGACCGCGAGATGCTGTAGATGTCGTTCTGTTCGTTGCCGGCATCGTCGAGGTGGAAGTACACCTCGTCGCCGTCTGCCGCCCAGTCGACCGGCCACCGGGCGTTTCGTGGCACCTCGCCGTCGCTCCACTGGTCGACTTCGCCCGTCTCGATGTCGAGTACGTGCAACTCGTTGCGCCCTGTCGTGTCGTAGTAGAACGCGACCTCCGTCCCGTCGGGGGAGGCTGTCGGGTGTGCCAGGGTCGGCAACGACGCCAACTCCTCGAGCAACTCCTCGGTTGATTCGTGTTCGCTCATTACACTCACCCGTTCGACGTGGAGGCTCATAAACTCGTCCAGAACAGGATTTCAGTAAGCTCAGAAGAGAAATCGCCGGTGAGTCGGGATACCGGGAGGACCGGGCACGGCTCACCGGGCACTGTCGAGCAGTTCGAAAAACGCCGCCGGGGCACAGTCACACACCAGAGGTGGTTTGAACCCGCCGAGGTAGTCGGTGCTCGGGTCGAGCCGGTCGACAACTGCCTCCCGCATGTGGAAGTGCCCGCCGTCGTGGGAGCCACTCAGTCTGAGGGCACGGTCGAGCAGGCCACCGGGTGTCCGGCCGTCGACAAACGCGACCCGGCTGGCACCCGGTGGCCGCTCCGGGTCGAACGCGTACAGACCACCGGCCTCGAACCGCTTCGCGTGAGCGTTTGCCGGGTGTGACCGACACAGATTCCGGATACGGTCGTCGGTCGGGTCGTCGACGACGGCCGGTGTGGTTGCGACAGTGAGGTAGCCGAACACGTACCGGTGCATGCGGCCGTCGGTCTCCAGTCCGGTGTAGAAGCCGAGAATATCTCCCACACCGAGTGTCTCGATGGCCGAGACGTTCTGGTCCTTGCCGCCCTCGCCGTAGGTCAGCGCCTCGAAGTTCGGGTCGTAGTGGACCGGCCACCGCCGGACACGGGCCTCGTCTGTGAGCCACGCCGCGTCGGCGTGTGGCCTGATACCGTCGACCAGGTCGGCGAGCGTGCCGTCGCCGTGGCGCTGTGGCATCGACCCGAACGTCCGTGACTCGGTGGTCCTGCGGGATTTCTCCGGAATGGGGACGTACTCGAACCGTCGGCCGTCGTCGAGTTGTGGCCGCGGCCTGACGTTCCCGCTGTCGGCACCCACCCCCACCAGCACGACGGTCATCCGGCGGCCTCCGGTGGCACGGCGAGACGGCAGGGGGCCGCCGCACCCGGGCGGTCACGGGCACCGCCGGTCGTCGGTTCGGGTGACCGGTTCGTACTAAGGGACACAGCCGCCGGCATCGAACAGTCGTTACTGTGCCGACTCGGCGAGTTTGTCGCGGTGTTTCTCCTCGATTTTCTCGAGTTTCGGGGGGATCTGCATCCGACAGTAGGGCTTGTTCGGGTGTTTCTCGAAGTAGTTCTGGTGGGTCTCCTCGGCGCGGTAGAACGTCTCAAGCGGCGCTACCTCGGTGACGACGCCGCCGTACTCGCCGCCCTGTTCGAGTTCGTCGATGTAGGACTCGGCGACGTCGCGCTGTTGGTCGTCGTGGTAGAAGACCGCCGAACGGTACTGTGACCCGACGTCTGGGCCTTCCCGGTTCTCGGTGGTCGGGTTGTGAATCTCGAAAAAGACCTCCAGAAGCTCCTGGTAGCTCACCGCGTCCGGGTCGTACGTTATCTGGACCGCCTCGGCGTGGCCGGTCGTGCCGTTACAGACCGCGCGGTAGGAGGGGTCCTCGACGTGGCCGCCACAGTAGCCGGAGACCGTCTGTTCGACACCGCGAACGCGGTCGAACGCCGCCTCGATACACCAGAAGCAGCCGCCGCCGAGCGTCGCCGTTGCAGTCATGTATCTCCGTAGGGCCGGGACGCCTATAGTCTCTGTGTGCCGGGACGACGTCGCGGGAAATAAGGACACGTCGGGACGACCGGTGTCGAGGAGTCGACCGTCGGGCCGTCTCGGCCGGGGGAGCAACCGCGGGACCGTCTCGCAGTACCACACGTGGCTGTCACCGAACGTCGCCCGGAGCGCCGGTTCCTCGTGGGAGACGGCGAGTGAGAGGCGGGCGTAGGCGCGAGCGAGCACGCACGTCTATGCTGTCACCGGTCGAACGGCCGGGTGTATCAGTCGGCGAGTTCGTCGAGCACACCGTCGGTCGTCCCCGGAGCCGGTTCGGGGTCGGTGCCGGCCCTGACGGCGGCGTCGGCGTCTTTCAGGAGGTGGCCGGTGGTGAGACAGACGACCTGTTCGTCGTCGTCGACGACACCCTGGTTACGGAGTGCTCGCAGACCGGCGACAGTGGTGGCCGAGGCGGGTTCGACCCCGACACCCTCGGCGGCGAGGTCACGCTGTGCCCGCGTGATGGCCGTCTCGGAGACAGCCACGGCGGTCCCGCCCGTCTCGCGGATGCCCGGCAGTGCCTTTGGCGCGTTGACCGGGTTGCCGATACGGATGGCCGTGGCGTGTGTCTCGACCTCGTTCCAGCGGCGGGTCTCCTCGTTTCCCTCCCGGATGGCCTCGACCATCGGGGCGGCACCCGCCGCCTGGACACCGGTCAGCGCCGGTACCTCGTCGGCGGTGAGTGCGCCGCTCGCCTGGAGTTCGCGGAGACACTTGTAGATTGCCGACGTGTTGCCGGCGTTTCCCACCGGCAACACGATGCGGTCGGGGTAGCTCCCCTCCTCGCGGCGAAACTGCTCGAGAATCTCCAGACCGATCGTCTTCTGCCCCTCCAGCCGGAACGGGTTCAGCGAGTTCAGCAGGTACACCTCGCCACGCCGCGCGAGGTCCTGTACGATGTCGAGACAGGTGTCGAAGTTGCCGTCCACCTCGAGGATACGGGCCCCGTGGAGGCTGGCCTGTGCGACCTTGCCGGCGGCCACCTTCCCCCGGGGGAGCAACACAAGCGTCTCGATACCGGCCCGTGCGCCGTAGGCGGCCAGTGCGGCGCTCGTGTTGCCCGTCGAGGCACACGCGAGTCGGTCGACACCGACCTGCTGGGCGACACGAACCCCGACGGTCATCCCGCGGTCCTTGAAACTCCCGGTCGGGTTCATCCCCTCGTGTTTGACCCGGACCCGGTCGATGCCGAGTGCTGTCTCGATGCGGGGCACGTCGTGCAGCGGTGTGTCACCCTCCGGGAGTGTCACGCCGGTGTCGAACGGCAGTGCGGCGGCGTACCGCCACACCCCACGTCCCTCGAACGCGTCCCACGTCGGCAGGTCGGCGTACCGGACCTCCAGCAGTCCGTCGCACTCGTCACAGGTGTACCGGATCTCTGCGAACGGCGGGAACCGCTCCCCGCAGGCGATGCAGGTCAGCCAGACACCGCTGTCGGCACACCCGGGAACCTCCGCCCGGAGGGTGAGATGGCTCATCACCCACCCGTCAGTCCCCGGGGAAGAAAAGTCAGGGGGTCGGTGAGACCGGACGACACGGCCGCCAGACCGGCGTAGTGTGTTACTCTCCGAACTCGTCGATACGGTCGTGGACGTAACCGGTCCAGGCGTCGAGGGTGTCGTGCATGAGTTCGCGTGCCTCGGGGAGCGGTGTCGGGGAGTACTGGTAGATGTGGCCGCCGCCGTCGAGAAGTCGGCGTTCGCGGGTGGTCAGTCCCTTTTCTCGCAGTGTCGACAGCGACCGGTTGACGTTACTCCGGTCCCGGTCGAGCGTGTCGGCCAGTTCAGCGACGGTACTGCTCGGGTGAGAGAGCAGTGTCTCGTACGTGCGGGCCTCGTGGGGTTGGATACCGAACACGCAGGTCATCACGTCGACGAGGGTCGGCTCCTCGCCGAGCATGAGTTCGCGAAACTGCTCCGGAGACGGTGACGGGTCTGGGCCTGACATACCGTCTGTTGTGGCGGTGTGAAAATAAACCCACCTGCTCAGTTCGAGACGAGAGTGCCGGTACCCGGCAGAGTACTCACCGCTCGGCGGGGGCGCGCTGTGGGGGCTGGTCGTACTGCTCGCGGAACTCGCCGATGAGTTGACCCATCTTCGCGTACCAGTCGTTGAGCATCCGCTGCATCTCGTCGGCTACCTCGTCCGGGTCTGCCGGGTGAAACACGTGGTAGTAACCGCCGTGGTCGTAGTTGACCTGTTCTTTCTGGACGAACCCGCTGTTGACGAGTCGCTGGACCGACCGATAGGCCGTCGACCGCTCCCGGTCGACCTGCTCGGCTATCTCGTCGACGGTCAGCGGCTCCGGGTGTTCGGCGAGCAGGGTGAATATCCGCCGGTCGAGGTCTTTCAGACCGTGAATGCACTCTAATAATCCTTCACACTGCATATCGCGGTTGAGGTATTCGCTCATCGAGTCTGGCATACCTGATATAGTCACCCCACGGATAAAAGTATTTGTACAAACTGCACAACACAGCTTCCAGAGTTCCCCGTCGGTCCAGGACGTGACGTCGGACCATCCGGTTCAACGGTGGGTTACACCGCCACTGTCGGCCGATTACCGGACGGTCGAGTATTGTCTCGAACTCACAAGTAACCGGAGTCAGACCCGACGCGGTGACCTGCTCGGGGACACGAAACCACTCTCCGACCGGTTGCTGCCTCCGACCACCACCTCTCCCGAGTGATTGTCTTGTTGCTTACAGTTACTCGAGGGTGGAGTGTGCACGGGCAGGAAACGGCGACTACCCGGGGTGGGTTCGGTGTGTGCCTATGCTCAGTTCACGAAACAGTTAACACCGGGAAGATACAATGCAGTGATATGACGAGCCGTATCACCCGCGGTATGGCCGCGCTACGCACCAGTTCGAGGGTGTTCAGGGACCACCCCTCGCTCGCCCTCCTCCCGTTCCTGAGTCTCCTCACCGTCGGAACCGCCTACACCGGCCTTGGCTACCTCCTAGTTGAGTACGGACGCTTCGGTGACCTGCTCACGAACGACCTGCTGTGGTACGGTGTCCTGTTCGCCGCACTGGCGATCTCGTCGTTGCTGGGTATCTTCTTCAATACGGCGGTCGTCTACTGTGCGGCACAGTACTTCCGTGGCGAGTCACCCTCGCTCCGGGCGGGACTAGCCCGGGCCTGGGCAGTTCGATGGACGGTGGCGAAGTGGGGGCTGGTCAACGCGACCATCGGGACAGTGCTCGCTGTCGCCGAAGACAGTCTCCCCGGTGTCGGGTCACTGACTAGTTCGCTGCTGAACATGGCTTGGGGCCTGCTCACGTTCTTTATTGTGCCGGTTATCGTTCTGGAGGGGACCGACGGTCTCCGCCCGGGCCTCCGACAGAGTGGTAACGTCTTCCGGCAGACCTGGGGTGAGAGCGTGAGCAGCACCGTCGGCGTCGGACTGGCACTGCTCCCCGCCGGCATCACCGGTGGGGTCGCCCTCGGCTACGCCTACTTCCTCGCGAGCGGCGTGACCGCGTACCTCGTCGGGTTCGCCGGCGCGACGGTGCTGGTCGTCTGTGTGGTCGTCGCACAGGTGCTCGGGATGGTGCTCCGGACGGCGCTGTATCAGTACGCGACCGAGGACGTGAGGCTGGAACTGGTCGACGAACTCGGCCACGAGAACGTCTTCGTCGACAGCTGACCCGTGTCTGCGGGCGGGAGGAGCCCCGCTACCACCGATGGGTGTGTGATAGCCCGTCCGGGCGGTACGCTTAAGCGCGGTCCGGCCGGGAGTGCAGGTATGCGTGTCGCGCTGCTGGCACACGAGCAGTTCCCCGAACGGGCAAAAACGGCGGTCGGTATCCTCCGGTACGCCGACCACGAGGTGGTGGCGGTGCTCGACCGCAGTCTGGCGGGGGACCGGGTGCACGAGCACGTGACACACGTCCAGGACGCCCCGATTGTCGCCGGCATCGGGGACGCCCCCGACTGCGACGCGCTCGTTGTCGGTGTCGCACCGATCGGAGGCGGGTTCGAGACGTCCTGGCGGCCGGACGTGCGCGGTGCCATCCAGCGGGGCTGTGACGTTGTCGCAGGGCTACACTACCTGCTCGGCGAGGACGAGGAGTTCGTCACACTCGCCGCCGAACACGGCGTCGAACTCCGGGACGTGCGCGAGCCACCGGCCGACCTCTCGGTGGCGACCGGCGAGGCCGCCGACACCCGGGTTGTGCTGACCGTCGGCACGGACTGCTCGTCCGGCAAGATGACGGGGGCGTTCGAACTCAGGGACGGGGCTCGCGAGCGCGGCATCGACGCCGCGGTCGTCCCGACAGGACAGACCGGCATCATGATAGCGGGCTGGGGGATCGCCGTCGACCGCGTCGTCGCCGACTTCGCCGCGGGTGCGACCGAACGGCTCGTCCACCGAGCGGCCGACCACGACGTGCTGTTCGTCGAGGGGCAGGGGTCGCTCGCACACCCGGCCTACTCGGGGGTCACCGCGTCCATTCTCCACGGCGCACAGCCCGACGCACTCGTGCTCTGTCACGTTGCCGGCCGCGAGACTGTCGGCGGTTACGACGACTACCCGCTGCCCGACCCGGCGAGCTACGCCGACCTCTACGAGACCGTCACAGAGCCGGTCTCGCCTGCGGCGGTCGAGGCCGGACTGTTGAACACGAACTCCCTCGACGACGGAGCGACACGACGGGCCGTCGAGGCCTACAGCGAGACACTCGGCGTGCCCGCGACAGACCCCGTCCGGGACGACGTCGACGCGGTACTCGACGCGGTACTCGGGTAGTAGAGACTGTCTACGCGTAACGCTCGAGCGCCGGGTGGGACTCGATTACCTCCTGTGCCACCTCGTCGAGAAAGCTGTGGCCCTCGGGGGTCACCCGGCGACCCTCACCCTCCGCCGTCTCGACGTAGCCGGCCACCTCGAGCTGCTGCAGGGCAGTTCGGATGATGTTTCCCGAGCCCTCCGTCTGTTGGCGGGGCCGCACGCGGTAGCGGTTCGATCCCTGCTTTGCGGTGCCGTACTCGGTCTGGAGGCTCCCGACACCGACCGGCCCGTCGATGGCGACCTTGCGCAGCAGGCTCGCACACCGTCGGACCCAGAACGCCTCCTGCTCGGGTGGTAGCTCCCGGTCGACACCGGTTTTCGTGTACTGTAGCCAGTCCGGTTCCTCGATTGCCGCCTCCGAGTGTAACCGGTCGGCGACCGCCTCGATCAGCTCTGTCGGTGGCGCATCGTGAAGACTCGTCATTGTAGTTTATTTCCCGGTAGCGTCATTTAACCGTTGTCTTTCAGACACAGTCCCCTCAACACTCCTGTCGTCGGTGCCGACAGCCCCGCCAGTGAATCGCCTCGGGGCCAGGTGGTTCGGGAATCGGAGATTCTCGTCAACTGCTCGCGAGCGTCGCCCGCTCGCAGGTTCGGTGGACGGTGTCCAACGCTCACCACCGAAGACTGGGTCCTCGAAAACCCCGACACTCGGCCAGATTTCTCTGTAGACTGGCTCCGGTCGCCCGACCACGCCCCCCGGAGAGCCCTGAGACCGTGTCGTGCGGTCACCGGCGGCCGTTTCCGGGTCCGAAACTGGGGGGGTAATTTTATTTAATATGCGGGCAAAACCGATACACGAGGCAAGACATGACAGGAGGAATCATAGTCGCACTCGTTCCGCTCGCCATCGCGGCGATCAGTCTGGCGGGTGCGTGGCTGACCTTCGAAAAGGCGAATCGGGCCGGATGGAAAGCGATCATCCCCATCTACAACCTCTACGTGATGTTGAAGATCGGGGACAACGAGTGGTGGTGGCTACTGGTACTGATTGTTCCTATCGTGCAGCTCTACGCCACCTACAAGATACTCGGAGGTGTCTCGAAAGCGTTCGGAAAGGGAACCGGTTTCGCCCTCGGGATGACCTTCCTAACCTTCATTTTCTTCCCGCTGCTCGGGTTCGGCGACGCGCGGTACCAGAGCGGTTCCGAGAGTCGTGGCGCAACGGGCGGCGTCTGACCGTCTTCCCGTTCTCGACGGTCACGAGCCACCGACGACAGAGCAGTCTCTCTCGTTCTCGGCACCCGCCTCAGTCGGCGGATATCCGAGGTGCGGCCACCTCGACGGTCCCCTCGTCGAGTTCGGCCTCGACCTCGCGGGCCGCGGTCACCAGGTTCGACATCTTCCGGTCAGCCACCTCCCGAGGGAGGAGTTTCAGCCCGCAGTCCGGGCTGACCGTCAACCGGTCGGGCGGGACGATCTCCAGCCCGCGCTCGATGTTTTGTTTTATCTCCGCGACCGACTCGACGTCGGCGTCGTGGACGTCGACGACACCCAGCCCGAGGTCCTTTGTGAACGGGGGGTCGCCGAACACGTCGAGTTGGTCGTAGCCGCCGTTGCAGAGCTCGATGTCGAGTTCGTCGACCGGGAACCCAAGCACCTCGGGGTAGATCCGCGAGTAGTCGCCGTAACAGACGTGGAGGCCGAGTCGAACGTCGTCGGGAACGCCCGCGGTGATGCGGTCGAGACACTCCCCGACGATACTGTGGTCGTCGGGGGTCGTCGCCAGCGCCGGTTCGTCGATCTGGATGTACCGTGCGCCGGCGTCGACGAGAGCACGGATCTCCTCGTTCACCAGGTCCGCGAGGTCGTAGGCCAGTGTCGCCTCGCTCTCGTACACCTCGTTGAACGACCAGCGTGCGAGCGTGTACGGTCCGGTGATGGGCACCTTCACCGGTCGGGTCGCCACGTCGGTGGTGAACCCGTACTCGGAGACGAGCCACTCCTCGGCGTAGCCAACCTCGTCGACGACACTCGGCTTGTCGAAGTAGTTGTGCCCCCACACCTTCACCGGGCCGTTGAACTCGTAGCCGTCGATGCGGTGTGCAAAGTACTCCACCATCTCGTTGCGCCGCATCTCGCCGTCGACCACCACGTCCAGACCTGCCCGCTCGTGTTCGCGGGTGATGAGTCGAGCGGCGTCGTCGGCCGCCTCCTGGAAGTCCTCGTCGTCGAACCCGGTCTCGGGGTCCTCGTACTGGTCGCGGGCACGGTGGAGCCAGGTCGGTTTCGGGTACGAACCCACGACCGTCGTGAGCAGGAAGTGGTCGTGGTCGTGGTTCGGCGGCCGGAACTGCTCGCGGGTCATACCTCCACCTCCCGGGGTCGGGTCGCGGCACCGAGCGTGGTCAGTTTCTCCTGGAACCGGTTCACCGGCAGGTAGAACGCCTCGGTGTTGAGCGTCGCGTACACCCGGTCGTACTGGTTCTGCGGTGTCCGGTCGTCGAACCAGTCGACGCGCTCACGGACCGTCTCGGCCGACTCCACCCGGGTGTTCTGCCCGTCGACCACACCGAGTGCGACGTCGGCCGGGGTTCCGTACTCCTGTGCGTTGGAGACGTTCGCGTCCGGGGCCGAGACCAGGTCGAACCCGAGCGCGTCGATATCTGCATCCATCACGTGTGCGTACAGTTTCTCGACGAGTGCACCCCAGTACGGGTAGACGACCACCTCGGCGTCGACGGCGGCCGCCACGGTGTCCAGCGCCGCCGGGACACGCTCGTGGCCGTCGTCGGTCTCCGGTGGGTCGGTGACGAGCGACGGCTCCAACAGGAACAGGGTCTCTACCTCGGGAGACCGGGCGGCCTCGCCGGCGAGAAACTCCGCGACAGCGTTCAGAAACGCCGCCTCGTCGCCGTACTGTTCGTCGGTCGCCAGGTCCGCGAGCGAGTACGGCCCCGGCAGTACCGCCTGCAACGGGCTCTCGGTGTGCCCCGTGGCGGCCGCAACCTCCGCCGCCACGTCACCGTCAGGTGTCAGTTCGCCGGTCACCACCGGCTCCCGGTAGAAGTTGTTGTTGTCGTAGTAACGAACGATACCCCGCGTCTCGACGCTGTCCTGGACCGCGAGAGGGTGTGCCAGCATGTCGTCCCAGCGACCCTGCCCCTCGACGACCCTGTCGAGTCCCGCACGGGTCTGGCGCTCGACGAGGTCCTCCCGGACCGTCTCGTAGGTCTGGACCGTCTCCGCGTTCTCCGACCCGTCGACGAGGTCCTCCTTCTGGTTGCCTTTCAGCGCCCGAAGTTCGTCTTTCGCCCAGTCCGGAAGCGGGTACAGACCGGGTGTTGTCGACACGAGTTCTGTCATGTGTTCGGTTACGCAATGACCGCATATAATATTTGTCTCTCGTTTATGTTCACGAGTTATCAGACGCGGAGACGGTGACACGGACCCCACGGGCGAGTAGTTGCTCAGTCCGTGGCGGTGAACTCGAACACGAGCAGTCGCTCGAACGGGTGAGATTCCTCGGCGAGGAGGCGGGTCGAGAGTCCGGCGGTCTGGGCCCGTGCTCGCACTGCGTCCGGGCCGGTGAGCGTCGAGAGGAGCAGGTACGCCCTGCCGCCGGGGGCCAGCACGCGCCCGACACCGTCGACAAACGGGTTGACCACGGCACGACCGTTCTCGCCGCCGGAGAGCGCCCGTTCCATCGGGTCGTCCCACTCCTCCTCGAGTGCTGTTGGCAGGTACGGCGGGTTGCAGACAACAGCATCGAACCGGCCGTCGCGAAAGGGGCCGAACAGGTCCGCCCGCACGACCGGGAGCCCCTTCTGCGCGGCCTGTCGGCAGGCGTCGGGGTTGATGTCCGACCCGACGACACGCACCCCCGTCGCCTCGCGGATACGCGCTCCGACGTAGCCGGAACCGGTGCCGACGTCGAGAACGAGCGCCTCGTCGTCGATGCCGTCTGCGGCCGTCGCCGCGAGCAACCGGGAGTCCTCTGCGGGCTGGTAGACCGTCTCGACGTCGCGCAGTTGGGCGAGCCGTGGCGGGTCGCCGCTCGGGCGCTCGTCGGGCATGGTCAGGCGGTCGGCTCCCCGGGGTCGCCGTGGTCCCACGCGACTGTCGCCAGTCGAGCAAACGCCGCCGGCGGGAGGGTGCCCGCGCGCTTGCCCAGCAGCGTCTCGTCGGCGGCGTCGACAACAGCGCCGGGGTCGTCGAGCCCCGAGATGTGTGCGGTGTTTCGAACGGCGTTGCGCATCGTCTTGCGGCGCTGGGTGAACACCGCTCGCAGGAACCGCAGGAAGAAGTCGTCGTCGGGCACCTCGTAGTCCGGCTGGTGGGGCCGTGTGCGGACGACAGCGCTCTCGACGGCGGGCTGTGGGTCGAACGCCGCCGGCGGAATGGTCTCGACGAGTTCGATGTCGGCGTAGTGGCCGGCGGTCACCGAGAGTCGCCCGTACTCGGCGGTGCCGGGGTCGGCGGCCATCCGCTCGGCGAACTCCCGCTGGAACGTCGCCACCATCGGCCGGCCCTCGGGGAGCAACCGGAACGCGAGCTCACTCGAGACGCCGTAGGGCAGGTTCGACACGGAGGCGGTGAACGGGGGCAGATCGACCGCGAGCGCGTCACCCTCGACGACGGTCAGGCGGCCGGCCGCACGGGCGGCGGCGAACTCCTCGCGCAGAAACGCCGCGAGTCGGGGGTCACGCTCGACGACGGTCACCGTCTCCGCGGCGACGAGCAACCGGTCGGTCAGTGCGCCCGTGCCGCCGCCGATCTCGAGAACGGCCGAGCAGTCGAACCCGGCCTCGGTTGCGTAGCCCGGAAGCCGGTCGAGCACACGGTCGTCGACCAGGAAGTGCTGGTCTGCGTTCGGGTTGCCACTGACGCCGGCGCGCGCTCGGAGCGCGTCGGGGTCGCGGTCGCCGTGGTCGTTACTGGGTCCGGGCACAGCTGGCTGTCACGCCTCCTCCCGGGCGAAGATGGTGTACTTCAGGTCGTCCTCTCGGATCTCCTCGGTGATGCGCTCGACGAGCACCTCCCGGGCGTTGTGGAGCCCGTCGATCCGCGCCTCGATATCGTCGAAGCTCTCGAACGGACGGCGCTTGCGCGCGTCGAGGATGTCGTTGCGGAGTTTCTTTCCGATACCGGGGAGCAGGTTGAGCTGGTGGAGACGGAGTGTGATCGGCTGGGCGTCGTTGTAGAACTCGACGAACTGTTTTTGATTTTCCTCGACGACGTCCTCGATAACGTACTCGAGTTCGCTCGCCGCGCCGCTCGGGAGGTCGTCGTAGTCGACCTCGGTCGTTCGCCGGACGTGAGAACTGTCGTAGACGTCGATACGGTCCCCGATAGAGAGTGTGACCTCCCCGAGTGTGAGTTCGTAGAGAGAGAAGTCGTCGTGGTCCAGCACGAACGCCAGCGGTTCCTTCTCGTACTGCGGGCGGTCGTCCTCCGTCCGACCGTGTGGGAGCACGTCGAGCACTATCCCGGTCTCCCGGTTGTCGCGTTCGTTCTCGCTCATACCTCCGAGTAGGGCGACCGGTTACATAAACCTGGGCTCCACCCGTTCTGACCCCGACAACAGCGTTGATGTGGGTCGGTCTCCAGAGTGTGTGTATGTATCTCGGTGACACGGCCTGGCCGGACTTAGAGCAGTACTTCGAGCAGGAGTCGCTGGCGCTGGTCCCGGTCGGGTCCACGGAGCAACACGGCCCGCATCTTCCGGAGGCGACTGACGCGATCATCGCGGAGGGGTTCGCCCGCGAGGCCGCCCGGCGAACGGGCTATCTCTGCACCCCGACCATCGACATCGGTGTCAGCCCCCACCACCGGCAGTTCTACGGGACCACCTGGGCTGATGCACCCGCGTTCCGCACGTACGTCGAGAGCATCACCCGGAACCTGACCGAACACGGTATCGACCGGGTGATCTACGTCAACGCACACGGGGGTAACGTCGAGCACCTCCGCGAGGTCGGACGCCGGCTCCGGGACGACAACGAGCTGTACGCGATCGAGTGGATGTGGGACGAGAGCATCCGCGAGCGAATCGAGGCGGCGTTCGACTCACCGGGCCCCCACGGTGGTCCAAAGGAGACGTCACTGGTCTGGCATCTCGAGCCGGAGCTCGTTCACACCGACCGTCTGGAGCAGGCCCGTGACGGCGGTCTGGTGGAGTTCGGTGGCGATACCGGACGGGTCCACGGCGCGCGCACCTTCTACGACTCCATCGACAACACCGACAACGGGGTCCTCGGTGACCAGACCGACGCCTCAGCGGGGGTCGGTGCGGAGCTGTTCGCGGCCGCCTGTGACCACCTCGTGGAGCTGTCGGAGTGGCTCGCGGCCCGGCCGTTCGACGCGCTGATGCCCGAGTCACACGTCTCCGAGCGGTCCTGATATGCTCGTCGCCCTCGCCGACACCCACGGCACGACGGGACCCCGGCTGACTGCGCACTTGGCGGAGACAGTCGACTGTGCCGAACTCGTTGTCCACGCCGGAGACCTCACCACACCGGCGGTACTCGACCGCCTCGAATCCCGGTGCGAACTCCGTGCGGTCCACGGGAACAGCGACAGCACGGCGGTGACGGGTCGTCTCCCGGAGACACGTACCGTCGAGTGGGCCGACCACCGGTTCGTGCTCGCACACGGGCACAGACGTGAGTGGACGGGGCTCTCGCTGCTGGCACGGCAAGAACGGGCTGACGTGGTCGTGGTGGGTCACACCCACGAGCTGTGGGTCGGGACGCGAGGTGGGGTTGGAGCCGTGAACCCAGGCAGTCACGCCGACCCGCGCGGCGGGGTCGCATCGTACGTCGTGTTCGAG
>ERZ1034569.312-NODE-312-length-18291-cov-62.140656_pt1 | contig 18291 bp, 10 predicted proteins | sample MGYA00520706_ERZ1034569 | MGnify/ENA primary metagenome ERZ1034569 (study PRJEB33760, sample SAMEA4777722) | hypersaline lake metagenome | biome: hypersaline environment; feature: brines | place: Spain | collected 2014-08 | depth 0 m ...
ATCGTGCCCGTTCCTACCCTCTGTGCCGGATTGGCGATGGGGTGGGGCGCGGCCCTGCTGCCCAAGTTCATGGATCATCTGGGGGAGGAGGAGCGCAGTGCGGGCTTCGGGCTCATCCGGACGGCCTACATGGTGCTGGGGGCCAGTGGCAGCGTCGTGACCGGCGCGGTGGCCGACCTGCTGGGGTGGGGCCCGGCCTTTCTCGCCCTGGCGGGGCTGCTGGGCGGAATGCTTCTGGTGCTCCTGTACGGAATGCGGCGCGCCCGAACGGATGCGGCGCAGCGGGTTGCCCCTTGACGACTGCGGAGACCGTCCTGCTGCAGACCGTGCATCCTGTGCCGGGGCAAGCCCATAAGAGGCCCCACGTCTGCGCGCAATTCCCCTTTCCCCTCCCGACCCATGTCCCTCACTCCCGACGACTACGACGTGCTTGCGTTCGACTGCTACGGCACCCTCGTCGACTGGGCCGACGGCATCTCCACGGCGCTGCGGCCCATCCTCCGCGCCCACGACGTCGAACTCGACGACGAGGCGCTCTTCCGGCACTACGGGGAGTTTGAGCGGGACGTGGAGTCCGGCAGCTACGTCAAATACAAAGAGGTGCTGGGACGCGTCCTGCGGCGGTTCGGGGACCGGTTCGGGTTTACCCCGACCAACGTGGAGACGGAGCGGTTCGTCGGGTCGGTACGGAACTGGCCCCTCTTCCCGGACACAAATGCGTCCCTCCGGCGGCTGAGCGCGTCGTTTCGGCTCGCCGTCATCTCGAACGTGGACGACGACCTCTTCCACGATACGGCCCGCCACCTCAGCGTGGACTTCGACGACGTCATCACGAGCGAACGGGTGCGGGCCTACAAGCCGGCGCTCGACCCCTTCGAGACGGCATTCACGCGGCTCGGCGTGCCGCCCAATCGGCTCCTGCACGTCGCCCAGAGCGTGTACCACGACGTAAACCCCGCGGGGCGACTCGGCATTGACTGCGTGCGGGTCCGGCGCTACGACGACCGGTTTGACCCGCCGGCGCCCCAGACGGATCCGGTGCACACGGTGCCCGATCTTACGACCCTCGCCGATGGGCTCCTCGACTGACGACGGCCGGCGTGCCCGCCCTTTGGCATGCGCGTCCGGAGTCTGCCAGCACCGCTTCCGACTCCATTGTCGTGTAGGGGACGTCTTCCGCACGCCCGTGGGCCCGCCGCGCGTCGGGCCGCGGGACTGTCAGTAGGCGTACTCGAAGAGCAGATTAAACTGCAGGGACTGCTGGTTGCTTCGGGAGCGGAGCTGGAGGTAGTTGGTGAGCTGGTATTCGAGGGTCACGTCCGGGATGAGGGCCGTCGACTGCGTGGACGTTTGCGAGCTGGGGGCGAGCACGGGCTGCTCGATCGACGCAAAAAAGCGTGGCGTGAGGTAGCGGCCCACCGTGAGGTAGGAGGTGCCCTCCGTGCGAACGTCGAGGCGGACGACGTCCAGGCCCAGCTCGCTGGCCGCAAGGTTTTCGACGAAGTTGGACGCCTGCCCGAGCGCGACCTGTGTGGCCAGGCTTCCGCCCTCCGAGCTTCCACTGAAGAGCGCGTCGGCCGGGCGCCCGGTCGCGAGGTAGGAGAAGATGTTGCGTGTGCTCATCGTGGGCTCCGACGAGAGGGCGGGGGAGAGGTTGTCGGGACGGCCCGAGAGGGAGAGGGTAATGCGCACCTCGGAGCCCTGGCTTCCCTGCGCCCGCTGATCGTACACCGCCGACAAGTCGAGATACGGCGTGAACGGGTCGCCATTGAAGGTAAGGGAGCCCTCCGTGATCTGAAATTCCTGCCCGAACTGTCGCAGGGTGCTTCGCCGCTCCACGACATCGATGGTCCCGAAGACCTGTGGGTCTTCGAGGGCGGCCTTCTGCACGTCCAGGTCGCCGGTAAACTGCACGTTCATCTCCGGATTGCTGCTTGACCGCAGCCACGTGTTGCTCTGAATCTGGACGGCCAGGTCCAGTGCCAGGGCCTCGTAGGCGTCGAAGGTGGTCGTGTCGGCGGAGGTCAGGCGGAGCCCGAACCGTTCTTCGAGGGTCAGCTGGTCCTGTGCCGTCAGCTCCACGGCGCCCATGGCGGCGGCGCCCTCGGCAAGGGCCTCGGCGTAGTAGACATTTGCGCTCTGCACCTGCAGGCCGCCCGACAACACCGGTCGGCGGACGGTCCCGCGGAGGGTCATGTCGCCGTCGATCACGGCCCGGCGGTAGGCCGCCGTGTTGATGGCGAGGAACTCGGATGCGTTCAGTGTAAGGTCGTACTCGCCGACCGTAAGCTCCGGAAGCGAGATGGTGCCGTCGGCCCGCAGCGAGCCGCCGTTGGGGGTGCGGAGGCGGGCCTGTTCGAGGGTCAGTTCGTTGCCTGACAGCTGAAGGCGTGCCGTGCCGCCGTCGTAGGTCGCATTGAGGGCCGGGATGGAGGCGCCGGCGTCGGTCACGGAAGCGGAGCCCGAGAGCGACGGGCTGCCGAGGGTGCCCTGGACCCTGGCGTCCGCGGTGAGGGTGCCGGCGACGGAGCGGACGGTCGCGGGGTCGAAGAAGGGGTCGACCCAGTCGAGGGGAAACTGGTCGGTCGAGGCTTCCAGTTGGACGGGCCGGTCGGAGATCGAGGCGGGGGTAGGGGCCTGGAGGCGCAGGTCGGTGGGGACCGAGCCGTTCACCGTCAGGACGCTGCCGTCCTCATGGGTGAGGCGCGCGTCGAGGTCCGCAGTCAGATCCTCGTAGCCCACGTCCAGCTGAAGGGTCCCGACCTTGCGGTCTTCGGACCGCACGTCGAGGTCGAGGGTGCCGTCGAGGACCGGGGCGGAGGCCTTTCCGGTGAGCCGGAGGCGCCCCGTTGCGGCCCCGCCGAGGCCGGACAGCCCCAGCAGCGGCGCGATGCCGCGGAGGCGGACCTGTTCGAACGTGGTGTCGAACGCCTGCGTCCCGGTCGGGGCCACGACGCCACTGGCCTCGATGCGTTGCGCCCCGCTTTCCAGCAAGAGGTCCTCCACGCGGTACGCGTCGCCGATCGCAATTGAGGTGGGGCGGCGCAGGGACCACCGATCGGGGCCCAGCCGGGCCGTCAGTGTCTGGAGGTCGATTATTGTCGAGTCGGCCGTCGGGCGGATGCCGGCGTCAACCTGCACGCGGCGTTTGGCGTCCAGCTGCACGTCCGTCGACAGATTGACGGCGGTGCCGTCGTAGTCGGCATCGATGCGGGTCCGGGTGGCCGTAAAATCGAAGGCCGAGAGGTATCCGGCGGTCCCCGTCACCGTCAGGTGGTCCAGGAACTGGGTGGTGCCGCGCCGCCCGGCGAACAGGGCCGTGGCGTCGCTAAGCCGCAGGTCGTCGTAGATGAGTCCGTCCACCGCGACGGTGCCGTCGAAGCGCTGCGCCTCCGACGAGCCGTAGACGTGGGCCGTCAGGCGCCCCGTGCGGAGCTTCAGCGAGGACAGGCCGGCCAAGCCGCGGAGGGGGGCAACATCCGTCACGCGGGCGCTGAGGTCAAAGTCCGACGACCCCGCCCCCGGGGCCAGGGCGAGGGGGCCCTGGCCGTGTCCCGCCACCACGTTGGACTGCACCCCGAGGGTGTCGACCCGAAAGAGGCCGCGGTCGAGGCGGCCCGTCATCCGTGCGCTGCTGAGGCGCAGGTCGCCGACGCGAACGGAATCGGCCGCGAAGCGCGTCGACGCCTGGAGGCTGTCCGGGCGAAGGCCCCGGCCCTCTACCCTCCAGGCCGCTGTGTGAAGGCGGGCCTGTGTGGAGTCGAGCCCGGCAAGGGCGCTCAGGTTCACCGACCGGGCGGCCGTGCGGAGCGCGTAGGTCGGGGTTTGGGCGAGGCTGTCGAGGTGACCGCGGAGCTGGAGGGCCCCGCCGGCCAGGCTGAACTGTCCGTCCGCCGCCACGCGGCCCTGCTTCGTCGTCACGGAGAGGCGACCGTCCGCGGACGCCTGATTCAGGGTGGACGGGCGGAGCGTCAATTCCGAGTCCAGGTCGAGCTCGGGGAGCCGTGCGCCCCGGGCATCCAGGGTGAGGGTCCCCGAGAGGGCCGTGTTCAGGGACGCCAGCCCGGCGAGGGCACCTACGTTGATGTTTTCGAAGTTCCCGCCCCGAACCTGGTAGGAGGGCACATCGTCGAACGGGCGGGCCCGGAGCGGAAGCTCGACGGCTCCCGCGGGGGTGTCCAGCCCCAGGGTGGAGCGGAGGGTGCCGTTTTGCAGCGACGCATCCAGGGAGGCCGACGTGACGGGCTGCCGGTTCACGCGGGACGTGTCGAGGGCGAGCCCCACGTCTAGGGACAGGCTGTCGGGGCGCACGCCCCGGAGTCGTCCCTGAACTGTGCCGTGGAGGGCACTCGACTGGGTCGAGTCCTGCAGGAACGGGCCGAGGTCCACGTTTTGGAAGCGGCCTTCCGTCAGGGCAACCGTCGGACGGGACGCAAAGGGGCGGGCAGTGGCCGCGAGCGTCCACGTACTGCCGTTCAGTTGGGCGGAGGCGTCGGCGGTCACCTCGCCGTCGCGGAGGCGTGTGGCGGCCGTCATCGCGGAGAGCCGGTGCGGCCCGTAGTGTGACTCTTGAACGGAGAGGGTGGCCCGGCCGTCCATCGTCCTGGGGGCAAAGCCCTGTCCCTCCCCCGTCAGGGTCGCCGTCACGCGGCTGTCGGTGGTGTCGCCGGCCAGGGCGGCCAGGTCTACCGCTTCCAGGCGCCCCGTTTCCAGGACGAAGCGCTCGGACCCGTCCAGGGCGGCGTGCCCGGCCGCCCGAAGCCGACCCGTCGGGAACCGGGCGGCGCCGTCCACGCGGACCTCCCGGGGCCGCAGCGCGGCCGTGAAACGCCCCGACTCGATCACCTGCGTGCCGAGGCGGGAGTCCCGGAGGCGCACGTCGGCGTCGTACGCGGCGGTGTCCGTCGTGATGGACCGGCCCTGCACCTGGGCCGTGGCCGTGAAGGATCCATCGAGGGCTGCATCCGGGGCCACGGACGCCAGTGTGAGGTCTTGCACCTGCGCACGCAGGTCCACCGAGGGGGCCGCGTCGAAGGGACGAGCGGATCCGGCGACCGAGAGTCGGACGTCGTTCACCGTCCCCTGCAGGTCGAGGGTGGCGGTTCCGGCCTGGACGGTCGATTCGAGGGTTGCGTCGGGGACCTCCACGTCGTGGAACCGCGTGTCGGTGACCGACGCCGACAGGGTTCCGCTGAGGGAGTCGAACGCCGGCCCCTCCAGGGCGCCCGTAACGGCGGCCGTGATGCTGTTCTGAGCGGGGCCGCTTCCCCCAAGCAGGCTCGTCGTGAGGCGCTGTGCCTGCGCATCGATCCGGTACTTCAGCGGAGAAGCGCCGGGCGACGACGCGAGGCGGGGCGTCGCCGTTGCCTCGGCGGTGAAGCGCCCCCCGCCGTCGCGCACCGTGACGTCCGTCGTGAGGGCGAGTCGGTCCTCAGAGCCCGTGAGTCGGGCGCGAAGGTCAAGGGCCTCGCGTGGGTCCACGTCCAGGAACGGAGCGAACGCCGTGAGGTCGCCCAGGACGAGCGGGTCGGCCCGGACCGAAAGGGCCACGTCGTCCAGCGAGTCGCCGGGGGCGGCGGGCAGGCGGGCCGTGCCGCCGCCCTGAACCGCACTGCGGGGGGAGGCGAGCCGCAGCGTGTCGAGGGCCACCCGCCGCTCCGACACCGCCCCACGCGCCGCCAGTCGCAGCTCCGTCGTGTCGGTGGGCAGGCGGCCGCGCAGGCCGAGCGTGTCGAGCCGGCCGCCCATCGAGAGCCCGTAGTAGAGATCCTGCGCCCGGATGGTAAGGCCTTGAATCCGGGCCGTCGAGTCGCGCCCCCCGGCGTAGAACTGGGCCGCGAATGCCCCCGCCGAGACCCGAAGCCGGTCCACCCGGATCGGAAGCGCCGCGCTCGTGTCCTCGGACGCGGGGGCCGAGGCGGGCAGGTGACGCGCCCAGTCCCACGTCGAATCGGCGGCCTGGCGCATGGTGGCCGAGGGGCCGTCGATCGATACCGCCGTCAGGTGGAGCCGGCCCCGAAGCAGGGCCCACGGGCGGTACTCCACCGCCAACGAGTCGACGTGCGCCATCGTCGCGGGGGCGGCCCGGTCGGGGGCCGGTCGCGTGAGGGACACGTCCGCGAGCCGGAGCGACTGGACCCAGTTGCCGGACGCCCGCTCGACGGTGAGGGTGGTCTGCGGGAGGGGGTTGGCCTGGCGCGCGAGGAACTGCGCCGCCGCGGTGGCGCCGGTCTCCGTCTGGAGCCCGATCAGCACGAGGCCCACGACCCCGACGACCGTGCCGACCATCCCGCCCACGCCCCACAGCAGGCGGCGCCCCCATCGGCGGAGGCGCGAGCCGGCGGCCGCGTCGGCCGGCGCGTCGGATCTAGCGTCTGGTGAGTCGGAGTCGGGGGCCACGACGAGTGCAGAAGCGGGGAGAGAAGGCGGCGTGCAGAGCAGGCGGGAGCGGTCAGAACGACCGGCCGATGCCGAAGTGAACGCGGAACCGGCGCAGGGTGCGCGTGTCGACCTCCGACAGCGGCATCGGGGCCTCCGCCGTTGCGTTCCGGCCGACGTCCTCCGCCGCCCGCAGGTCCAACGCGTCGGGGGTCAGCTTGTACGCGAGGTCGATCCGGAGGAACCCGAACGAGGTCTCGTAGCGGAGGCCGGCCCCGGTTCCCACCAGGACCTGCGACGGATCCGTGCGGACCGGGGTCCCGTCCGGGCCCGAAATAATGGACGGGGCGTTGGCCGGGGGCGTGAGGTCGAGCGCGCCCGACGTGACGTAGGCGCCGTCGAGAAACGCGGCGGTGCGCCAGCTTGCCCCGAGGCCGGGAAGCGGGAACCGGGCTTCCAGGCTCAAGCCCACCTTGCTCCGGGCCCCGATCGGGCGGTACGCAAAGCCTTCGCGGAGGACACTCGATTTCCGCAGCACCTTGCCGCCCGCCAGGCGCGAGGCCCATCCCCGGACGTCGCTTCCGCCCCCCGCGTAGAAAAAGTTATCCGAGAAGCGGTTCTGGTAGATCAGGTTTTCGCGTCGGGCCGCGTCGGAGGGGCTGGCGGGCAGGGTCAAGTTGTCGAGGCTCTCCCCGAACGGCCAGGTCGACCCGGCGAAGACACGGCCCGCCAGTTCCACGTACGAGGACACCGGAAGGTATCCGCTCAGTTCAGTGCTCACCTGCGCGAATTCGACCCCGGACCGCAGAAAGACCCCGCCCAGCTGAATCGTAGGCCGGATGATGTATCCTGTCGTCGGATTCAGGAAATCATCCGCGTCGCCGAACGTCCCGTTCAACGTGAAAATGCTCTTGTTGAACAGGTCGTCCTCGCCGGTGAGGGCCCCGTTTGTGCGGTTCGGATTTTCCGCCCCCGAGACCAGAAACTGCTGGGTGCGAGACACCGAGTGTTGCAACGAGAGGGTGCGGTACGGCAGGAAGTCGTACACCAGCGTGGATTCGAGCCCGAACTGGCGCTCGTTGAGGTCCAAGGGGCGGGACGGGTTCGGGGCGAGGGCGGGGTTCAGGCGTTCCTGAACGAACGGCGAGAGCGACCCGGAGACGTCCTCCGACAAGAGGAACGGCTGGCGGAGGGTGACCGACGCCCGAAACCGTCGGCTCAGCTCCTGCGACGACGACCGGGCCAGGAACCCGGGCAGAAATTCCGGCACGTTTTCGGGGTATCCGGTCTCGGCGGTCAGGTTGACCAGGAAGGTGCGGGCGTTGCCGTAGAAGTTGCGGTGGCGCCAGCTTCCGTCCGCCGTCACCCCCGAGCGCGTGTCGTACCCGACCTGGCCGGAGTAGCTCCGAAGCGCGCGTTCTCGGACCCGATACCGAACCGTGGCCGTGCTGTCGCGGGGCTGGCTCGGCACGTCGGCCAGGGCCACGCGGAAGAGGCTCAGGTCGAACAGCTTCTGCTGTCCCTCCGTCACGGCGTCGGCGGAAAACCGGTCGCCCACGGAAAACGGCAGCTCCCGGAGAATGATGGAGCGGTCGACCGACTCGTTGCCCTCCACCCGGATGTCGGAAAACACGGCACGGGGCCCCGGGTCGACCAGGAAGCGCAGGTCCGCGGCGTACGCGGTCGTGTCGACCGAAGCGGACGAGCGGACCCGGGCGAACGCAAACCCGTGGTCCCGGAGCCATCCCTGCACCTCGTCCTCGATTTGGGTCCGCTCGAAGTCGGTGTACCGTCCGCCGGTGCCCACCTCGCCGCGCCGAAACGCCGCCCAGTCGCCCCGCAGGTCCTCGGGCAGGGTCGGCTCGAACGGAGCCCGGCTCGCGGCCTCCAGGAAGTCGACGGTACGGATCTGGAGAGAGGGCCCCTCCCGAATGGTAAAGATGACGTGGATCCGGTTGCGCGAGGAATCGAGCTGGGAGGCCGGATAGTCGATGTCCGGGGACGGAAACCCGTTCTGCCGGTAAAACTGCCGCAGACGAACGACGTCCTTCTGGAGCATCACCGGGTCGAAGGCCGGATAGTTCGTCTGCAGGCCCGGAAGGAACGAAAGGCGGTTGCGCAGGCGCGTGAGGGTCCCGGGGCCCACGGTGCCGATCTGTTCCCGAAGCCGATCCGGGTCGAAGGTCTGCTGGTCCACAAACCGGAAGGACACCTCCTGGACCGACGTATTGACGTCGGCGGCGCGGAGCGGGGCCTGAGCGAGGGTCCGGGGCGGGCCCACAGCCCAGCCGGCGAGCAGCACAAGCAGCAACAGCACGAGGGGCCGCCCGGCGTCCGAAGCGGCCGGCAAAGAAGACAGCACCGTGGTGGAAGGGAGCGGTCGGTTGGCGGAGGTGCGGCAGAAAGGGGCTTGGACCTACGAGGCTGACGGGGGGGATGAGGTTGAGGAGCCCGTGGCGGGCGATTCTGAGGCGGACGTGCGGGGCGGAGAGAAGGGGGCGGCGGAACCGTCTGTTTCCGTCTCGGAGGCGTCCGGCCCCGCGGCGTCCGCCTCCGCACCGGCCTGGGGCGACAGGCCCAACTGGGCCGGCAACTCCGTTCCCGGCAGCTCCCCGGCGGTCACGTGCCGGTGCTCCTGCAGCGACGCCACGACGGCCCCAATCATCAGCACCACGCCGGAAAAGTACACCCAGAACACAAATGCAACGATCAGCCCGAACGTGCTGCCCAATGCCTCGGTCCCGGTCCCGTACCCGACGTAGGTCGCGTAGAAGGTAAAGGCCTGCTTGGCCGTCTCCCAGAGCACCGCGGCGAGGAGGGCCCCCGCGAGGGCACTCCGCTTTCGGGGGGACGGCTGCGGCACCAGGTAGTAGAGCTGAAAAAACATGGTGGTCGTGAGCAGAAGCGGAAGCAGAAGGCCGGTAATCCAGATGGCCCGTCCCCACAGCCACTGTGCCCACTGCTCGGAGCCCAAAAACTGCCCAATGATCACCTCGTTCACAAACGACGGAAGCGACACCGAGAGCCCGACGGTCATGAGGAAGAGCCCCCCGACCTGAATGACCATCCGTACGTCGAACAGGTAGCCCCAGAGAAGAGAGCGCTCCTGGTGCCAGTCCTGCTCGAAGGCGTTGCTGACCGCGATTCGCAGCGTGATGAAGAGCGACATCGCCGACAGAAACAAGCCGATTCCTCCGATGCCCACGATTGTCGCACTGGCATCTTGAAGCTGGGTCAGGAAGTCGATGAGCTGCTGGCTCTGGCTGCCCGGAAGGAGCTCCCGGATAAACCGCGTGACGGCCGTAAAGGCATCCTTTCCCTGTAGCACGCGGCCCACGACGCCGGTGGCGAGGATCACGATGGGGACGATCGTGACCAGCACCTTGAAGGCAATGGCCTGGGCCCACAGGAAGACGTGCTTCTCCGAGAGCTCCAGGTACAGACCGACGGCGTAATACACCACGTCCGTCCAGAGGGACGATGCTGTCTCCCGTACGGACACCGGAAGGTCGGACCAGGCGGGCATACGGCCGAGAAGGGGCACAGGGGCTACGAAGGCGCTTCAAAATGCCCGTTTATACCCGGTGGCCTGCGGTCGTGATTCCTCCTGCGCGTGCCGGGCGGTGCTGCTGCCGGCAGATCAGTTGAAGATCGGCCAGAATACGCCGAACCGGAATTGCTGCGGGGGAAGGGGGTAGACGGGCGTCACGAAGGTGCCCGGCTGCAGTTGGGTGCCGGCCTGCACGTTTTGGAACGTGAAAAAAAGCGTCGCGCTGCGAAACTGTACCTCCGCCCGCACATCGACGGTTCCGCTCGGCCCGATGCGTCCCCCGGAGGTCGCGGGGAGGGCGGAGGTGCGGGGGGGCACGACGAGGCGCCCGGTCGGCGGATGAAACCACCGGCTGTTCATCACGCCCCATCCCCGGCCCTGCACGTAGAGGTCCGTCACCAGGTCGTTGAACAGCACGAACCGCGCCCCCAGCCGCGCCCGCCCAAACGCCGTGGGCAGGGTCTGGGCGAGGCGGGCGTGGAGGGGGGACGCGTCGGCGTTCAGGGTCTGCAGAAGCGTGCCGTGGCCGGTGGCGTACAGGCCCCGCCGCGCGTCCTCGCGCCACCCGAGCGAGGCGGTCGCCCCCACCCGATGGACGGGGGACGACGTCTGGCGGGCGGCCGCCTGATTGGTGATCGTCGTCGCCACAGAGTCCCCCGACGCCACGGCGTACAGGTCGACGGCATTTCGAATGCGATGGGCAAACCCGGTCACCCCGAGGTTGAAGGGGCCGACCTGCGTGCGGGCCCCGACGGTGCCCTCCAGCAACCGGTCGGCGATCCCGCCGCGCTCCGCGGACAGGGGCTGGACGTGCGACGCAAACCCGTCGTCCTCAATCCAGGCGCTGCGCTGGCCGGTGGCCCTCACGGAGGCGGACAGCCGGACGGGCCCGGCCGGGTGCCGGATCCGGGCCGTGACCGAGGGATAGCGCTGCTGGGACGTGAGGTGGCCGCCCACGTTGAGCATCAGGTCGGACCGCCCCAGGCGAAGGGAGTCTTGAAGAAGAACGTGGGCGGCGCCCCGGCGTCCGTCGAGGGCCGGCAGGTTGGTGTCGCCGACCCGCCATAGGGACCCGCGGAGGTGTGCCGTCAGGTGGTGGGGCCCGGCCCGCAGCGACTGCCGGGCCCGGACGTGCCCGCCGGTCACCGGGACGGCCCAGGTCGTGTCGGCCTCGCCCCCGGTGGAGCGGAAATCGAAGGTGTGGGAGGTCCAGCGGGCCGCCACGGTCGTCGGGCGGGACAGCCCCGGCACCAGCGGCCCCTGCAGACGGGCCGTCAGGTCATTGCGTGTCGTCTTGCGCCGATCGTCCGGCCGGCGGACGTTGGCGGCCGCGAGGGGGAGGGCGTAGATCGAGAGCCCGGAGCGCGGGGTGGCGCCGCCGTGGGCGCCGATGCGGTAGCGCGTCGCCCGGTCCGACAGCTCGACGGTCCAGTCGTTTGTGAGGTAGCGCAGGCGTCCCCAGATGCGCCGCTCGGTCCGCAGGGCGCTGCCGTTGTAGATCCCGTCGGCCTTCCGGCCGCCGTACCCGAACGTCAGGTGGAGCACCCCGGGCCGCCCGAAGAGGTCGAGGCGACGCTTCTGGGAGTGTCCGACCTCGATCGCGTGCAGCCCGTCCCGGTCGAACCGGTACCGCAGCTCGGTGATCGGCCGTTTGGGGGCGTAGTTCCGCCATGCGGTGTGCACGCCGACGGCGCCGCCCCCCGGATCGAGGCCCGTGCGGGGCGGGCCCACAAAGGAGGGCGGCAGCAGCTCAAACCGAGCGCGGCCCGTGAGGGGGTCGTCAAGCGGAAAGCCGTCCGACCAGAGGTGGACGCGGTGGGGGGACAGGCCGCGCGGGCTCCAGCCGTGGGGCCACCCGTACTCCCCAAGGTCGTAGAGAAAGGACCCCGGCTGCTCGGCGAGCATCATCTCCACGCTCACGTGGGGGCGCCGGCCCGGGAGGGAGTCGGAGCGCACGCGGCCGTACAGCGGCGGCGGGTCCGGCAGGGGGCGCAGCGATTCCGGGCGGGCCCCGGTCGTGTCGGACGGACGGCGGGCCCCGGCGGTGTCGGCAGGGGGGCGCCGGAGCGTATCCGGGGGGGCGGCGTCGGTCGTGTCCGTCTGTGCCCGTGCGCCCCGGACCGGCATCAGCGCGGCCCCCAGCGCCACGCCCACGACGAGAACGGGGCCGAACGGCAGGCGCAAAACCAGGCGGAGGGCGGAAGGCATGGCCGCTACAGATCAGGATCGAAGCCGAGGGGGCCGGGCGCCGGTCATTCGTCCGGGAACAGGCCGAAGAGCCGGCTCTCGATCTGGTTCAGCACCATCCGTCGGTCCTCCTCCTCCCCCACGAAATCCAGCTCGTCCACGTCGATGATGAGCTTGGGGCCGCGCTCGTAGTTCTCGATCCACTCCTCGTAGTGCCCCTGGAGGCGCTCCAGGTAGTCGATGCGGATGGTCGACTCGAACTCCCGGCCGCGCTGTTGGATGTGATCGACCAGGGTGGGCACCGACGCCCGCAGGTAGATAAGCAGCGACGGCGGCTGGAGGTAGGACGTCATGATGGTGAACAGGTCCGTGTAATTGTCGTAGTCCCGGGCACTCATGTGCCCCATCTCGTAGAGGTTCCGGGCAAAAATGTGCGCGTCCTCGTAGATGGAGCGATCCTGCACGACGGACGTCTCCCCCTCCTCGATCCGCTGCAGCTGCTCGAACCGCTTGGACAGGAAAAAGACCTGCAGGTTGAAGGACCACCGGCGCATGTCGTTGTAGAAGTCGGTAAGGTACGGGTTGTCGTCGACCTGCTCGAACACCGTTTCCCACCCGTAGTATTCCCCGAGCACTTTGGTGAGGGCCGTCTTTCCGGCGCCGATGTTGCCGGAGATGGCCACGTGCTTCGGGGATTCGGGGGCGTCTGCGGGCGTGTCGTCCATGGAAGGGAAAGTCGTGCCTCAGTCAATCGAACCGCGTAGCAACCTAGGGGGACCGAGGCAAAATCGACACGGCGCCCCGATCTTTTTTGTGCAAAGACAAGGGACGGCCTCCTCCGAAAACCGGCCCCTGAAAAAACGTCCCGTCGGGCCGGGCGAATGGGGGGCGTCGGGTTCGTCGGGGACCGGAAAGAGGTTAGGCCGAGGGGGCAAGGCCGGCCCGGATCCAGGCCACCTCCAGCCGAAACGGGCCGTCCTGCTCGTCGGCAATCAAGAACCCCATTGTCCGGACCTGAGCGGGGGCGAACGAGGGAGCGTCCGGGACCTCGGTGCCGCGACGGTACGGGGTCAGGGTGTCGAACGGCACCTCAAGGGTGGTCCACTCCGTTGGGGGGGCGAGGGAGGTCCGGTAGCTGACCGAACGGCCCGCCTCGGTGTACACCGTGAACCAGTAGTGCTTCCCGTCGCCCCGGAGGCGGAGGTGGAGGCCCGCGTGGTCGCTCAGGTCGTAGGAGCCGTCCGGCGCGCGCACCGAGGCAAAGCCCCCGCCGCGGTCCAGCGACACCGTCCCGGTGAAGACGGCATGGTCCTCGCCCGCCACGAACTCGCTTTCGGAGACGCCGCCCATCACCGGGTCGTCGACGCTGCGCCAGTCGTCCGGGGCGTCGGGCGCCGGAGACGAGAAGTCGAACAGGGGGGACGCGGTCATGCTAGACCCCATTTCGTGATGCCAAAGACACGTGTACCCGCCTCCAGACGCGAGAACCGGCCGCCAGCGGTGGCCCCCCGATCCCGACGCCCCACGGGCCGAACGCGAAGGGCCCGGCGGGTGTCGGGACGGCGCCGGGTCAAGGTCGGGCCAATGGGGCCCACCTGGGACCGCCTTCTGTCTGCCCACTGTCTGCACGGCCACACGCTACCGAATTTGCTCCTCGCCCCAGAGGCCGGCCTGCGTGTACGGACTGCCCTCCATGGTCCAGGCGGCGCCGGCGAGGTAGCGATACTTCGAGTCGAGACTGTCGATCGTTTCGAGCTCGTCGGCCGACAGGTCGAGGTCCGCGGCGGCCAGGTTGTCCTTGATGTGGGCCGGGGTGGTCGACTTCGGAATGACCGCCGTGCCCCGGGCCACGCCCCACTGGAGGAGCACCTGAGCGGGCGAGACGCCGTGGCGGTCCGCAATGTCGTTGATCGTGGGGTTCGCCATCAGGGTCGGCTCGTCGTCCGCCTTCATGGCGTCGGGACGGTCGCCGGAGCCGAGGGGGGAGTAGGCGGTGATCGGGATGTTGTGGGCCTCGGCGAACGACACCAGCTCGGGCTGGGGCAGGTAGGGGTGCATCTCCACCTGGTTCATCTCCGGCCGGACCTCGCCCGCGTCCAAAATCATCTGCAGGTTCGGCACGCTGAAGTTCGAGACGCCGATGTGGCGGACGAGCCCGTCTTTCTTGAGGGCCTCCATCGCGGCCCAGGTTTCCGTCAGCGGCACCGCCTCCGGCGACACGAAGTCGTCGGGCGACTCCGGAAAGTCCACCTCGGGCTGCAGGGCCACCGGCCAGTGGATGAGGTACAGGTCGAGGGCGTCGAGCCGGAGGTCCGAAAGGGTCTGTTCGAGGGCGGGCCGGACGTCGTCCGGGTGGTGGGCGTTGTTCCAGAGCTTCGAGGTGACCCACACGTCGTCCCGCCGAATCCCCCCCGCGTCGAACGAGTCGCTCAGCGCCGCGCCCACCTCAGTCTCGTTCTTGTAGATGGGGGCGCAGTCGACGTGGCGGTAGCCGGCCTCCAGGGCCGTCGTCACGGCCTCGTAGACCTCCCCCGGCGGAGACTTCCAGGTGCCGAGGCCGATCATGGGCATTTCGTCGCCGTTTTCGAACGAGATGGACTGCATCTGGGGCGTCGCGGGTCGTGTGCGGGGAGCGTCGAGAAATGAGACTACACTTATGAAGCACACGCCCCCCCAAATGATTCTTGCGTCGAGGAGGCCGCGGGCAGTCTCTTGGGGTCTTCAAGGGACGCCCCGCGGGCGGCTCGGCCCCCGTCAGGACGAGAGAACCGAACGGAGGGCGGTCACAAAGCGGTCAATTTCGGCCTCCGTGTTGTAGTAGTGGACCGACGCCCGGACGAGCTCCGGGAGCGACCGCGCCTCGGCGTCGAGCCGGGTGGAGCTGGGCGGGGAGACCGAGGTGTTGATGTCCCGTGTGCGGAGGGCGGCCTGGATCGTTGAGGCGTCTTTCTGCTCCGCGCTGAATGTGGTGATGCCGCACCGGACGCGCCCCTGGGCGTGGACCGTAACCCCGGGCACATCGGCCAGTCGGGTGCGGAGGGCGTGGGCCAGGTGCTGATTGCGGTCGAAGATGGCGTCCAGCCCCTGGTCGAGGGCGTAGTCGACGGCCGCCCCGAGGGCCACCTGCCCGGCGACGTGGCTTTCCCAGTTCTCAAACCGACGGGCGTCCGGGTGAATCTCGTACTCGTCGGGGGCGGTCCACGTGGCGGCGTGGAGGTCGAGGAGGGGCGGCTCGATGCGCTCGATCCAGTCGTCCTGCACGTACAGGAAGCCGGTGCCCCGCGGGCCCCGCAGGTACTTCCGCCCCGTGGCCGAGAGCATGGTGCACCCGAGCTCGTCGACCGGCAGCGGCATCTGCCCGGCGGACTGGCACGCGTCGAGCAGAAAGGGGACGTCGGCGTCGTCCGCCACCGCGCCCACCTCTCGGGCCGGGTTTACGAGCCCGCCGTTGGTGGGGACGTGGGTGAGCGCGATCAACGCCACGTCGTCATCCATCGTTGAGCGGAGCGCGTCCACGTCCACCTGGCCCTGCTCGTCGTGCGGGAGCACCTCAACGGCGGCGCCCGTCCGCTCCGCCACCTGCAGGCAGGCGATGTGGTTGCTCGCGTAGGCGGAGGGGGAGGTCAGGATGCGGTCGCCGGGGGCGAACGACAGGCCGTAGAAGGCCATGTCCCAGGCGCGGGTGGCATTCTCCAGGAGGGCCACCTCGTCGGGGGCGCACCCCAGCATTTGGGCGATGGCCTCGTACGTGTGGTGGAGGCGCCCCTCCGCCTCGGCCGCCGCCTCGTACCCGCCGATGGTGGCCTCCCGCTCCAGGTGCGTGACCTGCGCGTCGAGGACGGGCTGCGGCGGCAGGGCGGCCCCGGCGTTGTTGAAGTGCAGAACGTGGTCGGTGCCGGGCGTCTCGGCGCGGAGACGATCGAGGTCCATGCGGGGGCGAAGGACGAAGAGAAAAGACGCTTGACGTCGGGCCGTACGCGTGCCCCGCCGCCCCGTTCGCCCGGGTTCGGGTTTCCCTGACGGATGGCGTGCGGACGCGGCCAATGTGGAGGTTCTGGAAAATGGGGGGAATGGAGGTAACAATCCTGAGGCCGCCCGTACACCTTATAGTCTTCAGTTGTCCAGCAACCAACCATCCCTACGTCCATGGCGACGGCAAGCAATCTCGGCTATCCCCGAATCGGCGCGCACCGTGAGCTCAAGCGGGCCGTGGAAGGATACTGGAAGGGGGACCTCACGAAAGACGAGCTCCGCGATTCGGCCCAGGCCCTCCGCGAATCGCACTGGGCCACCCAGCAGGAGCTGGGGCTCGACGTCGTGCCCTCCAACGACTTTTCCTACTACGACCAGGTGCTCGACGCCTGCGCCATGGTCGGCGCCGTGCCCGAGCGCTTCCCGTGGGACGGCACCGAGGTCGACCTCGACACCTACTTCGCCATGGCGCGCGGCCTGCAGGAGAAGGACCTGGAGGGCGAGGAGTCGGGCGTGCAGGCGATGGAGATGACGAAGTGGTTCGACACGAACTACCACTACATCGTCCCCGAGTTTTCCCACGACACGACGTTCTCGCTGTCGTCGACGAAGGTGATCGACGAGTACGAGGAGGCGAAGGCCCAGGGCGTGGACACGCGGCCCGTCGTGATCGGGCCGGTGTCGTTCCTGCTGCTCGGCAAGACGCAGGCGGACGACCTCGACGCGCTCGACCTGCTCGACGACCTGCTGCCGGTCTACGCGGAGGTGCTGCAGGAGCTGGCCGACGCCGGCTGCGAGGCGGTGCAGCTCGACGAGCCGAACCTCGTGCTCGACCTGAGCGACGCGGAGCGCGCCGCTCTTGACCAGGCCTACGAGGCGCTCGCCGACGCCGCCGACATTGAGCTCCACGTCGCCACCTACTTCGGCGGCCTGGAGGACAACCTGCCGACGGCGCTGGACCTGCCGATCGATGTGCTGCACCTCGACCTCACGCGGGGCGAAGAGCAGCTGGACGAGGCCCTCGACCACGGCGTCCCGGACGACCTGGCGCTGTCGCTCGGCGTCATCGACGGCCGCAACGTGTGGCGGGCCGACCTCGATGCCCTGCTCGGCACCGTGGAGACGGCCATCGACGCCCTCGGCACCGACCGCGTGCTGGTGGGGCCGTCCTGTTCGCTGCTCCACGTGCCGGTCGACCTCGACACGGAGCCGGGCCTGAGCGACGAGATGAAGACCTGGTTCGCCTTCGCCACGCAGAAGATCGAAGAGATCGTGGCGCTGGCCGAGCGGGCCGACGGACACGAGGACGCCACGGAGGCCCTCTTCGAGAAGAGCCGCCGGGCGCATGCGGCCCGCGCCGAGTCCGACTGGATTAACGACGCCGCGGTGCAGGACCGCGTCGCGGGCATCGACGCCTCCATGACCGAGCGCGACTCCCCCCACTCCAGCCGCAGTCCCCTCCAGCGCGAGGCCCTCGACCTGCCGACGCTGCCGACGACCACGATCGGGTCCTTCCCGCAGACCGACGACATGCGCCGGATGCGCGCCCAGTACAAGAAGGACGAAATCTCGAAGGACGAGTACGAGGACTTCATTGAGGAGCAGATTGCCGACACCATCGCCGCCCAGGAGGAGATTGGGCTCGACGTGCTCGTCCACGGGGAGCCCGAGCGGGGCGACATGGTCGAACACTTCGGCCGCCAGCTCGACGGCTTCCTCTTCACCGAGAACGGCTGGGTGCAGAGCTACGGCACCCGCTGTGTGCGCCCGCCGATCATCGCCGGCGACGTGAGCCGCCCGGAGCCGATGACCACCCGCTGGCTCTCCTACGCCAACGACCAGACGGACACGCCGGTGAAGGGCATGCTGACCGGCCCGGTGACGATGCTGCAGTGGTCGTTCGTGCGCGACGACCAGTCGCGCGCCGAGACGTGCCGCCAGATCGCGCTCGCCATCCGCGACGAGGTGCTCGACCTCGAAGACGTGGGCATCCAGGCCATCCAGATCGACGAGCCCGCCTTCCGCGAGGGACTGCCCCTCCGCGAGCACCAGTGGGACGACTACCTCGACTGGGCCGTCGAATGCTTCCGCCTCGCCTCCAGTGGGGTCCGCGACGAGACGCAGATCCACACCCACATGTGCTACTCGGAGTTCAACGACATCATCGAGGCGATCGCCGACATGGACGCCGACGTGATCTCCGT